>Ga0182030_10015681_pt1 | contig 14834 bp, 16 predicted proteins | sample 812S3MmetaG_FD_121299 | JGI IMG/M metagenome (GOLD analysis project Ga0182030, IMG submission 121299) | Permafrost microbial communities from Stordalen Mire, Sweden - 812S3M metaG (Illumina Assembly) | ecosystem: Environmental > Terrestrial > Soil > Wetlands > Permafrost | place: Sweden... | reverse complement strand
GCGTCAGGCGAGCGACTGCGACGAGGCGTCTGCCGCACCGCTGGAGCCGCCTCCGTCCAGATCGGCCAGTACGGCCTCGCGCTGCGCCGAATCGAGCCGCCGCCAATCGATCTTGCCCGTCTCGGCGGCGCGCAGTTGTACGTCGTCGAAGTGCGTCAAAGGTCCGCTGCAGGGTGCGAAGCGGCGCGCCAGTCCACAGCCGTCGCCGCGCAGCAGCGACACCACGGCGGCGATGATGTCCTCATTTTTGGGCAGCTGTCCGTGCCCTTCTTCGGCAAAATAAGTCTGGAGCGTGGGCAGCATCGCGTGGCTGACGGGCACGGTGCCATCCCCGTTGAGGCTGGCGCCGTATTCGAATCCGGCCGCCGTGCGCCGCACCGAGACCACCGTCTCGCGATTGACTCCCACGATGTGCGCCATGCGCGCATCTGGGGCTGCCATCCGGGCTCGAACCAGGGCGACGCGCCCGAGCAGCACGGGATCCGGTTGGGGACCGCTTCGCGGCCAGGAGCTGGGATCGAGCAAGTCGATCTCGCCTTGGGCAGGCGCTCCGGGAAGCAGCTGATAAAGACCGGGAAACGTGCAGAACACCCGGGCGGCCAGATCCTCCGGGGAATGCGCGAGGTCGAGGCGCGATAAGCGCAGCACGAAGGGGTAGGTGCCGCGCAGCGCGAGCACGGGGGCGAAGGCTCCGCGATTGGGGGTTCCGAGCATGACGATGCGTTTGACCCAGCGCTTCGGCAGCTGCGCCGCAGCCATGCGTGCCACGAGCCCGCCCATGCTGTGGGCCACCAAAGCGACCGGGGTGCCGCCGGCAACGATGGACGAAGCGAGCACCTTGCCGATCTTGTCGATGCCAAGTCGCCAATCGTAGGCAAAGAACCGGGCGTCGAAGCCCTCGATCGCCAGTCGCAGCCGGAGCCTGGCATAGCCCGGAAGCAGCGCACCTCGCGCCCGGACGGAACTCGAGCCCGTTCCCGCAAGACTCAAGCGCTCGAGGTGACCGGCAGCGATGCGCGCGGGATCGACCCACAATGCCTTCGCTGCTGCCTTGCCGTCTGCTCCGGTTCGGGGGGCGCTACGGTCGCACAACCTCGAGCCCATCATGCCGGGGACTATCAAAACGCGGACGCGGCGCGAACGGTTGCCTGTGCGCCCCGCCCTGCGTGCGGCGGCGGCAAGGCCGGTCAATTCCTCGAACGCCTGAGTGCCGAAGTATTCGCGCAGGCTTGCCGTATGCCTGCGCGCCGCCAGCGCTTCGAAGACCGCGGCATTGGTCGCTTGGAATGCCCAACCGGAGTCGCCGCGGCGGCGTTTGTTGCTGCTCGGCCTCATGGCGGGGATGCTCAGCCTTTGGCGGACATCACGTCGCGCACCACGTCGCAGACCGCGTTGATGGCCGCGACGCGCGTGCTCGTCTTGCGCCACACCGCTCCGACGGCGCGCATCGGAGCGGGCCTGGCGAAGGGGCGCACCGTCAGTCCGCGTTGCGAACCGAACGGGGGATCGAGCGCAAACTCCGGCATCAACGTGATGCCGAGCCCTGCGACCACCATCTGCCTCAGGGTCTCGAGGCTGGTTGCGCGGAAATCCTCGTGCTCGCGCACTTGGGCCCGGCTGCAAACCTCGAGCGCCTGATCCCGCAGGCAGTGCCCGTCCTCTAGCAGGAGCAGCGTCTGGTCTTTCAGATCCTGCACCTTGATGGTCGACTTGCGCTCCAACGGATGATGGCTGGGGAGGGCCACCATGAACGACTCCCTGTACAGCTCACGCGATTCCAAACCATCCTCCTCGACCGGCAGTGCAACCACGCCCACGTCGAGCTCGCCGTCGCGCAGCCGCTTCAGCAGATTTTCGGTTTGATGCTCGTACAGCATGAGTTTCAACTCCGGCATCGCTTTGCGGATTTTTTGCATGACGCGGGGCAACAGATAAGGACCGATGGTCGGGATCAGCGCGAGCTTGAGTTTGCCGCAGAGCGGGTTGGTATTGTCGCGCGCGAGCGCGACGATCTCGTCGCCCTCGTTCAGCATGCGGCGTGCGCGCACCACGATCTGCCGGCCCACATCGGTGAGCTGCACGTTCTTCGGCTGGCGCTCGACCAGCTTCACGCCGAGGTAGTCCTCGAGCTTCTTCAGCTGCGCCGACAGGGTCGGCTGGCTCACGAACGTGCGTTCGGCCGCCCGGCCGAAATGACCGGTGTCCGCAAGCGCCACGAGATATTTGAGGTCCTTGAGATTCATAGCTCCGACCAGGTCCAAATCGATAGATGAATACTATCAAATAGATCCAGATAATCAATTTCACTAATCGACAGCCCGGAGGCAAGATGAGCGCCAGATCCGGAAATTACAGCCAATGCGAGGACCATCCATGTCTCTGATCAATACTGAAATCAAGCCTTTCAAGGCTACGGCATACCACAATGGGAAATTCGTGCAGGTCACCCATGAGGACCTCAAGGGCAAATGGTCCGTGGTGGTGTTCTACCCCGCCGACTTCACCTTCGTTTGCCCGACCGAACTCGGCGACCTCGCCGATCACTATGCCGCCTTCAAGAAGCTGGGGGTGGAGATCTACGGCGTTTCTACCGATACGCATTTTACCCATAAAGCGTGGCACGACACCTCCGATACCATCGCCCAGGTGCAGTACCCGCTGGTCGGGGATCCGACGCATACGCTGGCGCGCAACTTCGGCGTGCTGATCGAGGACGAAGGCATCGCCTACCGCGGCACCTTCGTGGTCGATCCCGGCGGCCGCATCAAGGTCATCGAAGTCAACGACAATGGCATCGGCCGCGATGCCAAGGAACTCTTGCGCAAGGTCCAGGCGGCCCAGTATGTGGCATCGCACCCGGGCGAGGTGTGCCCGGCCAAGTGGACGCCCGGCGAGCGGACGCTGTCGCCCTCGCTCGATCTGGTCGGCAAGATCTGATCCGTCCGCGAGTTTCCCCCAGGAGATCCCCATGTTGAACGTCGCGCTCAAGACGCAGTTGAAGGGCTACCTCGACCGGCTGACCCAGCCGGTCGAGATCGTGGCATCGCTTGATGGTGGCGATGCGTCGCGGGAGACGCTTGAGCTGCTCCAGGACATCGCCGCGGCTTCGGCTTTGGTGCGTCTCGAGACCCGGCGCAATGATGGCGAACTTGCGCCGTCGTTCGCCTTGCGGCGCGCCGGTCAGGAAGCGCAAGTGCGATTCGCGGGCCTGCCGCTCGGTCATGAGTTCAGCTCGCTGGTGCTCGCGCTGCTGCAGGTCGGCGGCCATCCGCCGAAAGCCGATGCGCAGGTCATGGATCAGGTGAGGGGCCTCGGGGGCGATCTGCGCTTCGAAACCTTCATCTCCTTGAGCTGCCAGAACTGTCCCGACGTGGTCCAGGCTTTGAACCTCATGGCGGTGTTGAACCCGAACGTGCGACATACCATGATCGACGGTGCGCTTTTTCGGGACGAGGTCGAGCGGCGGGGCATCCGTGCGGTGCCGGCGGTTTTTTTGAACGGTCAACCATTCGGACAGGGCCGCATGTCGCTCGAGGACATCGTCTCGAAGCTGGACACCTCGAACGCGCAACGCGAGGTGCAACGCTTGTCGGCCAAGCTCCCCTACGATGTACTGGTGGTCGGCGGCGGACCGGCGGGTGCCGCCGCGGCGATCTATGCGGCGCGCAAGGGAATCCGGACCGGAATTGCGGCCGAACGGCTCGGCGGCCAGCTCCTCGATACGGTGGGCATCGAAAACTTCATTTCGGTGAAAGAAACCGAGGGGCACAAACTCGCCACCGGCCTCGAACAGCATGTGAGCACCTACGATGTGGACGTGATGAATTCCCAGCGTGCCGCCGCGTTGGTCCCGGGCGAACTGATCGAGATCAGACTCGAGAACGGCGCGGCCCTCAGGGCCAGGTCAGTGGTGCTCGCGACCGGTGCGCGGTGGCGCGAGATCGACGTGCCCGGCGAGCGCGAGTACCGCAACCGGGGTGTGGCGTACTGCCCGCACTGCGACGGGCCGCTGTTCAAGGGCAAGAATGTCGCGGTCATCGGCGGCGGAAATTCCGGTGTCGAGGCGGCGATCGACCTGGCGGGTGTGGTGAGCCATGTCACGTTGATCGAGTACGATCAGTCACTGCGCGCCGATGCCGTGCTGATCCGAAAATTGAAGAGCCTCGCCAATATCACGGTGATCACGGGCGCGAAAACCACCGAAGTCACCGGCGATGGTGCACGGGTAACGGGGCTCTGCTACCAGGATCGCCAGGACGGCAGCCTGCATCGACTGGAGCTGGCCGGGGTGTTCGTGCAGATCGGACTGGTGCCGAACACGGACTGGCTCAAGGGCGTGGTGAAGCTCTCGGCGCGTGGTGAGATCGAAGTAGACGCCCGCGGCCAGACCTCCGTGCCGGGCGTTTTTGCAGCCGGCGACTGCACCATCGTGCCTTACAAGCAGATCGTCATCGCGATGGGGGAAGGTGCGAAAGCCTCGTTGAGTGCGTTCGATCATCTGATACGATCGCCGTTGTCAGCGGTCGGCGTGAGGCGAGCCGCGGCATAAACCAAGTCGCTCCTTGGTACAATCCGCGTCCGTCGGCGTCGTCGAGCGTTTCTATGCCAGAAGTCGCACCGCCCACGCGGCTATCCGCCGGCGTGGTGATCGTGAGCGTGGTCAACCGCAAATTGAAGTTCCTGCTGCTGCGCGCCTATCGGAACTGGGATTTTCCCAAGGGACTGGTCGAGGTCGGGGAATCGCCGATCGACGCCGCGATACGCGAGGTTCGCGAGGAGACCGCGCTCGACGACATCTCCTTCGACTGGGGCTTGGACTACTTGGATACGGGGCCGTACAACAAAGGCAAGATCTCGCGGTATTACATCGCCCGAAGCAAGGAGACGCACATCCTGCTGCCCGTCAACCCGGAGTTGGGGAAGCCCGAGCATCACGAGGCGCGCTGGGTGGACTATTACAAGGCGATCAGCATGGTGTCCCCCCGGCTGATCCCCGTGGTGCGTTGGGCATATCGAGTCGTCAACCACGGGCACAGCCCCGACGCGAAGGTCTAGAGCGTGATCGATCCGGCGCCCACCTCGATGACATCGCCGCCCACGCGGATCCGCTGCTCGGAAGTCACGTCGAGGTACAGCGTCGAAGGGCGACCGACGGATTCGCCCTGGGAGATTTTGAGCGCGACCGGCAATGGCCTTTTCATCGCCAGGCACCAGCCGCCAAAGTTGGCGGTCGCCGAGCCGGTGGCGGGATCCTCGAGCATTGCCGGCCCGCTCGGAAAGAAGAAGCGCGCGAGCACTTGGGCAGGGCCGCTCGGCGCAAACACATAGGCCATGCCGATGCCGTCCTCGCTGCGCAGGGCGGCCAACCCGCCAACCGACGGCGAGGCGCGGCGCACCGCGTCCGGCGAGCGCACTGGCACGATGAGCTGCTCCTTGCCGGCCTTCACCCACAGCGGCCGCTCATCGATGTCGGCCGCCTCGAGCCCTAATGCACGGGCCAGGGTGCCGCGCGGCACATCGATGTCCCTGAAGGAGGACGGCGGGGCGGTCAACGTCCAGCGATCGCCCGAGGCCTCTACCGCGATCAAGCCTGCCTTCATTTCGAGCAGCAGTGCATCGCCGCCGAGTCCGAGCGCTCTGCAGACATGCGCCGTGCCCAGGGTCGGATGACCGGCGAAGGGCATCTCGTAGGTGGGTGTGAAGATACGCACGTTTGCGGCCGCCCGCGACGAGGGCGCGATGAACGTGGTCTCCGACAGGTTGAATTGCCGGGCCAACGCCTGCATGGTGGTGCCATCAAGACCGGCGCTCTGCTCGAAGACGCAGAGCGGATTGCCCGTCAACGTCCCCTGCTCCCGGGTGAACACATTGAGAATGCGAAATCGGTGGGTGCCCATTCGGTGGATTATATATGCGGGATTGGGTGCGGCCGTGGGGTCGGCCGCACCCTGTCCATGGGGCCCATAGGACCCGGTAAGCGCTCGAGCGTCAGCGGACCACCAGCACGGGGGCGGGCGCGACCACCGCCACACGGGGACCATACCATCCGCGATGGTAGCCATAGGGCGCCACCACACAACCGGACATCGCCACCACACTGAGCGGAATCAGCAACAGCATCAATCGCTTCATGACATTTCTCCTGAAAATTCTAGCCTCCCCTCAAGCAACGGGCGGCGCACAGGAGGGATGACAGGATGAACGATCCTTAAGAACGGGCAGCCGGGCCCGCCCGGGGTGGCACCGGAGGGCGCCTGCGGCACCGGGGGGGACGCCGGGGACGCCGGGGTCGCCGGGGACCGCGCGGGGACCGCGCTGGGGCCGCCCGCTGGGGCCGCCCGCTGGGGTCCCGCGCTCAAGCCAGGGTGTGAAACACCTTCTGCACGTCCTCGTCCTGTTCCAATTTGTCGATCAGCGCCAGCGCTTCGGCCGCCTGTTCCTCCGGCAGCTCGGTCGACATCGAAGGAATGTACTCATGCTCAGCCGACAGGGGAGTGATATGGCGGGCCTCGAGCGCCTCCTGGAGCTTGCCGAAATCATTGAAAGCGCAGCGGATCACGAGCTGCGGCTCACCTTTCTCGCCGGTGCTCTCGCCCATCTCTTCGAGACCGTGGTCGATCAGATCGAGCTCGAGCTCGTCTTGGTCCTTCACGGTCGCGGGGTCCAGTCGAAACACCCCCATTTTCTTGAACAAGAAGCTCACGCTCCCCGCAGTCCCCAGATTGCCTGCGTTGCGCGTGAAAAGGTTGCGCACATTGCCCACGGTCCGGGTCGGGTTGTCGGTGGCGCACTCGACCAGCAGCGCAACCCCGTGCGGAGCGTAGCCCTCGTAAATGATTTCCTGGTAACTGTGCGCCTCTTTCCCGGAGGCGCGCCGTATGGCCGCATCGGTCTTGTCCTTTGGCATGTTCACCGCACGGGCGTTTTGCAGCACGCGGCGCAGCGTCGAGTTGGAAGCGGGATCGGCGCCCCCCGCATGCACTGCAATGGCGATGTCCTTGGCGATGCGCGTGAACTGCTTGGCCATGCGGTTCCAGCGCGCAAACATCGCGTGCTTTCTGACTTCGAAGATGCGTCCCATGTCTCCATCCTCCGCGCTTTCAGCGGTCACCGTCCGGGAGGCGCATGGTAGCAATACCCTGCCAAACCGCTAGACTTGCCAACCAACCCAACAAGGCATCCCCATGAGCGCATCTGCAGCCGGCAAAGCATCCGGTTCGGCGACTTTCCGTGAGCTGGGCCTCGGCGAACCGCTGCTCGAGGCCCTCGCCGAGGTCGGCTACGAATCGCCGTCGCCCATTCAGTCCGCCACCATCCCGGCGCTGCTTACGGGCGCCGACCTGCTCGGTCAGGCGCAAACCGGCACAGGAAAGACTGCCGCGTTCGCGCTGCCCGCGCTCGAGCGCATCGACCTGTCGGGGCGCGAGCCGCAGGTCCTCGTATTGGTCCCCACCCGTGAACTCGCGCTGCAGGTGGCCGAGGCCTTCCAGCGCTATGCCTCGCACCTCAAGGGCTTCCACGTGTTGCCGATTTACGGCGGCCAGAGCTATCAGCCTCAGCTCAACGCCTTGAAGCGCGGAGTGCACGTGGTCGTCGGGACGCCGGGGCGGGTTAGCGATCACTTGGAGCGGGGCACCCTCAAGCTCAGCGCGATCAAGCTGTTGGTGCTCGATGAGGCGGATGAAATGCTGCGCATGGGGTTTCTCGAGGCGGTCGAGGCCATTCTGGAGAAAACCCCGCCTAACAGGCAGGCCGCCCTGTTCTCCGCTACGCTGCCGGCGCCGATCCGGCGCATTGCTCAAAAGCACCTGCGCTCCCCGGTCGAAATTACCATCCAGAGCACGACCGCGACCGCGGCCAATGTGCGCCAGCGCTACTGGCTGGTGAGCGGCCTGCACAAGCTGGACGCCCTGACGCGGATTCTCGAGACCGAGCCCTTCGACGGCATGCTGGTGTTCACCCGTACCAAGCAGGCAACGGTGGAGCTCGCTGAGAAGCTCGAGGCACGCGGGTTCTCCGCGGCGCCGCTCAATGGCGACATCCCGCAACCGCAGCGCGAGCGCACCATTGCCCGATTGAAAGCCGGCGATGTCGACATCGTCGTTGCGACGGACGTCGCGGCCCGGGGCCTGGACGTGGATCGCGTGGGTCACGTCGTGAATTACGATGCGCCGTACGATCCGGAATCCTACGTGCACCGCGTGGGCCGAACCGGCCGCGCGGGGCGCAAGGGCGAAGCCATCCTGTTCATAGCGCCGCGCGAGCGCAATCTTCTGCGCGGCATCGAACGCGCCATGCGTCAGCAAATCGAGCCGATGAATCTTCCGACGGTCGACGCGGTGAACGCCCGCCGCATCGACAAATTCAAGTCCCGCATCCTCGAGGCCGCCGCGAGCGAGGAAGCCAAGCGCTACCGGCCGATCCTCGAGCAGCTCGAAGCGGAAACGGATCTCGCGCCGATCGACATTGCGGCCGCGCTCGCGAGCCTGGCGCAAAGCTCCACGCCGCTGTTGCTGGCGGGCGCCGCGAGCGCGCCGGGCGCCGCCGGGCCGCCCGCCGTGCCGCGCCCCGCCGCGCCCCGCCGGGATGCACCACGACCCGCCGCAGCACGGTTCGAAGCGCCGCGGCAGGACGCCCCCCGCGCAGATGCGCCGCGCCTGGCTGCGCGGGGCGTAGAGGCCGCCCGCACCGAAGTGTCCGGCGTGGCGGCGTCCCGTGCGGAAGCGACCGCCCCTTCGGATGCGCCCCGGCCGGCGCGTCGTCGCGACCGCGATGAGGCGGGAGGCCGCCCGGCCCGCACGGAAACTTTTCGCATCGAGGTCGGGTCTGTACACGAGATCAAGGCCGGCAACATCGTGGGCGCGATCGCCAACGAGGCGGGCCTCGACGGCGTGTACATCGGACGGGTCGACATCCGTGAGGACCACAGCTTCGTCGATCTCCCCGAAGGCATGCCGAGAGAGATCTTCAAGACGCTCAAGAAGACGCGCCTGGCGGGCCGCGAGTTGCGGATCACCAAGGTGCAACGCCGGGATGAAGGGCGGCCGCCGGCCGCGGCGAAACACGCGGCGCGCGGCGCCGATCGTGGCCCGACCAAACATCGAGCCGCGAAGCATTGAGGAAGTTCGTCAACGTGAGGAGCGAGTCATGAGCAAGGGCATGGAACGAAAGCGGGAAGAAAAGAAAAAGCCGGCCAAAACCTTGGAGGAAAAGCGCGCCGCCAAGAAGGCCAAGCGCGCCGAGCGCGGCTGATAAGGCGCGGGCGCAGCGGCGCGCGCAGGGGCGCCGTATCGAGCGCGCGCAGCGGCGCGGCGGAAATTCAAACCACCCGTCCGCGCCGCCCGCCCTCCAGGAAATCGCGGATATTGGCGGCCATCTCATCGAGGCAACGCTGTCGCGCCTCGAAGGCCGCCCAGGCGATGTGCGGCGTGACGATCAAGTTGGGAATCGAGGGATCCAGCAACGGCTCACTCCCGGCCGGTGGCTCGACGGGTAATACATCGATGCCGGCGCCTCCCAGCCGACGCTCCTTCAGCGCGCGGGCCAGGGCGGCGCTGTCGATCAGTGCACCTCGGGCGGTGTTGATCAACAGCGCGTCGGGTTTCATCAGGGCGAGTTCGCGCACCCCGATCAGGCCGCGCGTCGCGGGCGTCAACGGGCAGTGCAGAGACACCACATCCGCGGTTGCAAGCAGCTCATCGAGCGGCACCCGTCCCTCCATCGGGGGCGCGCCCTGCCGATGGCAGACGATGACGCGCATGCCAAAGGCCTCGGCGGCGCGTCCCACGGCGCGTCCGAGTTCTCCCCAGCCGATGATGCCGAGGGTACGGCCCGTCAGCTCGCGAAGGGGGTAGGCGAGTTCGTTGACCTCGTCGCGCACCCAGGATCCGTCGACCGCCAAGCGGTGCCAGCTCGACAGGTGCTGGGAAAGGCCCAAGATCAGCGCCCAGGCGTGCTGAGCCACGGAGGCCGTGCAATACCCGCGGACGTTGCACACCGCGATGCCGCGGTCCCTGGCCGCGTCGAGATCGATGTTGTCGGTGCCGGTCGCGGACAACGCGATCAGTTTCAAATCGGGGGCGGCCTCGAAGTGCGCGCGAGTCAACTTCACTTTGTTGAGAAGCACGATGTCCGCCTCGCCGATGCGTGCGGGGATTTCCACATCGTCGGTGACGTCGTAGTACCTGACCGTGCCCGCGGCCGCATCGATCGAGGAATGATCGAGGCTGTCATCTCCGTTGCGGACGGTTTCGTAATCGAGGAATACGCCGTGCATAGCGCTACAATGAATGCTTAATCATGAAAAACACCGCCGTTTTCTGGTTGATTGCCGCGAATGTGGCGGTCTACGCGCTGCAGCTGTTCCTCGGGGATGCGATGGAGATCCAGTTTGCACTCTGGCCGGTGCAGCCCATTCCCGAGGTCGGGCAATCTCTTTTCCATGTCTGGCAAATCCTCACCTATGCCTTCCTTCACGACCCGCACAATTATTCGCACATCCTGTTCAACATGCTCGGGCTTTTCATGTTCGGCGCCGAGATCGAGCGCTACGTCGGGCCGTGGCGTCTGCTCGCGTGCTACTTTGCCTCGGTGGTGACCGCGGCTCTGACCCAGCTCCTCGTGCCGCCGCTGCTGGGAGCCTCGCTCGGCCCGACCCTGGGCGCGTCGGGCGGTGTATTCGGGCTGTTGCTTGCCTACGCGTTGATGTTTCCCCACCGCAGGGTGGTGCCGTTGATTCCGCCGATCCCCATGCCCGCCTGGTTGTTCGCCACGCTTTACGCCGGAGCGGAGCTTGCATTCGGGGTCACCGGGAGACTCGCAGGGATCGCGCACTTCGCCCACCTGGGCGGCATGATCGGAAGCGCGCTCGTGGTCATGCAATGGCGCCGTCCCCGTACCCAATAGATGCCGAACCGGATAGGCTAGCGGCCCATGAAACAAGCACTTGCTCGCTGGGCGATCGTGCCGATTCTGCTGTGCGCCGCGCTGCCGGCCCACGCGGAGTGGGTGCGCCGGATTACCGACGGCATCATGGGCACGCGCATCACGGTCGAGGTTTGGGCCGAGGATGCGGCCAAGGGCAACCAGGCGATCGATGCGGTGCTCGACGAAATGCGCCACATCGACGAGACCATGAGCACGTACAAGCCGACCAGCGAGGTGTCGCAGGTCAACGCCAGAGCCGCGGACGGGCCGATGCACATCAGCAAGGAGCTGTTTGATCTGCTCACCGCGGCCGGTCAGTACTCCGAAATCACCGATGGCGCTTTCGACATCACCTACGCGAGCGTCGGTTACCTGTACGATTTTCGCAAGCACGTGCGCCCCGACGACGCCCAGATCGCCCAGGCGCTGCCGGCCATCAACTACCGGCACGTGATCCTCGATCCGGGCAATCAGACGGTGCGGTTCTCGCAAAAGGGCGTGCGCATCGACCTGGGCGGCATTGCCAAGGGCTATTCCGTCGACTGCGGCATCGATGTGCTGAAGCGTCTGGGATATACGCGCGCCTATGTCGGCGCAGGCGGGGACAGCCGCATCATCGGCGACCGTTTCGGCAAGCCGTGGATGGTGGGGATCAGGGATCCGATGAAGGGCGAGGGCAATGTCATCGCGCGCATTCCCCTGGTCGATGCGGCGATTTCGACGTCCGGCGACTACGAACGCTTCTTCGAGGAAAAGGGCGTGCGATATCACCACATCATCGACCCGCATACGGGTCACTCGGCGAGCAAGGTGCGCAGCGCGACAGTCATCGGGCCGTATGCGACCCGCACCGACGGTTTGTCCAAGACTGCGTTCGTGCTGGGGCCGGAGAAGGCCCTGGAAATCTACAATCGGCTGAAGGACATCGACGCCATCATCGTGGAGCTCGATGGGACGGTGGTCACCACCGAGGGAATGAAACGGGGGGCTCGGCCGCAGTGAGGCGTTTCATCCCGGGTCAATCCCGGAAATTATTGAATTGCAGCGGCACTTCGAAGTTTCCCTTGCGCAGGGTGGCGATCGCTTCCTGAAGGTCGTCGCGCTTTTTCCCCGTGACCCGGACCTTGTCCCCTTGGATCTGGGCCTGCACCTTGAGCTTCGAGTCCTTGAGCAGCCGTGTGACCTTCTTGCCGGTGTCCTGATCGATGCCGTGCTTGAGCATCACCAGTTGTTTGGCGACGGCGAGGTTGACCAGGGGTTCCTGAACATCGAGGCACACCACGTCGATGCCGCGCTTGGCGACCTTGAGCTTCAGGATCTCCAGCATCTGGTTGAGTTGGAATTCCGACGGAGCGAACAAGGTCACCGTCGTTTCCTCGAGCTCGAAGCGGGCGCCGGTATTCTTGAAATCGAAGCGCTGGGACAGCTCGCGGCCCGCCTGGTCGACGGCGTTGGTCAGCTCGTGGGCGTCGATCTCGGATACTACGTCGAACGAAGGCATGCGCTTAACGATACCCGCGTGCCTGCAAGGTGAACAGCCTGGCATAGCGCCCGTCGAGCGCCATCAGCGCCTCGTGACTGCCGCGTTCCACGATGCGGCCGTCCTCGAGGACCAGGATCTGATCCGCCATGCGGACGGTCGAGAAGCGGTGCGAGATGACGATGGCGATGCGGTTGTGGGTGAGGTCGCGGAAATGCTCGAACACCTCCGCCTCCGCGGCGGCATCGATCGCGGCGGTGGGCTCGTCGAGAACGAGGATATCGGCATCGCTGCGCATGAAGGCGCGCGCGAGCGCGATCTTCTGCCACTGGCCGCCCGACAGCTCGCGCCCGTCCTTGAACCATTTGCCGAGCTGCGTGCGGTAGCCCGAGGGGAGCGACTCGACGAACTCCGCCGCCAGCCCCTGCGCGGCGGCGCTGCGCCATCGTCCTTCGTCCTCGAATGCGCGCTCATCGCCCGCCCCGATGTTCTCGCCGACCAGCATCTGGTAGCGCGCGAAGTCCTGGAAGATCACGCCGATGCGCCGGCGCAGCGTCGTCTCGTCCCACTCCTCCAGATCGAGTCCGTCCAACAGAATGCGGCCCCGGGTCGGGCGGTACAGCCGGGTCAGCAGCTTGATCAACGTGGTCTTGCCGGAGCCGTTCTCGCCGACCAGCGCCAGGCTCTCGCCGGGCTTCACGTGCAGGTCGATGTGCGACAGGGCGGCTGAGGATGCATCCGGATAGATGAACTCCACGTCCTCGAAGCGCACGCCGTCGCCCGGGCGCGGCCCCGCCGTGACCGCGCCGCTCGAGCCACGCACCGGCTGTTCCAGATATTCGAACAGATTCGACAGGTAGAGATTGTCCTCGTACAGGCCGGAGATGGCCGTCAGAGCGGCGCTGACGGCGGTCTGCCCCTGTCTCAGCAGCATGAGGTACATGGTCATCTGGCCCACGGTCATTGCGCCCGCGACGGTTTCAGCGGCGATCCACGCATAGCCGCCGTAAAGCGCGCCAGTCCCGAGCAGCCCCAAGCCGAATCCCCAGCTGTCACGGCGAATGGTGAGGTCTCGATCCTCGCGGTACAGGCGCGTGAAAATGTCTCGATAGCGGTCCAGGAATCGCTTACCGAGCTGAAACAGCTTCACTTCCTTCGCGCTGTCCTCGCGGGCGAGGACGGACTCCAGGTAGATCTGCATGCGGGATTCCGGCGCACGCCAGCGAAACAATCGAAACGCCTCGCCCGAGAATCTGGCCTCGGCCAGAAATGACGGCAGGCCGGCCACCACCAGGAGCACGACTGCCCAGGGCGAGAACCTTACCAGCAGGCCGCCGAACGAGATCAGCGAGACCGCGTTTTGCAGCAGCCCGAAAGTGCGCATCACCAGGCTCAACGGGCGGCTCGACGCTTCGCGACGCGCGCGCGTCAGCTTATCGTAGAACTCCGAGTCCTCGAATTGCTGCATGTCGAGGGTGAGCGCTTTCTCCAGGATCATCACGTTGACGCGTTGGCCGAGCTGGGCGCGCAACAGCGATTGCGCGAGCGAGATACCGCGCTGCGCGAGCGAGGTGGCGGCAATGAGCGCCGCCTCGCAGCCGACCAACAGGAACACGTGCGATAGGGCGATCGCGCCGGTGCGATGGTGCAGATCCGCGGCGCGGATCACGGCATCGACGATGAGCGCACCCACGTAGGCGACCCCCGCGGGCAATACGCCGGCCAGCAGGGTGAGCGCCGCGAGCGCGATCGACAGCGGACGGTTGGTCGTCCATACGAGCGTCAGGGCGCGGTGGCTGTATTCGAACAAGCCGTTGAGGCCGCGCCGAAGCGTGCCTGCCGCGACGCCGTCGGGGGCGCCCGAGGGCGTGGGGTGAGGTGCGTTCATGTCCTATAATTGCCCGATACCGGTATGGCGGAGAAATCGTGAAATTCAAGTCCCTGCTCGATCGCTGGAAAAAAGAGACCCCGCCGGTGCTGACGGCACGTGAATACGCAGTGCGGCTGCCGCTGGACGATGCGGCCCGGCTCCAGGCGCTGACCGAGTTGTTCCCGGGGCGCACGGTGGAGGAGATCATCACGGGCCTCCTGCATGCAGGACTCGACGAGATCGCGGCGGCGATGCCGTACGAGGCCGGCCCCACGGTCATCTCGCGGGACGACCAGGGCGACCCGGTGTACGAAGATGTGGGGCTGACGCCGCGTTTCGTCGAGCTGACGCGCAGAATCAAAAAGAGCCTGAAGGCCCCTTGACGATGCCCGCTCGCGGCGGCGATACTCATCGCAGATGTTGACAGCAAGCAAGAATGGCAATGTCCGCTGGTGGCGCACTTCCCCGAAGGAGTGGGCGCTGGGCGCTTAAGTTTTAATTCACGTTCGATATCCAGAACCCATCTCCGCCTCTTGACGGTGATGGGTTTTTTTTTGG
>Ga0182030_10015680_pt1 | contig 14834 bp, 11 predicted proteins | sample 812S3MmetaG_FD_121299 | JGI IMG/M metagenome (GOLD analysis project Ga0182030, IMG submission 121299) | Permafrost microbial communities from Stordalen Mire, Sweden - 812S3M metaG (Illumina Assembly) | ecosystem: Environmental > Terrestrial > Soil > Wetlands > Permafrost | place: Sweden... | reverse complement strand
CTGGACGATCGGGACCCTTAAGGCAAACACAAACGCAACCTTGAAGATCGCGGCCAAAGTGAAGACGGGTACCGACGGTACCACGATCACGAACACCGCGACCGTCAAAGAAGCGACGAGCACCATCGACAACGATCTCTCGAACAACAGCTCGAGCGTGTCGGTGGATGTGGCGCCGATCATCTGCACGGGCACCTGTGGAACTACGGATGCGGACATTGCGATCGCGAAGAGCGCGAACGTAACGTCGAGCACCCCGGGTGGCATCATTGATTACACGATCATTGCCACCGCCCACGGCCCATTGGCCTCGCATGGTGTCGTAGCGACCGATACTTTGCCTTCGACCCTCACCTTTATTTCAGCGACCACGTCGGCAGGCTCCTACGCGAGCTCGACGGGGACCTGGACGATCGGTGACTTGGCGGCAAGTTCGACCGCGACGCTTACCATCGCAGCCAAAGTGAACGCGGGTACCGCAAATACCACGATCACGAACCAGGCGACGATAACGGAATCCTCGGCCGAGACCGATCCGAATACCGGGAATAACACGGCACACGTGTCGACCCCGATCATCGGAACCACGGGACCCGTGACCGCGGACATTGCCATCGATAAAACGGTGGACAATACGAATCCCGCTGGTGGTGCGACGGTTACCTACATGGTTGTAGTGACCAACAACGGCCCGGCGACGTCGACCAACGTCACCGCGCACGATCAATTGCCGCTCGGATTGGCATGGATCACTGCCACGACAACGCAGGGAACCTACAATGCGGGCAACGGCAATTGGAACATCGGAACGGTCTCTCCCAATGCGTCGGCAACGCTCACCTATTCCGCAGCGGTAAGCTCGGCGTATGAAGGGAAGACGATCGCGAACACCGCGACCGTATCCCAGCTGAGTTCCATCGTCGATCCGGATCATTCGAACAACAGTTCGACGGTCTCGATCACGGTACAGAACCCGGCGAGCCCGACGGCCGATATCGGCATCGTGAAGTCGGTTGATAACGCGAATCCCGCGGTCGGCAATACGATCAACTACACGTTGACGGTTGCGGCCAACGGTCCCGCGACGTCGACCGGCGTCGTCGCCACCGATACGTTGCCTTCCGGACTCACGTTCGTAAGCGCAACCTCATCGGTCGGCAAGTACGCGAGTTCCACGGGAACGTGGAAGATCGGTAACTTGAGCGCAAGCTCGACCGCGACCCTTATCATTACCGCGCTTGTGAATTCCGGTACCGGTGGTACCACGATCACGAACACGGGATTGGTGGGTGAATCGGCAAGCTCTACCGACAACAACCTCGCCAACAATTCTTCCAGCGTTTCGATCGCAGTGCAGTGTCAAACCAACTGCGGTGGCGGTGGGGGAGGTGGTGGTGGAGGCGGTGGCGGGAATACGCCGAGCGCCCAGCTGGTCATCGTAAAGACGGTGGATAATGCGGACCCGGCGTCGGGAAGCGTCGTCCACTACACGTTGACGGTGACCGATCAAGGTCCTTCGGAATCGTTTGCGGTCGTGGCGGATGATATCCTTCCGGCCGGCGTTACATTCGATTCAGCATCTTCGTCACAGGGTTCATACTCGAACTCGACGGGAATCTGGACGATCGGTGATATGGCCGTTGGTACGAGTCAAACGCTCGTCATCACCGCGACCGTGACCGCACCGAACGGCACGACGATCACGAACACCGGAACGGTGTCCGAGTCGCCGACCGTCATCAGTCCGTTGACCGGACCGATGACCTCGAGCGTGACGATCACCGTCGGCGGCACTCCGGGTGGTAGCGGTGGGGGAGGCGGCGGAGGGACACCTCCGGGCCAGGTCCTCGGCGCAAGCTGTGGACTGTACCTCACGTCTTACATCCATCCGATCCGACAGGATCTGAACGATCCGGCGCAGGTCAAGAAGCTCCAAACGTTCCTTAATATGAACCTTGGAGCCAACCTCTCGATCAGCGGTAACTACGACAATCAAACGATTGCCGCAGTGGACCAGTTCCAGACCAAGTACCACATCGAAGTGCTCGCGCCGTGGGTCCCGTTGGGACTTCCGACCGAGTTCACTCCGACGAGCTACGTCTATCAAACGACGCAGCGGTGGATCAACCTCATCATGTGCCCTCCGCTCAACATACCGCTTCCGGCGTTGAAGGTGGACACGGGTGAGTAGACCCTCCGGACCACTTCGGTAACACAATACCCCTGCATTTGCAGGGGTATTGTGTTATAATAGAGAATGTGATATAATATAGACCTATGAATAAGGCTCGCCAGACGCTCAAAAACTACTTCATCCCGCACGAAGGGAACGACAATAAGCCCCATATTCTTCGCGCTCGCACGATCGCGTTCGTGGTGATGGTGGCGCTTGTGGCGGAATCGGGATTTGTGTTCGGGATAAAGTATGTCGTCCCGCGATCGAAACTTTTCGGGATCATCGTGGCGAGTGCGCTTGTGGACGAGACGAACCAGAACCGTGTTTCGAACAACCTTCCCGATCTAGAGATAAGCCCGTTGCTTCAGGCGGCGGCGCAGGAGAAGGCGAACGACATGGCGAGCAAGGGATATTTTGCACACACGAGCCCGCAAGGACTCACCCCGTGGTATTGGTTTCAGCAGGTCGGTTATGATTTTGATTATGCGGGAGAGAACCTTGCGGTAAACTTTTCCGATTCGCAGGATGTGACGACGGCGTGGATGAATTCGCCCGAGCACCGCGCGAATATTTTGAGCACCGACTTTACGCAGGTGGGGATCGCTACCGCGCAAGGGGTGTATGACGGACAACCTACCACGTTCGTGGTGGAGGAATTCGGCGCGCCCGCGCCTGCCGCCGCGCCGGTGGCTTTTGTGGATACCGCTGCGGCCGCATCCGCACCGGCGACGGCGACCACGTCCGTACCGGCGAAATCTCCGGCTACAAAGCCCGCACCGAAGCCGAAGCCCGCACCCGTGGTGAAAACCCCGCCGGCCAAGAAGCCGACCGTCCCTGCGCCGGTGGCAGTCGTACCGGTGGTGGTGGCCATACAAGATGCTTCGAGCGCCGCCGCCCAGCAGATGTTCATCGCGGTGCAGGGAGCATCGGTGCAGACAGTTTCCGCGGTGACGTCATCCGTGGCGGAACCCGTTGCGTTGCCACAGCCATCGCAGGCCTCCGCGACGGCGCCCGCACCATCCATCGGGACGACCGCGGTTACGTCACCCGCGCCCGCCCCCGAAAGCAATGTGATCCAACAGGTCGCGTCCAATCCGAAGGCGCTCGCAAATGATTTCTATCTTTTCCTGATGGCGCTCTTCCTGCTCGCGCTCGTGCTGAATATTTTCATCAATATCCGGGTGCAATATCCGCGGCTCATCGCCGGCGGAATCCTTGTGATCGTGATCGCGGGATTGTGCATCATGCTGAATCAGAACATCGGATTCTTGCATGTGTTGATCGTGTAAATAAAAAAGGACGCCACTCGGGGGAGGGGCGTCGGGGAGAAGAGAGGGGCGCAATGGCCCATCAGCATTGCTGTTGTGCGGCGGGGCGTAGCTGCGGTTCGGTGGCTTCCTTCTTTTCGCGCGGAACTTCGTGCCCAAGGGGCGGTCCCGCATTAAGTCTGCCAAGCGAGATTACGGTTGCCGCCACTTGCGCGATAAGCTGGCCGCCGAATGGTTCCGGTCGTTCGGTCATGGGTGCTCCCTTTCTGTTGAATAACCAAAGCCATTGTAGCGCGCGAAATTATATTTGAAAATACCCCGGTTGCGGGGGAATACGCATTGCCGTAAGATTCAGACAACAAGACCATTCATCTATGCCATCAAACACGACGGAACTCATCAAAGGCAAGCTCGATATCGTGGATTTTCTCCGCGGATATTTGACGCTCCAACCCGCCGGCAAGAACTTCAAAGCGCTCTGCCCGTTCCATCACGAGAAGTCGCCATCCTTTAGCATCTCGCCGGAGCGTCAGCGGTTCCATTGTTTTGGTTGCGGCGCAGACGGTGATATTTTCGGCTTCGTGATGAAGTACGAGAACATGGAATTCGGCGAGGCGCTTCGGATGTTGGCCGAAAAGGCCGGCATAGAGTTGAAGCACGAGAATCCCGCGGAGTATCGTTTTACCGGATTGCTTTATGATCTGAACGACCAGGCGAAGAATTTTTATAAGAAAGCGCTCGGCGCGGCGCCGATCGTCAAGCAATATCTGGCGGAGCGCGGGCTTACGCTCTCTACTATAGAAGAGTTTGAACTCGGCTGGGCGGCGAACGAGCCGGAGGGGTTGTCTATGCATCTATTGAATAGCGGCGCTTCACCGCAGGATCTTTTGCAGGCGGGGCTCTCTATAAAGACAGAGCGGGGGATGATGCTCGACCGGTTCCGCGGCCGCGTCATGTTTCCGATCCATAATCATCTCGGCAAAGTGGTCGGTTTTACCGGGCGCATTCTGCCGCAGTTCGATACGTCGAACGATCCGAAGGCCACGTACGTGACGGCAAAGTATGTGAACAGTCCGGAAACGCCGATCTTCCAGAAATCAAAATTGCTGTATGGATTTTGGAAGAGTAAGGACGCGATCCGCGAGGCCAAGGCCGCGGTGCTTGTGGAAGGACAGATGGACTTCTTGATGAGCTATCAGAGCGGCGTGCGGAATGTGATCGCGAGCTCCGGCACGGCGCTCACCGCCGATCATCTGCGCTCGGTGCGCCGTTTGGCGGACGAGGTGATCCTTTGTTTCGATTCCGACGTGGCCGGTTCCGATGCCGCCGAGCGAGCGATCGACCTCGCCGAAGCGAACGACTTTGCGGTAAAGGTGGCGACGTATCGCGGGTTCAAGGACGCGGCCGACGCGGCAAAGGCGGACCCGGCGAACGTGCAACGCACCGTGGCCGCCGCAGTTTCCGCGCCACTCTTTTATTTCGAAAAGTTTTTGCCACCCCTGCCCGCGGGGGCCACGTCCTCCGATCCCGCTGCGCTCCAAAGCCGTGACGGGTTGAACAAGCTTCGCACGGTGCTGTTGAAGTTGCGGAACATCGCGAGTCCGGTGGAGCGCGATTTTTGGCTGAAGGAACTTTCCAAGCGCACCGGCGTGGCCGAGGCGACGCTCAAGGACGAAGCGGAGAAGTCCGCGACGACGCAGTACGCACCGGCGAATTCCGCCGCGGCGAGCGGCATACCGGGACAGGATGAGCAGGCGCCGAAGTGCCAGGTCTCGCGGCAGGAGCTTATCGTAGAGGATCTGCTTACGCTCGCGCTCGCGCGAAATGATTTCTCGGTGATGGAAGATTGCGTACCGTTCCTTGCTCCCGGGCAGAAGGAGATATTTACTCTATTAAAGAGCGGCAAGCGAAAGAGTGATGACGCGGCGCTCGATGCCATCGTGAATCTTCTCGTGCTCCGGGATCCGACCGCCGTGAGCGATCTCTCGGACGAGGATGTGACGGCATTAAAAAATGATATTGCGAAAGAATATTATAAAGAGCGGCGCAAGATATTAACGCTTGCGGTAAGAAATGCCGAGGCGCGAGGGGACGACATCGAAAAAGAGGCTGCGCTGAAAGAAATGAGAGACTTGCCCGGAGGAGGGGAGGCGTAGGAATTGATTTCTCTTTTAAAATACGGTTTACTTTCCAATAGCAACAAAAGGAGGGTTTCGTGATCTATTTTCTCGCCGCAGTCATCATCGTGTCATCCTTTCTTTTGTATGTAAAAAAGAGGTTGGATGACCGTGCGGATGCGGCCACGACATACTGGTGCGATATGGGATCGAAGTATCACGAACTGATAGACGATCCGTGGATGAGCTCCGAAAAATGGAAAGAGTGGCTCCCGCTCTTCGAGGACGCCGATCGGCGGTATGCGGAGACCCATCCCTATATAAAAGGATTCTATCGGTACGCTGAAGCGGTCAGGAGGGAGATCGACGATCTTCCCTGCAAAGAGGTCGGCTCGCTATGATTTCCCTGGCGAGCCATTTTTTTATGATAGTTGCTAATCTGTAATAAGTGCCGTATAATCTGGTATATATCCTTATGCCTTCAAAGAAGGTTGTTCCAAAGCGGGCAAAAAAAGTGAATAAAAAAAGCCACATGGCGAATAAACCAAAGAAAGCTTTAAAACAAAAGCCTAAAAAGGCGTTGGTAAAGAAAGGAAAGAAGCCGGCCAAAAAGCCGGTTGCGAAGCTTGCCAAGAAGGCTCCGGCGATAAAAGCGAAGAAAGGAAAGGAGAAACCGCTGTCCAAGCTCGATAAGGCCATCAAAGGTAATGCGTCCGAGATCAACGAGCTCATCGAGCGTGGTCGCCCGCGCGGTTTCGTGACCGATAACGAGATCCTCTATTATTTCCCCAAGATCGAAGACAATGTGGAGTTGCTCGACGAGATCTATGACCGCCTGGAAAAGGCGGGCATTAAGGTGATCGAGACGAGCGCGTTGATCGATTTCTCCAAGGACGAAAAGAGCGAGGTCATTGACGATTCGATGGCGTTCGAAGGCGATGTGCCGGATGCGGTGCAGATGTACTTAAAGGAGATCGGCAAGACGCCGTTGCTTTCAAAGGACGAGGAGCGCGAGCTCGCAAAGCGTTCGGAGAAGGGCGATGAGGAGGCGCGCCAGCGTTTGATGAAGGCGAACTTGCGTCTCGTGGTTTCCATCGCCAAGCGGTACGTCAATCGTACGCCGCACCTTTCGATACTCGATCTGATCCAGGAGGGGAACATCGGTCTGTCCCGTGCCGTCGAGAAGTTCGACTACCGTCGCGGATTCAAGTTTTCCACCTACGCCACGTGGTGGATCCGTCAGGCGATCACAAGAGCGCTCGCCGACCAGTCGCGCACGGTGCGCATTCCGGTGCACATGGTGGAAACGATCTCCAAGTACACCCAAGTGCGCCGCCAGTTGATCCAGGAGTTGGGCCGCGATCCGCTCGCGGAAGAGATCGCCGCGGAGATGGGCATCGACGTGGAGAAGGTTCGCCACATCCAGAAAATTTCCCAGGAAGTGCTTTCCATCGAAACGCCGATCGGCGACGAAGAAGATTCCACGCTTTCGGATTTCATCCCCGACGAACGCAACGCGACGCCGTCACAGCTGACCGCGCGCGCGATGCTTCGCGACCTCATCAAAGAGATCATGATCGACCTTACCGAACGCGAGCAGCAGATACTCAAGATGCGTTTCGGGTTGGACGACGGCATTAGTCACACACTCGAAGAAGTGGGCAAGGCATTCGGCGTCACGCGCGAGCGCATTCGCCAGATCGAAGCCAAGGCATTGGAAAAGATCCGCGAACACGGCAAAGCCGCGGCGTTGGAGGGATTCGATAGCTTATAAGAAAACACCCCTCGTCTACGGGTGCGGCGTTCCAATCTGCTGATTGGCCGCCTCGGCTCTCGCCGCCTTCGCGGCTCCGAGACGCCCCTTAAGACGAGGGGTGTTTTCTTATACGCTGAAATATTTATTATCTACTATCGCGTAAGACTGGAAAAAAGAGGCGGGCAAAGGTAGTATATCTTTACATGGAATTGGCCGAAGTTCGCAAAAAATATTTGGAATTCTTTAAGGCCCGCGGACACGTGGTGGTGCCTTCGGCTCAGCTTGTGCCGGAGAACGACCCGACGACGCTCTTCACGAGCTCGGGTATGCAGCCACTCGTGCCCTACCTGCTTGGTCAGCCGCATCCGGAAGGCAAGCGCATCACGAATTCGCAGAAGAGCTTCCGCGCGGACGATATCGACGAGGTGGGTGACAACCGTCACACCACATTCTTCGAGATGCTCGGCAATTGGTCGCTCGGCGATTATTTCAAAAAAGAACAGCTTCCGTGGATCTTCGAATTTTTGACGGATGCGGAGCACGGCATCGGACTCGATCCGATGAAACTCTATGTGACGGTCTTTGCGGGGGATTCGGATATGGAGATCCCCGCCGACGACGAGTCGGTCAGGATATGGAAAGATCTTTTTCTTACGAAGGACATCGACGCAAAATATATCGCTTTGGGTTCGGAGGCGAACGGGAGCGCGCTTGGCATGCAGGGTGGCCGCATTTTTTCCTATGACGTAAGAAAGAACTGGTGGAGCCGTGCGGGCGTGCCATCCAAGATGGCGGCGGGTGAACCGGGCGGTCCCGACTCGGAAATGTTCTACGACTTCGGCACGCGGCACGATGCCAGTTTCGGTGCGCAGTGCCATCCCAATTGCGACTGCGGACGCTTCCTCGAGATCGGTAATTCCGTTTTTATGGAGTATAAAAAGCGCCCAGCCGAAGGCGGTAATGGAGATGGTCCCGCGGTCAGCCGCGGCGAATTCGAGAAGCTCTCACAGCAGAATGTGGATTTTGGCGGTGGGCTGGAGCGGATCACGGCCGCATCCGTCAACGATCCGGATGTGTTCCACATAGACGTGTTTGCGCGGATGTTCGACGCGTTGCAGATCCCGTATTCGGCGGTCCCTCCCACTCGCGATGAAGCGAAGAAGATCCGGGTGATCCTGGATCATATGCGCGCCTCGGTCTTCCTGATTGGCGATGGCGTGATCCCCGCGAATAAAGGGCAGGGATATGTATTGCGTCGGTTGATCAGACGGGTGGCGTTATTCTCACGCTCCATACATTCCGACGCGCAATGGCTTGACCGGGTGGTCGGCTCGGTCGTCGATTCGTATAAAGACGTCTACGTGAATCTCGGCGAAGATTCCAAAAAGATACTTTCCGCCGTCAAGGAAGAGTTTCAAAAATTCGCGTCGGCGGTGGAGGAGGGGCTGAAGGAATTCGACAGAAGGGAGCGCACGGGGACGATCACCGGCAAGGACGCGTTCGACCTCTACCAGAGTTACGGATTTCCCTGGGAGCTTACCCAGGAGATCGCGACGGAGCGGGGGATCACCGTGGATAAGACGGCATTCGAGGCCGAGTTCACCAAGCATCGCGATCTTTCCCGCACCGCGTCCGCCGGGACGTTCAAGGGCGGCCTTGCCGATACTTCCGAAAAAACGGTGCGATTGCACACCACGCATCATCTATTATTGCGCGCATTGCAGACCGTGCTCGGGACGACGGTCAAGCAACGGGGGAGCAACATCACGAGCGAGCGTCTGCGCCTTGATTATCTGCACGACGCAAAGCTGACGGACGAACAAAAGGCAGAAGTGGAACGGATCGTGAACGAGAAGATCGCGGAGGACCTGCCCGTCATCCGGAGCGAGATGCCGCTCGCGGAAGCGGAGAAGCTCGGCGCAGAGCACGAGTTCGGGCAGAAATATCCGGCGCGGGTATCGGTCTATTCCATCGGCCCGAAGGGAGCCACGCTCGAGGACCCGCAGTTCGACAAGGCGTTCTCGATCGAGTTTTGCGGTGGTCCGCACGTATCGCATACGGGAGAGATCGGGCACTTCACGATCGCAAAAGAAGAAGCGGTTGCCGCGGGAATCCGTCGCATACGGGGCGTCATAGAATAATCATCGCGTCATGGATTGCATCTATTGCACTCTGCCGGAGATAAAAGATCGCACGATCAAGCAGAACAATCTTGCGCGCGCGTTCCTGACGAACATCCCCATCACTCCGGGACATGTTCTTGTGACGCCCGTGCGGCACGTTCAGAGCTTCGAAGAGTTGACGGCGGATGAGCGGGAAGCGATATTCGCGCTCGCGGCGGACATGCGCGCCGCATTGCGGAAAGTGTTCGGCGCGGAGGGCTTCAATCACGCGTGGAACGAGGGGGCGGTGGCAGGACAGTCCATTCCGCATTTTCATCTTCACATCGTTCCGCGAAAAACGGGGGACGAGGGGATCACGGAATATGAACCGAGGAAGTTTCTGTATCGCCCGGGTTCCCGGGAGGCAACGCCCGAGGTGGAGCTCGATGCCGTTGCCAAGCAAATACGGGAGAACCTTTGATCGGGTCTGTGCTAAAATAATAGTGTGGAGAAACCAAACATCTTCAAGCCCCGGGAAAAGTTTTTAATACTTGCGATCGGTCCCTCCGGGGCGGACGGATTGTTTCTGAGCGTGGACGAGGATCGGAACATCATTCTCGAGCGCCGGCTGGCGAACATCGATCTAAAAAAATTCCTTGCGTCGCCGATCCGGAGCGTGACGCAGAAAACATGGGAGGGGAACTATTTTTTCAAAGCCCACCGCAAAGTGATCGCCGCGGTGGATTCCTCGCTTGCGACGACGATCCCGATCCCGCTCGATCTGCCGCGGGAGCACGGCGTGGAAAAGACGGAAGTGGTCCTGCCGGAGCTTGAGAATCTCATTGCGCAGGCGATGGGAAAGATATTCAACCAGTGCCGGAGCGAGGCGGCGAAACGGCTCGGTATCCATGAGATCGATACGATCATGGTCGGCGCGAAGGCGCGCGGGTTCAAAGTGGACGGGCATCTGGTGGTAAATCCGGTCGGGTTCACCGGCAAAAAAATATCACTTCTGCTGGAGCTCACGTTCACCGGGCGCGTGCTCTTCGAGGACCTCAAGCAGTTCTTCAATGCGCCGGAGGATTTCTTTTTCGCAGAGGCGGCGCAGGCGCGCTTGTCCTCGTTGGCGCGCGCCCGCAAGCTTCCGCTGAACCTGATCGTGGATGAAGGCGCGCGCGGCGCGTCGCTCTTTGTGCTCGAGAGGACGAAGGACGGTCATCCGGTGCTGTATCGGGAGAAGATGCAGTGGAGCTTTAATGTGCTTTTCCTCCGCATCGCCGCGGAGCTTGGCGTATCGGAAGACGCGGCGCGGGAGATGTATCGCGCGTATCTCGGCGGAGCGATGTCCGAGAGCGCGGCGCGTGCGTTCAAAAAATTCATCGATCCGGCGGTCGCGCAGTTCTTGAAGGAAGTGGGGAAGGGGAAGTTGAAAGGGTTCGTGTATGTGGATGCCGAACATGATATGCCCTTCGCCCTGCCGCATCGGCACGGCACGGCGACCTTTGACCGTTTTCCGATCGCCGAGATCCTCCAACAGCTCGGCTTCGCGGATCGGGGAGGCGATTGGGGCTCGGACGCCGTCATTTCCCGTCACATCCTGCCTTTCATAGAGGCATACTTTGATAAGAGCAATTCGGACATCAATCAGAAATTGCGCCGGCGGTTGCATTGGTTGGCGGATTGAGTTTCGCGATCCGCGGCGGCATGTCGCCGGATATGATATAATTTTTTAAGAATGAAAAAGATCATCGTTGATAAGAACGAAGGCATCGCGGAGGTCATCGACCGTATCTTAAATGAGCCGGACGGCGAGATTTCGGTGGTCATCCCCAAGGGATCGGCGCTCGGCCGGTCGGTAAGCAATTTTCATCTTTTGAAGCGCGAGGCGGATTCCGCCGGGCGCTCTATTATCATAGAGTCGGTGGACGAGACGATCCTCGCGTTCGCCAAGGAGGGAGGGATTGAATCGAGCCATCCGTTATGGAAGGGCGTCCGGGGTGTTGGAGGTTTTTCCGATATTGTTTCGCGCCGCGATGAGGATCAGGCTGCTCCGGCCCGCGCCGACATTGACGACGAAGAGTCGCAAGAAGACGAAGCCGAGGAAGAGGAGAAAAAAGAAAAGCATTCCAAGAAGGCCGTACCGGTAGGTAAGCGGGGGAAGAAAGCCGCGCCTGCGGTGATAGAAGAGGAGGCGTCGGACGAGGAGGACGGAGATGAAGACGAGAAGGACGAGGAAGCTCTGGGAGAGCCGGAGAAGGACGGGACGTCGAAATTCGCGAACTTCCGCAGTCATTTCTTTGATGCAACGCCGGACCTCGACGAGGAGGACCGGGAGCCGTGGAGGTTCCCCAAGAAGACCGTCATTGCGATCGTTGCGATACTCGTCCTTGGCGGGATCGCGGCTTACGTGACGAGCGTGTTCTTCGATCACGCGGACATCACGATCAATTTCAAACAGACCCCGTGGAGCTATCAGAATAATTTTACCGCCAGCAAAAATGCGGTCGGTATCGAGCCGGCGAACAACACCATTCCCGCACAGGTTTTTACCGCCACCAAAAACCTGACGGAGACATTCCCCGGGTCGTCGGTACAGCAGATATCCCAGAAAGCGCAGGGGACCATCACTATCTACAATAACTACGGTTCGGCGTCGCAGGAGCTTGTAGCAACCACGCGGTTCCTTACTCCCGATGGGAAGGTGTTCCGTCTGGTAAATAACGTGACCGTTCCGGGCGAGACCACCGTCAAAGGGAAACTTGTGCCGTCGTCCATCACCGCCGCGATCGTTGCCGACCAGCCGGGTCCCGATTATAACGTCGGTCCCGTCGCCAAGCTGACCATTCCGGGGTTCGAAAAAAACCCGCCGCTCGAAGCCGGGTTCTATGGCGCGATCACCGCTTCCACGACCGGTGGTTTTATCGGGCAGCGCGCAACGCCTACCGCCGCGGATATCGCGAACGCCAAGGCCTCCACCACCGCATTGCTTGATGCGAGCGTAGAGAGCGGGTTCTCCGGCACCTATCCGAATAACTTCGAAATCCCGAGCGGTGCGACGCAGACGCAGATCACGACGCTTACGGTGAATACCAGCACCGACGCGAACGGCAACTTTACCGTTTTCGGCGTGGCGACCCTCCAGGCGATCGGATTCGATCAAACCGCATTGCAGAATTATCTCCTCTCGCTCGCGCAAGCGCAGGAGCCGAGTTCCACGTTCAAGACGATCAGCCTCAGCTATACCAACGTGGCGGCGAACTTTACGACCGGGCAGATCTCGTTCGCGCTTTCCGCGCAGGCCGCGCTCGAGCCGGCGTTCGTGAGCGCCCAGTTCGTGACCGGTATCGAAGGACAGAGCATCGGCTCCGCGCGCAGTACCATCGCCGCCCTGCCGAACCTTGCCGACGGCGAGATCGCAATGTGGCCTTCGTGGCTGTGGAACATCCCTTCGGATGCGAACAAGATCCACATTACGGTGAATTAGGAGATTAAATAAAGATTAAAAAGGTTTTGACATTTATCGCATAGGAGATAGTATTATCGGGAAGACGGCGACCCCCATATAACTACGGACGGGTTTCCCTGTGTGTCGCGAAAATGACCGCTTATGCGGCCATTTTTGTTTTACATATATTTAATCGTCGATGTTTTATTTTTATCGGGTGCCGGGACTTGGGCCCGTAGTTCATATGGTAGAATGCCGTCTTCGACACACGGCGAACCGGGTTCGATCCCCGGCGGGTCCACGGCACACGGCGGCCGACGAGCATCCATGTGCTATAGTCTATTTATGCAAAATTTCTATGACTCCGTAGCTCCCGTCATTGAAGAGGCCGGGGTGGAATTGGCGAAGAATTTCGGGAAGGTTGAAGCGATTGCATTTAAAGCAAAATCGTTCGGTTCCGCAGTCACGGAACTCGATCAAAAGACCGAGCGGTTCATCGCCGAGCGCCTCCACGCGCTACATCCCGATATCGAATTCTTCGGCGAAGAATTTGGCGGGAACAACTTGGCGGAGCGCTTCTGGCTCGTCGATCCGATCGACGGCACCGGAAACTTTATTCGCGGTATTCCTTTCTCGACCACCATGGTCGCGCTCATTCAGGAAGGCGAGGCGGTCTTTTCCATCATTTATAATTTTGTGACGAAAGAAATATATTCGGCCACGAAGGGGGAGGGGGCGAAATTGAACGGTGTGCCAATCCACGTGAGCGAGCGCCCGCTAAAAGAGGCGAATGTCTATTTTGAAACGAATCGCCGAAAACAGGAGAACCTCGAGCGCTTCTTAAAGATCACAGACAAATACAGCCTTCAGGCAACGCATGCTTCCGGGTTTGAGTTTTATCAGGTGGCGGCCGGGAGGATGGAGGCGCGGGTGTGTTTCGACGGGTTCGGGCAAGACTGGGATTTTGCCCCGGGCGCGCTCTTGGTAAAGGAGGCCGGAGGCATCGTGCGAAACATCGGCAGTGATCGGTACGACTATCGGGATCATAACTACATCGCCGGAACCAAGACCGCCTACGAAGACCTCAAGACCTTCTTTTAAAAAGAGATAGGAAGTCCTTAAAGCTTTCCGATAACCTTCTTTACTCCAACGAGGTATTCCTTTCGGCTGATTCGGTGCTTGGCTCCTTTTGCGATTGTGAGTGAGCTTTCCTTTATCAGCTTCTTTGCAGATCTTACTCTCCGCGCAACCTCCGGCCCTTCTTTATCACCGGTCACTAAGAAAATTTTGGTTTTTATACGAGGAGCCAACTGATTAAATGAATATTCGCTATCGGGGTAATTTTTATTCCACCAACGAGACCAACTCTTCGGAAGTTTTGGGATATCTTCCTTAAAGTAAGGAGAGAGGGAGCACAGGATCATCGCGGTGGGTTTTGCTTTCGATTCACTTAAAAATGCCGTAAGGGCCCCGAAGGAAAACCCCAACACGTAGACTTTTGTATTTTTCGGCTTTTTATACTTCTTTAAGAATTGTTTTATATAGTTTTGAAATGACTCAGGTTTTGCGGGTCGCCAACGCATTTCGATATGAATAGGTTTTATGCCCCTCTCCCGAAACATGCTGGCAATTTTGTTATAACCCGGTTGCTTTGTGCGCGACTCCCCGTATCCTGGAATGATATAAGCGATTTTATCCATATTCTTAACTGTATCATACAGATTTTATAGCGAGGGGCTACCACTTTGGGTTTCCCCTGTGAGCCTGCCCTTTTGAGGGACTTCGGAGGCGGCGAAGGCCGCCGAGACGGAGCGCCCGGCCAGCAGGCCGGGACGCGTGCCCTCAAAAGGGCAGGCTCACAGGGGATGTTTGACAAAGTGGTAGCCCCTCGTATATAATCGTCTCATTGGTTTATGAGTCTTACCTTGATTTTACGTGATGGAAACTGAAGCCGCGAAAGAGGGCAAGGT
>Ga0182030_10015679_pt1 | contig 14835 bp, 10 predicted proteins | sample 812S3MmetaG_FD_121299 | JGI IMG/M metagenome (GOLD analysis project Ga0182030, IMG submission 121299) | Permafrost microbial communities from Stordalen Mire, Sweden - 812S3M metaG (Illumina Assembly) | ecosystem: Environmental > Terrestrial > Soil > Wetlands > Permafrost | place: Sweden... | reverse complement strand
GAGCGCCCCGCCGCCGCTGCCGACAATAAGTACGTCGCATTCGAAATCCTGGTCCATCAAAACATCCCGTCGATGCGCCTGAGGACATGCCGGCAGAAGGCTGCCATCCCGTTCGGATCGTCGATGAAGTTGGACGGCTTGATCGCGATCAAGTCGCAGCCCTGAGACACCAGCGTGTGGAGCTGCGCGTCCAGTGTGGCGTCGAAGTCGGCGGGGCCGCCATCCGGGAAGCTTGGTACCAGCCAGCCGGCGATCTCGAGTTCGTCGGCGCTGCGTCCGGCGGCGGCCATCGTGAGGTCGAGCAGCGCCTTGTTGTCCTCGCTCAAGGGGAAGCCCATGAACAGGCCGTCGGCGTAGGATGTGATCCGCTTCAGCAGGCTGGGCCTCAGTTCCATGCCTCCGAACCATATTTTAAGCCTGCTCCGGTCGGGTTTGGGCGCGAAGAAGGTGTTGGCGAACTGATAGAATTCACCGTTATAGGCGGCCGGCGTGTCCTCCCACAGCGTCTTCCAGATCGCCAGATGCTCGTCCAATCGCCGGCCGCGCGAGGCGAAGTCGATCTGCATCGACTGATATTCCTCGGTATGCCAACTGACCGTCGGCATGACGGTGAAGCGACCGTTCGAGATCAGGTCCAGCGTCGCCAGGTCCTTGGCGAGCAGAATTGGATGGCGCAGCGGGGCAATGATCGCTGCCGAGATGACGCGGATGGTGGAGGTCGCGCCCGCCATGGCCGCGAGTTTGATTAGAGGGCTGGGCCACGGCGTAGCCGGGTCCTGCATGCCCGGCATCACAAACTGGCGCGGATTGTCAGGCCGGCCGAGCGCGCCGGCGCTTGGCCCCATTACCACATGCTCGCTGACGAACAGGCCTTCGATACCCTCTGCCTCAGCGATCCGGGCGAATTCGAGATGGCGATGCTCCTCCTCAGCGGGTAGCAGCGTGAACAACTCGCTCATGGCGAGCATGACCTTCGGCTTAGCGCCGGTTCTGTTCATTCTTCTTGTCCTTGGGGAAAGTTCAGGTCTGAGATTCGGCGATTTCCTTGGCCCAAACCTCGTTGGCGTATCCTGTGTCGACGAACTTCTCGAAATGGGCCACTGACTGCGGGCGGATATCTGCTCGGTCGACATAGAATTGGTCGTACCAGGTGCGCAGCCGATAAACGGGGCCGTCGCTTTCCGTTACCAGCGGGTTGTCGATCCGAGCTTTGCGCTGCCAGATCCGAATGTCCTGGAAAGTAGCGGCCTTCAGTCCCTCGAAGTTTGCCATGTGCCGGACGTGGTTCTGTTCCTCGCTCAAGCCCGCCTTCTTCTGCGTCAGTACACCGACACCCAGGCGGAACTTGCCCGGCGTGATCGGCAGGATGGACAGGAACAGAACCGAATACAGCATGCCGACTTCGGGCAGGCGCCACCAAAGATAGTCGACCGAATAAGCGGGGCCATTCCAAGTGGATTCCGACCTCAAGAACCCATCGATCTTCTCCGGGTCGCCCTCGTAATGCCCGTCGCGGTCATAGGTCGCTGTCGCCTCTTCCGAGCCGCACTCCATGTATTGAGTCGCGACATGCTTATCGAACACGCATTTGAAATAGCCCGGTTGCGCTCCCTTCCGCTCGCCGTGGACATAGAAGAAGTGCGGCATGTCGGCGAGGTTGTCGATCAGTTCTCGCGGGTGGTTCTCGACGATGGCCTCGGACCATGCCCAGTCGGAACTCCAGTCGTCGCTATAGGCGCCGGTGATCACGGGAACCTCGATATCCGGCGGATTGCCTTCCGGATCGTTCCAGATGATCAGGTGCTTGTTGACCTCGCGCACGACCCAGGACCGGGTGCGCGCGCCTTGGGGGATCTTCTTGGAATAGGGCACCGAAACGCATTGCCCGTCTCCGGCCCAGCGCCAGTCGTGGAACGGGCAGGCGACGGTGTTGCCGACGATCCTGCCGTCGGAAAGGTCTCCGCCCATATGGAGGCAGAACGCGTTCAGCACGTTGAGCTTGCCGTCCTCGCCCTGGAAGACGACCAGCTTAGTGCCGAACGCCTCTATTGCATGAGGCTTCCGGTCCTTGAACATCGAAGCCGGCCCCAGGCAGTGCCAGCCGCGTGCAAAGCGCTGCGGAATTGGGCTGCTCTCGATTTCTCGGACGGCACATCGTTCGGCCATTACCGTGTCCGGCATCTACTTTCCCCGTTTGCCTGTACCGCAGTGGTCGATCATAATTCCGTGCGGCGGTTACAGTCACGCAGTTAACCATGCATCGCCACTGGAAGGGCAAGGGGAAATTTCATGCGTTACAAGCTGCATGGCAGATCGGGCCTTCGCGTCTCGGAATTGTGCCTCGGTGCGATGACATTCGGTGACAACTGGGGTTGGGGCGCGAATGACGAAGAAAGTCGCGCAATGTTCGATGCTTTCGCCGAGGCGGGGGGCACATTCATCGACACCGCTCATGTCTATACCGAAGGTGCGAGCGAGCGGCTGGTCGGCGAATTTATCCAGTCGGATCGCGACCATTTTGTTGTGGCGACGAAATACACTCCGTCGACAGGCACGGATATTTCCAAGTCCGGAAACAGCCGCAAGAACATGATGCGCTGCGTGGAGGAAAGCCTGGTGCGGCTCGGGACAGATCAGATCGACCTATATCTGGTCCATTTCTGGGAAGGCACGACGCCGATAGATGAAATCATGCGGGGTTTGGACGACCTCGTCTCCGCAGGCAAAGTTCTTTACGTCGCTATTTCGGACACACCGGCATGGCAGATATCCCGCGCAAATATGCTGGCCGATTTGCGTGGTTGGTCGCCGTTCGTCGGTATTCAGGTTGAATACAGTCTTGTCGAGCGGACCGCCGAGCGGGAGTTGCTGCCGATGGCGAAGGAGCTTGATCTTGGTATGACCGCATGGTCGCCATTGGCTCAGGGTGTCCTGACCGGCAAATTTCTGGGCAACGGAACCGCAGAGGCAACCCGGCAGCAGGCAGCTCACATTCCACCCAGACATATGGAGATCGCACGGCTGGTTGCCGATGTCGCAAAGGGCTATGGCTGCTCGCCGTCTCAGGTCGCTCTGGCCGCGATTCGTCAAATGTCCAAATGGGGTGACATCATCCCTATCATAGGCGGTCGCAATGTCGCCCAGATTAAAGACAATATCGGCTGTCTGAACGTGACCTTGGACGATGCACAACTGAAGCAGATCGACGCGGCGACGGCGATCGATATGGGTTTCCCGCATAATATGTTGAAGCAGCAATTCGTCCGCGATTTCTCGTTCGGCCGGGGGAATTACGACAAGTTCGATAATCATCGGGGGTAGTGAGAAAAGCCGAAACGCCAAGGCGCAAAGACGTCAAGGCTACGAATTTTTATCAGCTGGTTACGCAGATTAACGCAGATACAAATCCAGTTTTTACCGCTTCCGGCGGCGCAGGCCGCGCAGCGAAAAAATCATAATCTGCGTGAATCTGCGCAATCGGTTGAAAAACTGGATTTACCTTGGCGTGTTGGTGAGTTGGTTTTTCAACCTAAATAGCGGCGAGCAGCGACCTGTCGATCTCGGTCACCGAAGTCACCCCGGTCAGCGCCATCGCCACCCGCATCTCCGCTTCGATAAGGCGCAGCATGTGGGCGACGCCAGCCTGGCCGCCTCCAGCCAGCGCATAGGCCCAGGCGCGGCCGAGCAGGACGCCTTTCGCGCCCAGCGCCAGCATGCGCACGACGTCGAGACCGGAGCGGATGCCGCCGTCGGAGAGTACGGTCAGACGGTCGCCAACCGCGTCGGCGATGGGAGGCAGCGCGCGGGTGCTGGATATCGCGCCGTCGAGCTGGCGACCGCCATGGTTTGAGACGATCAGCCCGTCCGCGCCCAGATCGGCGACCAAACGGGCATCGTCGGGGTCGAGTATGCCTTTCATGATCAGCGGGCCCGTCCAATTGGCGCGGACCCATTCCAGGTCCTTCCAGGTCACGGTCGGGTCAAAGTTGGCGCGCATCCAGGCGAAGAAATCCTCCAGCCCGGTATTGCCCTGCAGCACCGGCGCGACATTGCCCAGCACATGCGGGCGGCCGAGCAAGCCGACATCCCAGGCCCAGTCCGGCCGGACCAGCGCTTGGCCGAATCGCCGGATCGCGCCCATCGGCCCCGGCGCGCCGGCTAGGCCCGATCGCATGTCGCGATAGCGCGATCCCGGTACCGGCATGTCCACCGTGAAGACCAGCGCCGAACACCCGGTCGCCTTGGCCTGGAACAGCAGATCGACCATGAAGGCGCGGTCGCGGATCATATAGAGCTGGAACCAGAACGGCTTGGTCACGCCCTTCGCCACTTCCGGCAACGGGCAGGCGGAAACCGTGGAGAGGCAAAAGGGTATGCCGGCCGCCTCGGCCGCGCGGGCTGCCTGGACTTCGCCGCGCCGCGCCGTTAGCCCGGCCAGTCCGATCGGGGCGAGCGCCACTGGCATATTCAGCTTCTGCCCAAACCAGGTCGTCGAAAGATCGATCACGGACACGTCGCGCAGAACACGCTGGCGCAGCGGGATATGCTCCAGATCGCTCACATTCCGGCGCAGGGTCACCTCGGCATAGGACCCGCCATCGATATAGTCGAACAGAAAACGCGGCAGCCGACGGCGCGCCAGTTCGCGATAATCCAGGACCGCTGCCGCTTTCATCCTTGCCTATCCCACTTTACGAATCGCCGCGCCGTTACATGGCCCTTTATAAGGACACTATCGGAAGCGTTAGGGGAATCGGAATGAAACCTGAAGGTGACACGCCGACGGCGCAAGCGGCTCTCGCCGCGCTGTATCGCGTGGCCCGACCGGCGGCGGCCGAATCGTCGCTGCGGTTCTTCAAGCAAGGCAGCCTGGGCACGGGCGACTATTTCATCGGCGTGGCGACGCCGGTGCTCCGGGCGCTGGAACGCGACTTTCGAACCATGGCGCTGGATGAGATCGACCGGCTGCTCGACAGCGCGGTGCTCGAAGCGCGGACCCTGGCGCTGATGATATTGGGCATACAGTATAAGAAGAGTGACGCAGCGAAGCGGGAGGCGATCTTCCGGCTCTATTTGAACCGGCTGGACCGGGTAAATAATTGGGCGCTGGTCGATGGCAGCGCGCCTTACATCGCCGGGCCGCATCTCCAGAATCGCGACCGGCCCCTGCTGGACGAATTGGCGGCTTCGCCCATCCTGTGGCGGCGGCGGGTGGCGGTGCTGGCGACCTTGCATTTCATCCGGGCTGGCGAACTCAAGCCGACATTCGATTTGTGCGACCGACTGATCGGCGACCACGAGGATTTGATGCACAAGGCATGCGGCTGGATGCTACGCGAGGCAGGCAAGCGCGACCCGGCGGCATTGGAGCGCTGGCTCGACGACCGCGCGCCGCGCCTGCCGCGCACCATGCTGAGCTATGCGATCGAACGCATGACGCCGCAGCGGCGCCGCGATTACATGGATGGCGTATAGCCGTCACGTCACGTCCACGCGCAGGCGGTTGAGCCTGATCGTTTTAATCACCCATGCGCCATCACGTTTCTCGTAGGTCTCATGATAGTGACCGCAGCCATACAGCGTCTTATATGGGATCGGAGATCCCTCATGCACCCAGAGCAAATCTTCCATTGCCCATATACCAGCGGCAGTCGTCGCGGAAGTTATTTCAATTTCAGACATGTGCCCGTGATGAACGGTCGTAATATTTTGCAGAATAGGCGCCAGATTCGCGACATAAAGAGCCGCTCCTACAGTAAGGAGCGTCTCGTCATGGGACCCGGTTGAATCGCGAAAATCGGCGACCAAATCTGTTGCGAATACGGACTCCAAGCCGACCCAGTCTTTAGCATCCATGTGACGGAAATAGCGCGCTTTGAGCGCCTTGATTGCGTCAATTGCTCCCAGACGCTCAGCGGTTTCCATCCAGGTCTCTCCTTAAGTCGGCTCATTGCTTGCCAAGTTCGCCGATCAAATTTCCCTGTATCGATAACGCCGGAGTCGAACAAACATAAGTATATATTAATTAGAAATATTCTAAGACAGAATCGCGCTGGCAGCCAGCCTGCGATGTTAGTTAATACGACCCAGGGATCGCGGAACGCATTGAGGCCGCACATTTTTATGCATTTCGCCCGCAATATTTCTAGACACACATCCATAATGTACTTTATGGTCGCGTCGTCAGCGAAACTTGCACTTCGGCTTACGATTGAGATGCAGGTGTAGAGGCAAGTCCGAACTCAATCTTCAACGCGCGGGGAAGAGAATGAGTCGTCCGCGTGGCCGGCATTCACTAATGATACTCGTGACCTTATTGTTGGGTCTCGCAGGGGTCGGGCAAGCGCAGACCATGCCTGCTCCGCCGGTTACGGATATACATCTCGGTGTGGCGACTTGCGCTGGCGGCCCGTGCCACGGCGCGGCGTCGACGACCAAGAAAAACGGAGTTCTTCAAAACGAGTATCTGACTTGGCAGGTGCATGACAAGCACGCCAAGGCCTACACTGTGCTCGAGGGCGACTTGGGCAAACGAATCGCCGCCAATCTTGGTATTGGCCCCGCGACTGAGGCGAAAGTTTGTCTGGACTGTCACGCCGATAATGTCCCCGCTGAGGCGCGTGGCGTCCAATTCAAGATTTCAGACGGGGTCGGTTGCGAAGCTTGCCACGGCGGGGGTCAGCGTTATCTTGGGCCCCATGTCGATGGCCATATTACGCATGCGGAATTGGTCAATAATGACGGACTGTACCCGACCGACAGGCCGGTTGAGCGCGCCAAGTTGTGTGTCAGTTGCCATGTAGGCGATGACACGCATGTAATTACCCATAAAATCATGGGTGCCGGGCACCCGCGTATGCCATTCGAACTTCAGACATTTACTCAGATCGAGCCTGCACACTATGTGATAGACGATGTTTACCGTCAGCATAAGGCCGTCGCGAAGGGTGTCCAATTCTGGGCGGTCGGCCAGGCTTTGGCTTTGGAGCGATTGGCCACGGGCATTGCGAACGATAAGCACCAGGGAAATGGAGTTTTTCCTGAACTGGTCTTCTTCGACTGCCAGGCCTGTCATCACCCGATGAGTAATCTGCGCTGGCAAAAGCGCGCATCTACGGGTTTGGGCCCGGGTATCCCACACTTCAACGATGCAAATGCGATTATGCTGCGGGCGATTGCGGCGAAAGTGGCGCCTGATCTGGGCAAGTCACTCGATGCCGACGTTCATGAATTGCATCTTGCCTTGAGCGCCGGTGAAGGTAACCCGGGCGAAATTGCGCGCAGATTGGCGGCAAATGCTCAGAAGTTGGGCGATGTGCTGGCGGCCCATGATTTCACCAAGGCAGATATGCGCGACATGCTGCTGGCTGTCGCCAAGTCCAGCACGAATGGCGATACGAGCGATTACGCCGCTGCCGAACAGGCAACAATGGCGTTCGCTTCGATCATATACACGCTCAACACTGATGGCGCGCTCGATGCTTCGGCATACGCGGCGCTTAAGGCCGGGCTCAATCAGTGTTACGGGGCGACCGAGAAGGAAGACAATTACGACCCGGTGAAATTCGCTGCGGCGGCCAAGTCGGTCACCCAGGCGATGCCTTCATGGTAAGGGCGGCTTGATGCGAGAGGTCGCACAATGACCGAGCATTATCAGGTCGCGATTATTGGGTCGGGTCCTGGCGGCCTGTCGGCGGCAGTTACTGCGGCCGAGCAGGGGCTTTCGCATGTCCTGTTGGAGCGGACGAATCATCTGTCCGACACGATTTATAAGTACCAGAAGGGCAAAAAGGTTATGGCGCATCCGATGCGCCTGCCGCTTCAGGGCAGCATGCCGTTCGAAGAGGGGTTTCGCGAGGGCATCCTCGAAAATTGGAATATTGCTGCGGAAAAGTCCGGTGCGCACATCCGGCTGAATGCCGAAGTTAGAAAGATGTCAGGCCAGCGCGGCAGTTTCCAGTTGACCCTGCCGGGTGACGAGATCATCACGGCCGACGAAGTAATCCTCGCGATCGGGTTACAGGGCAATCTGCGTAAGGTTCCGGTACCCGGCGCCGATCGGGAGTGGGTTCAATACCAACTCGACGACCCGGACGCCTATCAGAACGAGCGCATTGCCATTATCGGTGCCGGCGATGCTGGTATTGAAAACGCAATTGCCTTGGCGTCGCATAACGAAGTCAGCATCGTTAACCGCCAGCCGGATTTCTCGCGCGCCAAGCCGGGCAATGTTGCCGCGATCGAAAAGGCCATTCGTTCGGGACAAATTCGAGCCTATCCGAATTCTGCGCCGGCGCGCATTGATGACGAAGCGCTGATTCTGGATACAGCCGAGGGTCAGTCGATCGTTCCGGTGGACCGGATTATCGCTCGCCTCGGTGCCATACCGCCTCGTAAATTTCTCGAAGAAGCGGGAATAAAGTTTCCGAGCGACGATCCCGCTGCAGTCCCTGAACTCAATGAGACTTACGAGTGTAACGTTCCGGGGCTCTACATCATCGGCGCACTTGCGGGCTTCACCCTGATTAAGCAAGCGGTGAACCAAGGCCACGAAATCATCCGCAGAATGGCCGGCGATCCAATTCCTCCTGCGGACGAGGATCTGCTGCGCCAGCGGTTTGATCCGGCCTTCCCGGGTGCCGCAGTGAATGACGTGCTGACTTACCTGCGCGAACATGTTCCGGTTTTGGCAGGCCTAACCATGCTTCAGTTGCGTGAAGCCATGCTGGAAAGCTCAATATTTCGCTTTGCTAAAGGGGATACGGTTTTTAAGCGCGGTGACTACACCAGTTCGCTTTGGAATATTGCCGAAGGGTCTGCTCATGTGCTGATCAACGAGGCGCGCCCGGATATGGCGGTGCGGATCGGGACAGCAGAGTTTTTTGGTGAGTTGGGGCTGATCTCGGGGCGCCGTCGCAGCGCGACGGTGATTGCGGGTGAGCCGGCGGTTATGGTCGAGATTCCGCGGCGGACGATGCGGCGCCTTCAGGCATCCGTTAAGGCCATCAAGGCTGAATTGGATCGCGTTGCGATGCGAAGGATCGTCCATACGGGATTGGCTCGCGATCGGCCGATCAGCGACATCGAAGATGTGATCGCCGGGGCGGAATTGAAGCGCTACAAGGCGTTTGAGACGATCTGTGCCGAGGGCGATCCAGTCGACGCGCTATATTTTCTGCGCACCGGATCTGCGACTGTAACGCGAGTCGAAAACGGACGCGAAGTTGCACTAAATTACATCGCGGCGGGCAGCTTGTTTGGCGAGCGGGGACTGCTGGAAGACGGCGCTACTCGGGCCGCAACAATCCGCGCGACCGTGGCTTGCGAAGCGGTTCGTGTCGATGCAACTGTCGTGCGTGCGAGCATGGACCGCATGCCAGAATTGCGGGCCATATTCGAAAACGCAGTACAGTCCCAGCTCGATCAAACGGTGCGCAGCGCGCTTGCTCGCGCCGGCCAGACTCAGAATAAGGTTGATGAGACGGCTCTGACGTCCTTCCTGATGAAGCAGGGCGTAGGCGAGGCGACGAACGCTTTCATTATAGACGAGGGCCTCTGCACGCGTTGCGGCAACTGCGAATCGGCTTGTGCTTCGACTCATGACGGCATCAGCAGGGTCAATCGCGATGCCGGCCAGCGCGCAATGTCGGTTCTGCTCCCCGTAGCATGCCGCCATTGTGAAAATCCGCACTGCATGAGCGATTGTCCTGTCGACGCAATCACGCGCGCGCCGACGGGCGAAGTCTTTATTAACCAGCAGACCTGCATCGGATGCAGCAATTGCGCGAATAATTGCCCCTACGGCGTCATTAATATGGTCGATCCAACGTCGGGTCAGAAAGAGCCGCAAAACTGGCTGACGTGGTTGCTCGATAGCGTCGGGTTGCCCACACCGGCACCCAAACCGCACGACCATAATGCGCCGCACGCGATGAAGGCGGTGAAGTGCGACCTATGCAAGGATACCGGTGGGTCACCTTCCTGCGTCGCCGCCTGTCCGACCGGAGCGGCAATTCGGGTGGCGCCGGAGACATACATGTCCTGGCTTCGTGACGGGCGGGGACAATAACCGTGGCGTCATCTGCCAACGAACCGGTCTCGATCCATCGCTCCTTCTTGGTTTGGCGCGGCGGCTATTATGGGAAGGTTGCGCTTGCGCTTTCGGCTTTGGCGATTGTTGGATATTGGATTGACCATCCAAGCGGTCCTCCTAATGGTGGATCGTGGTTGGGATATGCGTACGGCACGATAGGGCTGGGTCTGATCGGCTGGCTGGCCTGGTTCGGCATTCGCCGTCGCCGCTACGGCGGGCAGGGTCCACTCGAGGGATGGATGTCGGCCCATGTTTATTTAGGGCTGGCGCTGATCGTTATCGCGACCCTCCATACTGGTTTCCGATTTCATTGGAACGTCCACACACTTGCCTTCGTCCTGATGGCGATCGTGATTTTGAGCGGCGTATTCGGCGCTTATGCATTCGTCCGCTATCCCGCGATGATGACGACCAACCGTGCAGGGTCGACGTTGAAGACGATGGCGGCCGAACTGGCATCTCTTGATCAGCAATGCCGGGATTTGGCCCTAACCTTCGATGACGAAGTCGCAGCCCTAGTTGTTCAGGCCACTGAAGATTACGGCGGGAAGTTCACTTTTCGGGAGGGACTGCTCGGGCGAGGACCAAATCTATTGGCCGGTGCGACCGGCGCGGCGATTGCCAAACTGAGAGATCAGGTTGGTGGCGTCGGTAATGCTCAGCCCGCTGAGGTTCTGCCCTTAGTGCAAAACTTGACGAAGCGCGCGACGGTAGTGGTGAAGATGCGCCGGGATTGGCGCTATCGTGCCCAACTACTGCTGTGGCGCGCAGTCCACGTCCCGCTAACGATTGCTTTGGTGATCGCTCTTGGGATCCACGTCTTCGCGGTTTTCTACTACCGGTAATATATGTCGACGCTCTTTCGCTTCATACCGCGCGTCGGCGCTTCGATTGACCCACGACAAGATCGTGTAATCGAAGAGCCGTCGATCATCGTCGGCCGCGCACCGGATTGCGGGCTGCGGATGAAGCGCGACGGATTGCGCTACCATCACGCTGTCTTACGTGAGGACGGAGCAAATATCTGGGTCGAAGCTCTCCCGGGCGCTACCCTGAAAAAGGGTACCTCGGAGGTTCCGAGCTCACTCCTGGCAGTCGGCGATTCAATAAGAATCGGTCCATTTATATTTACACAGGTAGCGCCTGACGAATCGACTCCAGCGGACCATGTTGTAACCGTTACGGCAGCTGAGGAAGGGGCGTTCGACGAGGCGGCTCAGGCCAAGTCATATATGAGCCGCTTCGACGTTACTTTGCCGAACATCCGTCTGTTCGCCTTCGCGCTTTCTGTGGTCGTATTTGCGCTTTTCTTTATAGTGCCGATAGTGTTCGGCCCGATCCACACGGCTGCCAGTTGGACCACAAAGGCCGGTCGAACCCAAGCGGCACTTAGCGTGCATGAGAGTATTTTTCATTCTGCTGCGCTTTGGAATGTCGGCGAAATCTCGGGAGCGCATAAGGCGTTTGGTACTAATTGCGCAAGCTGCCACGAAAGCGCTTTTGTCCCCGTTCGGTCCAGTTCTTGCCTGTCCTGCCATCAGACTATCGGGCAGCATGCAGACCCGCATATGTCGCCCGATGCAGATCTAAATAAGCAGCGTTGCGAATCCTGTCACCATGAACATAAGGGCATGACTCTAGCGACCAGGAACGATCAGGCTGACTGCGTCTCGTGCCATCAGGACACTAAAAGCTACGCACCCAATACAAAGTTGCATGATGTGCGGGATTTCGGCTCCGATCACCCGGAATTTTCTGTATCGCTAGTTCAAGATGCCGCGCTGCACACGGTGGCGCGCTTCCCGCTCGACGATAAGAATGCCGTGGACAATAGCCATCTTAAGTTCACGCATATGACACATCTGAAGCTCGAGAAGGTGAAGGCAGCGGGTGCTAAAGTGGGATCTACCTGTGCGACCTGTCACGAAGAGACGCCAGGGGGAATGGTGTTCAAGCCGGTCACTTACGACAAGGCTTGCGCGGAATGCCATCAGCTTCAATTCGAACCGAAGCACCCGGAGTGGAGATTGCCCCACGGGCACCCCGAAGACGTAGCCAATCGGCTTAGGGGCTATTATTCCGAAGCAGCTTTGGCCAATGAGACCTTTCCTGCGCCGAACAGCGATATATTCGCAAAACCAGGGGCGCCATTGCCGCCGCCTCCGACAGGTGCGGAAATGGTTTCTGCCCAGACTGCAAATGCGATGATGTCAGCCATAGCGCGAAGTGCTTGCGGCGAATGTCACGTCACGCAGGCGCCCGCCGCGGGTGAACCCGCTTCCGCCTGGAAGATATTGCCAGTTTACGTTCCCGATCGCTTTTTGCCCAAAGCTCAGTTTAGGCATGACAAGCACGCGACAATGACTTGCCAAGGGTGCCACGCGGCCGAAACGAGTGACGGCGGCGTTACAGCACTCATTCCCGGTATAGAAACCTGCAGGGGCTGCCACGCAGGAGAATCTGGTGCACCACAGCGCATCGCATCGCGCTGCGTATCTTGCCACGTGTTCCACAATCCCGAGCATCCGATTGTCGAAACTCGGGCCACCGAAGCGACGGAGGCCACAAAATAGTCCCCCCAAAGACAATCAAGAGTTTGCGTTCGCGTACCTTGTGGTCACGAATGATCATGGGGGGAAGTTCGTATCGGTTGGTCAGAGCAATACTGATCGGGCTGCTCGGAATTGGGGTCGCCACGACAGCACAGGCGCAAGTATCCACCGCTTCACTCGTCGCTGCGGTATTGCCCAGCAGCCGTTCCGTTCAGGTCGGAGAAGCCGCAACAGCTTTCGCTACAATTATAAATTCGGGCTCGATTGCGGGCACAGGATGTTACATTGCTCCGGCAACGACAGTGCCGGCCACCTTCACCTACCAGACCACGAACCCCAGCACGAACGCCGTAGCGGGATCGGTAAACACGCCGGTCGATATAGCTGCAGGTGCTGCGCAAAGTTTTGTGATCTCGGTTACGCCGAACAGTCCGATCGCGCCGACATCGATTGCATTTTCCTTTGCCTGCACCAATGCAGTCGCAGCAGCAGTTACGACCGGCGTAAACGACCTTTTGTTTTCCGCTTCGACGACGCCCATCCCTGATGTGGTGGCATTGGTCGCAACTGAGACCAATGACGGGGTCATCCACATACCCGGTAATAACGGAACCGGGGCATTGGCGATCGCATCGGTGAATTTAGGCGCAACCGGTGCATTGACCGTATCGGCCGACACTGGTTCGGCGGGCATCCCGGTGGCGCTGACAATTTGCCAGACCGACCCGAGTACCGGACAGTGCTTCGCTTCGCCCAGCGCGACGGTTCAGTCGACGATCAACAGCGGCGCGACGCCGACTTTCGCAGTCTTCGCGGCCGGTTCGGGTGCGATACCATTCGCCCCAGCGACCAGCAGGGTCTTTGTCCGTTTCACAGATACCAGCGGTGCCGTCCGGGGATCGACCAGTGTTGCCGTGCAAACCGACAGTCCTACTCCCGTTGCACTTGGACCTGTTCTGGTCCCCGGTCCCAGCTTGGTCAACACGGCACTGACGCCGACTGATGTAGGGCAGGTTATCAGTCGGGTCGTGCAGGAAGCCAACGCGCGTAATACTCCGGCAACGATCGCAGTGGTGGACCGCGTGGGAGCAGTTCTGGCCGTGTACCAAATGGTTGGCGCACCGACTGCTTTGCCGGTTGAAACCAACCCCAACGGAGCGAACGCGACCCCGCTTGTCGATGGGCTGAGCGGCGTCGGGAGTGACAGCCGTATCCCGAGCACACTCAATCAGAAACTTGTCCCGACCACGCTCGAGGCAATTGCTAAGGCGGTGACCGGCGCATACCTCTCATCGTCACACGGCAATGCATTTTCGACCCGAACCGCAAGCCAAATCATACAGGAGCACTTCAATCCAGGCACGCTGGGAGCACCTTCCGGCCCGCTATATGGTACCCAATTCAGTTCCCTGCCCTGTTCAGACCTTATGGTGGCCTACAACCCGATCTCCGACGCGAGCACGGTGACGCGAGGACCCCATCGCTCGCCCTTGGGGCTTGCGGGCGACCCCGGCGGCTTCCCGCTCTACAAAAACGGCGAGCTCGTCGGCGGCATTGGCGTCAAGGCAGCCGGTCCCTATCGCGTCGACGAGGATATTTACAACAACGATAACTCCTCAGATGAGATACTTGCGCTTGCCGGCACGGTTGGCCTTGACGCACCGGCATCGATTGTCGCCACGACAATCACCGCGGGCGGGCTGACGTTGCGCTACTCCGACGCTACCAACACGGACTTCGTGACCAGTCCGGCGTCGGCACCGGCTTACGCCTCGATGCCGACGGGGACAGGAGGCCTTGTCGACGTAACTGGCTATTACGCCGCCGCCAGCGGCTTACGCGCAGGGAGTGCTTACGGTTCCAGTGCGTCCGGCATTGTCCAGGATTTCTCGGGCACGATCAGCACGCAGGTGGCGCCCTATCTCCTGGTCGACGGCAACAACCAAGTCCGATATCCGGCAATTGCAGGCGCCAACGGCACTTTGTCTCAGCAAGAAGCGCTCGGACTGGTGAAGGCAGCCTATGCGAGCGGCATCCAGACACGGGCGCAGATCCGCAACCCGCCAGGGTCTGTGCTCGCTGTGACAATCGCCGTAGTCGACGCGAATGGCACGCCGATTGCGATCGCGACAATCCCCGATGCGCCAGTGTTCGGCATCGACGTTTCGTTGCAGAAGGCCCGGACGGCGG
>Ga0182030_10015678_pt1 | contig 14835 bp, 9 predicted proteins | sample 812S3MmetaG_FD_121299 | JGI IMG/M metagenome (GOLD analysis project Ga0182030, IMG submission 121299) | Permafrost microbial communities from Stordalen Mire, Sweden - 812S3M metaG (Illumina Assembly) | ecosystem: Environmental > Terrestrial > Soil > Wetlands > Permafrost | place: Sweden... | reverse complement strand
GATCACCCGCGATCGGTCGCCAAGGGTTTAGTTTCGAAACGGCCACGTACAGGCCCACTGGGACGTATCCGGAAGCCCTCCTCCGGGAAGATCGAGCCAGACACGAGCGGGAATCTACCCTTCGGGCAATCTCTAGCCATGCGCCACCCGACCATCCTTACGTAGGGTAGTAACCTTCGCGGGTCTGCACGATCAGGGTCTTCTGCCTGGTGCCGAGGTGGATGCGCCGGAACTCGCTGGAGTTGTTCTTGCTATCGGGCGTGTAGCCGATGCTGTACTGGCTGCGCAGTTCCTCTTCCAGGGCCTCGTACACCTTGTCGAGCGGGATGCGCTTGGAGACTTCGAAGAAATGTCCCCCCGTTTCAGTGGACATCTGCCGCAACACCTTTTTGCCGTCGGGCTCAGCCATCCTGCCCCGGCCGAAACCGCCGAAGCCGCCGTAGGCGTCGGGGTCTTCGAAGAGGATGGAATAGACCAGGGTGTCGGCCCGCTGCGCCGATTCAATGGCGCTGAACAGGCTTAACTTGCTGCCCGTATCCACGCCGTCGGAGAGCACGATCAGCGCTTTGCGGCCATGCTGCTTTTTCATGATCTCGTCGGCGCCCAGGAAAACCGCATCGTAGAGATCGGTACCGCCGCCGCGACCGCGTCCCCCGCCGCCCCGGCCGCGACCCCGCCCGCCGCCGCCCGGGTATCCGCCGCCTCCGCCGCCGCGGCCCTGTTGCCGCCGGCCGGCGCCAACTTCCAACTGGTCGAGCGACTGGCGCAAGGCGGCCTTCGAGCTGGTGAGATCCTGCAGCAGCTCCACCTCGAAATCGAAGTGAATCACGAAGGCCATATCCTTGTCTTCGCGCATCACCTTGTCGAGGAAGCGGAAGCTGGCGCTGCGTTCTTCGCCCAGCACGTTGCGCTGGCTGCCGCTGGTATCCACCAGCAGGCCGAGCGTCAGCGGCAGATCGGTCTCGCGCGAAAAGTAGCGGATGGTCTGCGGCTGTCCGTCCTCATCGAGCAGGAAATCGTCCTGGTTGAGGTCTTTCACCACCTCGCCCTGCTTGTTGCGGACGGTGGCGAAGAGGTTGACCACCTTCACGGTGGCGGAGTATCCGGGAGGCGGATTCTGCTGTCGGGCGCGCAACAGCCGGCTCGCCGGGATCATCCCCAGCGCCGCCAGCAGAGTCCGCCGCGATATGTCGCTCGCGTTCCGCATTTGTTATCCAGAGATGCGGGAAACGCGCCGCGGGTTACCTATTGGCCGCCGCGTCCGCGTCCGCCGCCGCCGCGTCCTGCCGGCGGCGCAATACGCGGCAGCATCTCCGGGCGGGTAGCCGTATTATAAACGAACCACGCCAGCACCGCCGAGGCCTGCTCCAGGTCGTTGACTTGCAGGCGGTCGTACACGTCCATATTGGAGTGGTGCGTGCGAGGGGCGTACTCCAGCGGGTCTTGAATGAACTCGAATCCGGGCACGCCGGCGCTGTCGAAATTGGTATGGTCGGTGCTGCCCGTGGAGCGGATGGTGAGGGCATCGGCGCCCAGATCTTTCAGGGGCGCCACCCAAGCCGCGAAGATGGGCTGGACGGCGTCGTTATCCTGCATGTAGATGCCGCGGATTTTGCCGGCGCCGTTGTCCAGATTATAGTAGGCCGAGATTTTGGACTGCTCGGGCAAGGGGCCGTTGGCGCCCTCAAGGTGCGCGCGGACGTAGGCGCGCGAGCCGAGTTCGCCCTCTTCTTCGCCCGTCCAAAGGGCCAGCCGGACGGTGCGCGGCATTTTCAAATCGAGCGCCTTGAGGATGCGGATGGCCTCCATGGCGACCGAGGCGCCGGCGGCGTTATCGGTGGCGCCGGTGCCGCCCGTCCAGGAATCGAAGTGGCCGCCCAACATGACCGTCCCGGCATTGGGGTTCGTCCCGGGAATTTCGGCGACGATGTTGAAGGAATCGCCCGGCGGCGTGAATTTAGTCTGGATGTCGAATTCCAGCTTCACCGGAATGTTCTTTTCGAGCAGGCGGGCGATGCGATTGTAATGCTCGTTGGTCATCACCACCGAGGCGATCGGGGCATTTTCTTCGGTAGTCTGCGAGCCGGAGCCGACCACGGTTCCGCCATCCGGGCCATTGCCGGGGGTGAGCAGCGCGAGCGCGCCTTCGTCCTTATAGAACTTGGCAAGCTGGGCGCGCAAGCTGCCGCGTCCACCCGCCGCGCCCGGTGCGCCGCGGCCGGCAGCAGCAGCGCCGCGTCCTGCCGCGCCGCCGCGCGCGAAGCCGGCCGCCGGAGTGCGCGTCGGGAAGCCCAGCGGCAGCGACGCCGGATTGCCGCTGATGGGGTCGGGCGATATCTCGGCGGCGGCCAGTTCGGCATCGGTGAGGCGGTGGGCATACGGGGCGGTGACCATTTCGGAATCGTGCGGCGTGGCCGTCAGCACGAACTTGCCCTTTAGCTTGCCCTTGTACTGCGCCATCTCGTCGGCGTTGGTGATCACCGCCAACACGGCATCGCCCGTGACGGGTCCGTTGGTCCCGAGAGTCCAGGGCAGCGCAAAGCCGATGATGGGCTGGAACTCCGGCTCCTCCATCATGCCGACGTAGCGGGTGCAACTCCAGCCGGCGCCGGCGAACGCCCATTTTTCCATAGCGACGTTCGAGAGGCCCCAATCGGAGAGGGTCTTCACGGCCCAATCGCCGGCCTGTTTGGCGGCGGGGGAAGCTGTCAGGCGCGGACCATAGACGTCGGTGAGATAAAAGGCGGTGTCCATGACCTTCGATCGCGAGGCGAACGCTTCTATTTTGATACGGTGCAGGACGCCGAGATCGACCTTTTCGGGAGCGCCGGTCTGTGCCCACAGGCACACGGCGAGAGCCAGCGAGAAACCAACGGACCACTTACGCATGTTGGGACTGTAGCACCATGGAGGTTCGGGTTTCAAATCCGCGGGGTGTGACTGGCGCGCTGCCAGCGTGGCCGTGACTGCGAGATTCCATGCGATTCCAGAACCGCTTGCTGACGCGCGCGGCTCCGATTCAGAGCCACGACCGTAAGGGAGTGGTTTCCGCCACAAACGCACAACATCACGCGGTCGCGGGGCTAGCGCGTCATGGCGTAGACGATGTAGTTTACGCCCAGGCGAATGGCCAAGTCGGCAAACGGCGCGGGGTAGCGGGAATCGTCCGCGTATTCCCAGGCGTCGCCGATGTCGGAGTTGTAAGAGATGGCGATCATGATGCGGCCGTGGTCGTCGTAGATGCCGCGCCAGTGCGCGCCCTTGCCGTCTTCCGGGCCTTGGGGATATTGCGGGCGTTTGTATCCGGCGCGCAGATGGGCGAACCCGGGAATCTGCGCGCGCTCGCTGAGGTCGTAGACGGTGTGGAAGATGGGATCGTCGTCCGGGATGTCGCGGATTTCGCGGTCGGGGAAGGCGCGCTGGATGACTTTTTCGAAGACGTTCCACTCGAACGCGCCGTGGAAATCGTCGGCCATGAAGAAACCGCCGCGCAGCAGGTATTCGCGCAAAGCCTTACCTTGCGCCTCGGTCAGGCCCCACTCGCCTACCTGGACGGCGTAGAGCCACGGCCAGTCGAACTCGTCGCCCTCATCCAGGTTGACGCACTGTTCGGCGGACCGGGTGTGGAGGCGGGTGAGGCGGCGTACGGCGAGGGCAAAATGGCGGTCGGCGCGGGGAAAATCCTGGGTCCAGTCGGAGACCCCGATGTGCCAGTCGAGATCGCGGCCATAATAGCCGTTGATGCCGCCTTCGCCGGGCGGATACATGAGGCGGGCGAAAGCGAACTCGGTCTTTTCCTGGTAGTCGGCGGGCAGAGGAACATCGCCGATGCGGTACTCCACGCCGTTGAATTCGCGGAACGGGCGCTGGAAGGCGAACAATACGCCGGCCAGTGTCAGACCGCATGCCAGCATCGCAGATGCCTTCCGGATGTTCATCCCTCCGCCTTACTCCCGAGAATATCACGGGGAGGGGACGGCCACGCTGTCACGGCAGCGCAGTCCTCCAAGTGCAAGCTCACCGCCTTTGCCTTTTCCCCGGCCGCAAGCGATCGGTTCGCCCGCTCCGGCCGCCGCACCCAGGCGGCTTTCGGCAGTAGTCGTTTAGCTTTAGCTCAAGGCGTGCAGGTCCAGCGGGTTGCCCGTTTCCTTCGGCACCTCAGCGTGGCCCGCAGCCTCTCAGGCTGCCGTGTCCCCACTCATGGGGACACGTTTCGTCACGACTGGGAGCAAGCGTCCCGAGGAGCTAGGCAGCAGTCGTTTAGTCTTCCTCAACGATGCCTTTAGTAACTCGACCTTGACCCCTCCCGCGCTACCGATTATAGTTGCCTGCAGATGGCCGCGCGTGCGCGCGGCGAGGTTAGTAATCCTGTGAAGTCAAGTGTTTAGCAAGGGGTAGTTTATGAACATACGCCAAGTCGCGCTAGTCGCATTTCTTGTTCCAGTCGCCCTATTCTCCCAGGAATTTCGCGGCACCATCAGCGGCGCAGTGACCGATCCCACGGGAGCGGCGGTTCCCGGAGCCAAAGTCATCGTTACCGAAATCCACACTGGCACCAAGGTCCCGACCGTTTCGGACTCGGCCGGCCAGTATACCGCTCCGTTCCTGCTCCCCGGCGATTACGATGTCGCGGTGCAGGCGCCGGGCTTCAAATCCTTCACCAGGAAGGGAATCCACGTCGGCGCGGGCGATCACGCGGTAATCGACGTGCGTCTCGATGTCGGCGACGTCACCACTTCGGTGGAAGTCACCGCCGACGCTTCGCAGCTCAATACCGAAAACGCCACCGTCGGCCAGGCCGTCACCACCAAGGAAGTCGAAGAGTTGCCCATCAACGGCCGCACGCCAATGATGGCCGCCTCGCTTTCCCTGGGTGTCATCGGCTATGCCCAGCCAACCCTCGTCCACCCGTTCGATAGCGGCGGGGCGGCCGGCTGGATGATCGGCGGCGCTTATGAGCAAACCAGCGAACTGCTTCTCAACGGCGCCCCCGACGCCACCTGGGACGGCCGGCTGGCATTCAGCCCGCCCCAGGACGCGGTGCAGGAAGTGCGCGTCAAAGTCTCCGACGTCGACGCCGCCTTCGGCCACACCGCCGGCGGAACCCTGAACCAGATCACCAAGAGCGGCACCAACTCCCTCCACGGCTCCGGCTGGGAATTCAACCAGCCCAATACCCTTACCGCCAACGATTTCTTCCTCAACCGGGCCGGCACCGCCCGCCCTGTCACCCACTTCAACCAGTACGGCGTCACGGCCGGCGGCCCGTTCTACATCCCCCATGTGATCGACACTCGCAATAAGGTGTTCTGGTTCTTCGCCTGGGAAGGCATTAAAGACGGGCAGCCGAATCCTTTCACCGGCACGGTTCCCACCGATAACATGAGGAGCGGGAATTTCAGCGGCCTCGCCACCATCTACGACCCCTTCAGCGCCACCCTGAGCGGCACCACCGTCAACCGGACCCCGCTTCCCAATAACACCATTCCCACAAGCGAGCTCAACTCCATCGCCAAGGCGTATCTCGCCTATTACCCGCAGCCCACCAATTCGGCCACGATCAATAACTTCGTCAGCGCGCCCAACACGGTGGACGACTACAGTAACGAGATGGGCCGGATCGATTACAACATGAACGATCGCAGCCGGCTCTACGCCGACGTGCGCCACACCGATTACACGCAGAGCAAGAACAACTACTTCAACAACGTTGCCGAAGGGTCGCTGCTCTATCGCAACAACTGGGGTATGGCCGTCGATGAGATCTATACCCTCAGCCCCACCAACGTGTTGGACATCCGTGTTAACTTCACGCGCATGAACGAAGGGCACAACATTCCCAGCGTGGGCTTCAATCCCACCACGCTTGGGTTGCCGTCCTACTTATCGGGCAACTCCAACTACCTGCAAATGCCGGTAATCGCGTTCAACAGCGCGACCAGCCTGACGGGACTCGGGGCCACCGGCGCCAACGAGCTGCCGTCCCAGTCCTATCAGATCTTCCCCACATGGGAGAAGACCAAAGGCAACCACACCCTGAAGGCCGGCGGCGATTTCCGACAGTACCGCCTGAATACCTTCACCGCCGGCGCTTCCACCGGAACTTTCACCTTCAATAATAGTTTCGTGCGCTCTTCCAGCAGCGCCTCCTCCACCGTCGCCGTCGGACAGGACTTCGCGGCCTTCATGTTCGGCCTGCCTTCCAGCGGCAGTTACGACCTCAACACGTTCGCCTCCTGGTATTCCTACTACAGCGCGGTGTTCTTCCAGGACGATTGGAGAGTCAAGCACAACCTCACTCTCAATCTCGGGGTGCGCTTCGATCACGATAGCCCCTACAACGAAAAATACGGCCGCACGGTGAACGGCTTCGATACTACCACCACCAATCCGCTGGCCGCCGCCGCTCAGGCAGCCTATGCCAAAGCTCCCCTCTCGCAGCTTCCAGCCAGCGCCTTCAATGTGTTGGGCGGATTGACCTTCCCCGCCAACGGCCAGACCGCGGTTTATAAGAACAACTCCCACCTGGTCAGCCCGCGCATAGGCATTGCGTGGACCCCCGACGCCCTGCACGGCAAGACCGTGATTCGCAGCAGCTTCGGAATGTTCGTCGCGCCGGTGACCATCGCCGCCATGGGCGTGGACGATAAGTTCTCCACCAGCCCGGATACCAACCAGGAAGGCTTCAGCCAGTCCACTGCGCTCACCGCTACCGGTAATAACTACCTCACCCCGCTGGCGACGTTGAGTAACCCATTCCCCAGCGGCTTCCTGTCGCCTAGCGGCAACTCGCTCGGTCTGCTGACCTTCGCCGGCCAAAGCGTGACCTTCATCAACCCGGTGATCAAAAGCCCGTATTCGCTCCGCTGGACCTTCGATGTGCAGCACAGCCTCACCAAAGACCTGATGCTCGAAGTGGCCTACATTGGCAATCACTCCGTCCATCTGCCGATCGATTACACCCAGCTCAATGGCATCCCGAGGCAGTTCCTCAGCACGCTGCCCATCCGGGACACCGGCGAGAACTATCTCACCGCGTCTGCCACCAACCCGTTCGCCGGCCTGCAAACCAGCCAGAATACGGCCACCACTACCGCTGCCCAGCTTTTGGCCCGGTACCCCGAGTTCCCCGTCGGCGACGCCGCCACCGGTTGGAGTGGAGGCGGCGGAGTCCTCGAGCAGAACCTCAGCGACGGCCGCTCCTATTTCAATAGCCTCAACGTCCGCCTTGAAAAACGCGCTTCCCACGGCCTTACCTTCGTGTTCAACTACATCTATTCGCGCATGATGGAGCAGGTGACCTGGCTCAACGATTCCGACCCGGTCCCCGAAAAGCGCGTCGCCCCGGTAGACCATCCACAACGTTACGTCTTTGCCATGACGTACGAACTCCCCGTGGGCCAAGGCAAGAAGCTGGACTTGCACTCGCGCGTCGCCAACTCGCTGATCGGCGGCTGGCTGTTGAACAACGTCTACACCTACCAGGTGGGCGCGCCCATTATGTGGGTCAACGGCAGTTCCTCCAGCCCCGGCGACTACGTCTACTTCGGCACCGCCCCGCTGGCTCTGAACAACCGACAGGTCAACGGCCCGGCCTTCAACACATCGGACTTCATTACCGCCTCGGCCAACACGTTCCAGTACCACATCCGCACCTTCTCGACGATGTTCTCGAACCTGCGCGCCGACGGCATCAACCAGTGGGATCCGTCCCTCTCCAAGCGCTTCTCCTTCACCGAAACCGCGTCTTTGCAGATTCGTCTGGAAGCCTACAACGTCCTCAACCACCCGGTATTCGCCGCCCCCAGCACCACTGCGACGAATAGCGCTTTCGGCACCATCACCGCGACCGCCAATCGGTTCCGCACCCTCCAAGTGGGCGCCCGCCTGGTGTTCTAATCAAGGGCGGGGGACGGGACGCTTGGCCTGTCCCCCGCTGACTTTATGCGTCGTCCCTCACTCCTGCTTGCCTTCCTCGCGGCCGCGTCCGCCACGGCCCAAAATCATCCCCTCAAAATTGTTTTGGTGGGCGATTCCACCGTCAATGACGAAGGCGGCTGGGGACCGGGCTTCCGCGCTTCATTCGGGCCGGGGGTCGAAGTCGTAAACCTGGCCCTCAATGGCCGCAGCTCCAAGAGCTTTCGCGACGAGGGCCACTGGGCGCCCGTCCTCGCCGCGAAGCCCGACTACATCCTGATCCAGTTCGGCCACAACGACGTCCCCGGGAAAGGGCTCGACCGCGAGACCGATGCCCGCACCAGCTATCGCGAAAACCTGGCGCGCTATGTGGACGAAGCCCGCTCCGTCGGCGCCATCCCCGTGCTGATCACTTCCATCGTGCGGCGCAATTTCACGCCCGACGGCCGCTTCCAGCCCGATTCGCTGGCGTCTTACGCGGAAGCGGTCCGCGCGGTGGCCGCCGAGAAGCACGTGCCCCTGATGGACCTCTACGCGCTTACCCTGGCGCAAGCCGAAAAGCTCGGCCCCGCGGGCTGTGAAGAGATCGACGCGCGCGATAAAGACGGCAAGCCCGACCACACCCATCTCGGACCCAAGGGCCGTCAGGAAATCGGCGCAATTGCCGCGCGCGAACTGGTGCGCGTGGCGCCTTCGCTGCGTGCCTACTTGCGCTGAGTGAGGTCCTTGCCGATCTTGTCCCCGGCGCGCAGATCGAGGCTCTCGGCCACTTCGTCGTAGTCTTCCAGGCTCTGGTCCGGAAGGCCTATGACAATGGGCGCGTCTTCCTCGCCAACCGGTATCAACTTATACTTGCCGGGCGGGACTGCGCCGAACTTATAGGCTCCGGTGGAATCGGTGAGCGCCAGCCGGATGTTCGATGGGTCCTCGGCGGGCTCCAGAATCACCGGCGCGTTGTCCACCGGCCCCTTGAAGTCGCTCACCGTGCCGCTCACTTCACAGAAGTTGGCGCTCACCGTGACCGTGAGCGGCCCTGCCGAGCCGTTGCGCACGTCCAGGATGTCGCCTTCCGATTCGGTATCGCCGGCGCGCAGCGATTTCACATACCCCGAGCCCCAATTGATGGCCACGCGGTACCGCCCCGGCTGAACTTTCTGCAGCGTGAAGGAATCGTCCGCGCCGATCACTGCGCTGGCCGATTGGCCGGTCTGCTGCTGCAAAGGGTGCAATTCCACGCGGCGCGGCTCGGGTGGCGGGGCTGGTGGCGCCTTCTGTCCCGGCTGCGCCGGCGGCTTTGCCGGCTCGCGTGCCTGCTCGTCCTCGAAACTCATGTGCCCGGCGATGTCGAACGGCGGAATCATCCGCAACTCCAGGTGTTCCAGGTTCGCGCCGGCAATCTCGATATCGAGGGGCGCCGACATCAAGCTCGATTGGCCCGAATAACTGTTGGCCACGAGCGTATATTTGCCGGGATCCAGGCGCCAAAGCGTGAACGTCCCGTTGGCGTTGACGCTGGCGCCCTGGCCCGCAGGCTCGACAGACACCATCACATTCTTGAAGCCCGCCGGGAGGCCCGTCACCCTCCCGCTGGCCTCTATGATCGGGGTGCGCACCAGCCTTATGTCGACCGCGCTCACTTCCGCGCCCGCTTTCACCTCCACGCGCTGCGCCGTTTTGGCGCTCAGCGAATCGGGAAAGTACGTGGCCGAGTCGTGAATCTCCGTGCTGCCGTCGCTGCGAATCTCGGGCGGAAAGGGCAGGGTCTGCGGAACGGCCTTGACGCGATACTTGCCGGGGCGCAATCCGCCCAGGCGGAATTGTCCCTTGTCGTCGGTGGCGACGCCCGCTGCATTGCCGCGTGGCCCGTCGGCGGATACCTGGATGCCCTGCGAGGGCTCTCCGGCGGAGTCCAGCACGCGCCCCGTGATGGCGCCCGTGGGGGTGAGGGTCAGCTTGAAGTCTTCCTTGTGGGCGCCGCTCGCCAGCGGATAGCTGGCGCCGGTCATATTCGTCACGAACCCCATGCGCTCGGCATTCACCGCGCAGTTCCCGGGCGGCAAGCCAGTGACCGAGAACTTGCCTTTCTCGTTGGTCAGAGCGCCGTAAGCCTGACGATCCCGTGGGGGGCCGTCGGGCAGGCAGCTCACCATCACATGAGCCCGTAGGATGGGCTCTCCGGTCAGAGAATTGGTCACCGTGCCCGACACGCCGGCCGGCGGCGGCGTGGTCTGCGCCAACAGCGCGCCCGCCACCGGCAGAACCGCCGCCCAGCATAGGCAGCGGCTAACGGGGCGGGACATGGACCTCCTTCTTTTCGGGCATTTTGGTCCACACCGAAATGTCCTTGGAAATGCTATCGCCCTCTTTGATTTCGATTTCCTCGGCCGGGTCGAAGAACTGCTTCATGGCTTCCTCGGAGTTCCCGCCCGCGACAATCGCCGGTATCAATTCCAGAACATCGATGGCGAACAGCCGGTATTTGCCCGGACGGATCGCCTGGAAGCTGTATTTGCCATCGCTCACGCGCGCTGTGCCGTCTTCCTGCAGATGGTTCGAATCGGCGGCAAAAAAAACCTCCACCAGTCCGATCGCCGGCTCGCCGTCCTTGCCCAGAACCCTGCCCGAAATCCGCCCTCCCGCGCGACTAACCGTAATCTTCAGCCGCGATCCGCCCACGCCTTGCGAAAAGTCGAGCAGCCCGTCCGCGGCCGCCTTGCCGTCGAGCCCGACCTCCTTGACGTAACCGTTCTCCGGCATCGGTTCCACCACCGGCCGGAATCTCCCCGGCAGGACATTGGCGATGCGGAACGAGCCGTCTTTCCCCACTTCCGCCGCGGGCGGTTCCGTTTGTCCCATGGGGTTCGACCCGCCCATGGCTTCCAGCCGCACCGTGCACTTCTCCGGCGCGCCGCCGGGGGCGCCGCCCACCAGTTCCAGCGTGCCGGCCAACTCTTCTCCCGGCGCCAGCGAAAGTTGCAGCCCGGTCTCGTCGGCCCCAGCGAGTTCGAAACTCACCGCGCGACTCTGCAGGCTGGTCCTGCCCGACGAATAGATCGCCAGGGCGCTGTAAAAGCCCGGCGGCATTCCTCGAAACGTGAATTTGCCATCCGCCCCGGTGGCGGTGAAGCGCGAACCGGAAAGCTGTCCGGCGTTTTCCCCGTAGCGCAGGAATACATTGGCGCGCTCGTTGTCGGGCGTCCCCGTCACCATCCCGCTGACCGAAAAGCCGCGCACCGGCGCGCTGGCTGCCGCGCGCAGCAAGCGAATCTCGATGCCCGCCACATCCTGTCCCGCGCCTACCTGGACCACCGATGAAGCCCCCGCGTTGGCAGCGCTCGGATAATACGTAGTCGTGAACGGAGCTCCCGACGTGCCGTCGGTGCGAATCTCCACGCGCCTTCCTTCCTGATTGGCTTTCAGATAGTACTTGCCGGGTGCAGTGATCAGGCGGAACTCTCCGCGGTCGTCGGTGGCCGCATTCGAGCTGCCGAACAGGTTTACGTGGGGTCGATCGGGCGGCACCGGCTCGGTTTGCACCGAGACGCCGGCCACCGGGTCGCCGTATTCATCCATCACGCGCCCGGCAATCAGGGCGCGCGCCGTCATGGTTATTCTGTAGTCCGCCACGCGCTGCCCGGGCTTCAGCGGCAGGGTAGCCAATGGCATGGGCGACGTTCCCGCCGCCGTCTGAATAAACCCAGCGCGCTCCGCGATCACCAGGTAGAGCCCCGGCTTCATGCCCTCGGCGGAGAACCGGCCGGCCGCATCGCTGATGGCGCCATACACCGCGTCCACCCCGTTGTTCGAGCCGAAATCGCCGGTGACCAGCCGTAGGTGCACGCCGGACAGGGGCTTCCCCGACTGATCGACCACCACGCCCGCCACGCCGCCCGGTTGCGCGCGCAGGCACCCGGCGAGTAACAACGGGATCAGCAGCAGCGGCCGCATTTGACTACAATATAGCGCAAAAGCGCCGTCCATGCGCCTACTTTGAAGATTCACCGCAGAGACGCGGAGTCGCAGAGAAGAACTTAATTAGTTTCTGTCGCGAAACTCGAGTCAAAGGACAAAGACCGCTTGCTGGCGCGCGCGGCTCGGTAACGCTGCGTTGATTCCAGAAGACTTGTTACTGAGCCCGGCCCAGAGGGCACCCGTGAGGGAGCGGTTAATTCCACAAAAAGCCGAGTTTTGCGACAGAAACTAATTAAGCACGCCTGACGGAACCGTTTTCGGGGACCGTTTGGTCACGGGGCGCCCTCTGGCCAGGTTCTGTAACTCAACAAGGCGCTTCTATCGCCTTACTTATGATTTTCCTCTGCGTCTCTGTGTCTCGGCGGTGAGCCCGCGGCCGGATTCCAGCGCCTGCCCGACCCGCCGCAGCCCCTCGCGAAACATCGCCGCGTCCACTCCCATGCCCACGCGGAAATGCTCCGGCATGCCGAAGAATCGCCCCGGCACGGCCGACGTTTCGAACTCCGCGCGCAACCGTTCGAGGAACGCTTCGGCGCCGCCGTTCTTCAGCCGGAAAAAAGACGTCGTCCCCCATGCCGTCCGCCCCGCCGAAACGCCGCCGCTGGCATCGAGGAACTCCGCCAGCGCCGCGCGATCCGCCTCCACCACCCGCCGCGCCCGCTCGCGAATGGCGTCGAGGTGCTCGAAAGCCGCCACGCTCAGCAGTTCTCCCGGATGGACCCCGATCGAACCCATCACATTTTTCAACTGGTACATGGAGCGCGCCACGTCCGGCTCGGCTAGCACCCACCCGCAGCGCAGTCCGCTCAGCCCGTAAACCTTGGTGAGGCTGCTCGTGACCAACACCTCCGCGCCGATGTGGAACGCCGTCGGCGGGGTGTCCTGGTACACCGCGTCGAGATACACTTCGTCCACCAGCAGCCGCGCGCCCACGCTGCGCGCCGTGTCCGCCACCTCGCGCAGTACCGGCTCGGGCGTCAGCACGCTCGACGGGTTGTGCAGGTTGGTGAGCACGATCAGCCGCGTTTTCGGCGTCACCGCGCGCCGCACCTCCGCGGGATCCACCGCCCAGCCGTCCTCTTCGCGGCGCGCGAACGTTTTCACCTCTGCGCCGATGTAACGCGCGGCATCCGCCAGCAGCCCGTAGGCCGGGTGTTCGATTACGACCTCGTCGCCCGCATCGAGCAGCGTGGCCATCGCCAGGTAGTTGGCCATCGAGGTGCCCTCGGCCGTCACCACCGAGTCCGGGTCCACGCCGTACTTCCCGGCGATAGCCTGCTTTAGCGGCGGATAGCCGTAGCTGTTGTTGCCGTTGATCTCCAGGCTTCCGTAATCGAACGGCAACTCGCGCAGCGGGAATGGCCCCACCCCGCTAGTGGCCAGATTCCAGCGCGCTTTGCTGGATGTCTTGGCCCAGTGCATGTACTCCGAATGTTTGTGTGTCATGGTTTCAATACGCTCCCGGAGCGCTTGCGCCGCCGGCTCCAATACCAATATACGGGGATGCCGGTAAGCAGAATCGCCCAGCCCTTCGCCGAGTTTCCCGGGTCGTTCCACACCGTGCCGGCCACAATCGCCACGCACGCGGCCACGAAAAGCGCCGTGGTGTACGGATGCCCCGGCACGCCGTGGACCCCCGCCGGCAGTACGCCTCGCTCGCGCCGCCGGAAGACGAACAACGACGATGCCAGCAGCGCGAAGAGGATGAAATCCACCGACACCTCGTAGTTCAGGATCTTCTCGTATTGCCCCGCGAGCGCTATCGCCGTGGCCGCCAGCCCTTGCAGCACGATGGCCACCACGGGCACCGCCGAGCGCGGCGAGAGCCGTCCCACGCTGGCGAAGAACAGCCCGTCGCGCGCCATGGCGTAATACACCCGCGGGGCCGTCAGAATGCTCTGGCTGAGGAATCCCAGGGTGGAGACTGCAATCCCCACCGCGATCCACAGCGCGCCGCTATCGCCGAGCGCCGCCCGCATCACTGCGGTGGCCGGCGTGCGCGTGGCCGCCAGTCCCGCCGGCCCGAGCACTTTCAGGCACACGAAATTCGCCGCCAGGTAGAGCGCGATCACGCCGCTCACCCCGAGCAGCAGGCCGCGCGAAAGGTCGCGGCGGGAATCGTGCATCTCTTCGGCCACGAAGCTGGCCGTCTGCCAGCCGCCGTAGGCGAACGCCACCGCCGTCATAGCCGCCCCGATGGCCGCGATCAGTCCGAACGACACCGGCTGGTCCAGCAGCGGCAGCGGATGAATGTGCCCGCCGCCCAGCGCCAGCCCCAACACCACCATTCCCGCGATGGCCGCGGCTCTCATCAACATGAGCGCGCTTTGCACGTTGCTGCCGGCGCGCACTCCCAGGCAGTTGATGGCCGTCAGCCCCAGCAGCGCGCCGGCCGCCAGCGGGCCGTCCGTCCACCGGCAGCCGGTGATTTCGCGGAAGTAGCGTGCGAAGGTCACCGCCACCGCCGCCATCCCGCCCGTCTGCGTCACCAGCAACAGCACCCAGCCATATAGGAAGGCCACCGCAGGACGATACGCCACCCGCAGATACAAATAGTTGCCGCCCGCGCCCGGCAGCCTGGTGGCCAGTTCCGCCCAGACGAACGCCCCCAGCATGGCCAGCACCCCGCCGGCGAACCAGACACCCAGGATCAGGAACGGCGTGTGGACATGCCGCGCCACCACCGAAGGATTGATAAAAATGCCCGACCCCACTATGCCGCCCATCACGATCATGGTGGCGTCGAAGAGTCCCAGTTGCCTTCGGGGTGCGACGGTCATCTACCGCGCATCCAGCCCGTGGTGCGCCGGGTCATCCGGAGAAGAGGCATTTTGCTAGTAGTAGCAAATGGTGGGAGCCGGTACAACTCAGCCCCAGGAGCGGCGCTCCAAACCGCCGGCCCGCTACCGTTACTGAATCGGCAACGGCAGGGTATTACTGTTCACG
>Ga0182030_10015677_pt1 | contig 14835 bp, 15 predicted proteins | sample 812S3MmetaG_FD_121299 | JGI IMG/M metagenome (GOLD analysis project Ga0182030, IMG submission 121299) | Permafrost microbial communities from Stordalen Mire, Sweden - 812S3M metaG (Illumina Assembly) | ecosystem: Environmental > Terrestrial > Soil > Wetlands > Permafrost | place: Sweden... | reverse complement strand
TATTATCTACTGTAGATTTTCGGATTTCGTAGTAGTTTTTGAAAATCTACGGTAGATTTTCTAAATCTATGGTAGTTTAAATACAGCATCTGATGGTAAAGTATAATGACAACAAACCCACAGCCTACAGAAATAAGTGTCCTGATTGTAAGTTGAAAAGCTTCTTTCCTCTTCTCTCATAAAGCCAAATATAAAATAGACACCCTCTCCCCCATAAAACTATGTCCACCCACCTCATTTTCGTCACCATTACCATCTCCCCAGGCATCGGCGTTGTGTCAAGCCACCCTGTGGGCAATCATGTGGGTGCAAATATAGTGCAACAATCGTACCGGGCTGTCATGTCTCTCTAACCCTAATCACTCGGTCTCGGTGCTTTTAAGTTCCCACTCATTATTGCCTTCCGCTCCCACTTCCGCCGCCTGTTCACCACGAATCCAAACTTTCAAGCTGGCGATCTCTATGTGCTTTTGAACCATCTTCCAGTTCCTCGATCTGTCCAGATGGTAGTGCTAGTGACATTCTTTGAGGCTCAAGGCGGAGTCATGATTCGGGTGTCTGTACTGTGCAAGCACATTACAGAGTTAGGTTGATGATTGATCTGCGGCAGTGTTCCCGCCCGGAATTAGACCCATTGGGGTTAGTGATTGGTGTTGTGAAGAGTAGTGGAGTCTTTCCGGCGTTACAGACTGGTTTTGTTGTTATCTTGTCGTGGAAGGTGATTGCTGACGAGGCTGCGTTAATGGTGTAATAGAGGATCAATTGATATGCTCTACGATTTGACAATGCATCGGGAGTACGAAAGTAGTGAGATGATCCAGAATAGAGGTTTCGAGGTATTATTACATCTGGTTGCGGAGATTTATGCCTGCATGCAAAGCAGCGAGGTGAAAGGGAAGATGCCCTGTGACCACCCCCCAAAATTCCAGGTGATTTCAGTTGAAATAACCTTCAAACAAGTCGTATAGAAGCTTCGCCATTGTAAAACTAGGATACTAAACTGCCTTACTCGGTACACCGTCGGTATTTTGATATTTTAATGCAGAAAATGACAAAATCTGAAAGCCCCTAACTGTAAAACCCGCCGCGTTTGAATCCTTGACGCTTCCCTTGCTCATCCCCGATAGTCAAGTCTGATAGCCCTATTCCCATCGCCGATCACTTTGCTATACCAACTCAAAATCCACCACTGGAACACCTCGCTCCCTCAATGCTTCAGTCGTCAATCTTGGATCGCCATAGGTCTCTATGGGCTTCATCCCTTCGCCACCGCCTTTTTCAAATATCTGCTCTAGATGATCCTTTGGATGACTCTTAATCTTCCAACCTTTAGGAAGTGGGCTAAGTCTAGGGTCATGAGCTGACATATCTCCACTTTCCCGATCGATATAAGCGTTCCGATAGGATCCAACTTCTTCATTAAGACGCGACACAAATTGAATATGGGGTGGCAGGGGGCCAAGCAGGGCACTCTTATACATCAAGCCTTCAATATAGCACTCTCCAACTACCAAAAACTGGCCATTCGCGATTGGTCGCAAGACCATAGGGTTACTGTACCCAAGAAGCACACACACCCTATCTCTAAGTTTCGTGGACTTCGGGACAATTCCGATGTAGCCTTCATCTGTCTTCACGAAAGATCTACCCCTAAGGTATTCGAAAGCGCAATTCAAGTAGCTACTAGCTTCGTAAGAAAGCTGAGAGGCATCTTTGTTGCTGGCAGATCGGCATGTAAGAACATATCGTATAGTATCTTCACAATCTTTAAAAGGTGGATATGAAGTGGGTGGGGGAATGTAGTTTTCAGAAAATAGGTCCACAATAAAGGTCCTGCAATAAGCTTCAAGTAAACTACCCCCAAGAGCATAAGAGCTGCAGTTTTCAAGCAGGTCACGAGGACACAATCTCTGAATCGCGGCGATGACCGAAAGGGGATGGTACTTCATTCCTTGCGGGAAAGTCTCTTCCATATGATTAATAGTTGCACATCCTATTCCGGACGCTCGAAGAATACCATGTCCTATATGCTGAACATTGCCGACAGAATTACCAGCGGCCGAGTATACTGGCAATGAACGAGCTTCGCTTGAAATCGACCAATCTGGAACCCATGATGGAATATTACGAGCAGCTCCAACTAATTCACACGTAGCTAGAATGTTGAGATCATGTGTGTGCGCTAAGTATGCGAGGAAAAACTCTTCATAAATCTTGCCTGCTGGTCGCGTGTAGTTGGGACGGAAGTTCATGCTATTTTCATGTTTTCTCATGATATTCAAAAAAGCAAAGACTCTGTCCCGAGGATCAGAACATTTGCAGTTCTTTAACTTTTGAATTACTTGGTAGATAGTCGATTATTTTTGTCGGATTTCATTTGGAAAGCCAGTTCCAATCTTGGCATAATATCAGAGGTGAAAAATTTCTTATCTTTGAAAAATAGGCAGAAAATAGCATCGCTGAAATGCGTCCAAGATATAAAGTAAGATCCACATGTAACTATTGCAGATTGATTTGCCAGGCGTATCTCCTGCTGGACCCAAAGTCTTTCAAACCACGAGCGTTGCAAAAGTACTTCTATAGCTCGGGAGGTAACTTCGTCAAAACGAAGTGGAGAATTTCTATCGGCCCAGTCGGCATTGTTCTCCGAGGTAGGTAACATTTCAGCCCTAATCCAGTCAACCGTGACCCTAGAGGCGATATCATTTAAGGCCGAAAATGCCAAGCCGCTGGTTTCATCCGCAAGTCCCAACCAAACAATCACCCTATTTGCTAGTTGGTATATATCGCCGAACCGCCCCAGCTGCCGACTCCGTTCTTCCAGATTCTCTTGGTCTACGCAAATTGCATCAATCCAGAGACATCGATTCTCTGTTGGAAGCCTGAGAGCGACCAATGCATCTGCGAGATTTTGGGTCACCATCAGACTCGCACTTTTCTTTCCAACGCGAATTGCAACCTGATCCTCTGCGGTTCCCCACGCGTACGACAGAGCCTCATATTTAGGAATGTTGTCTTTCGTCAATGGCGTAGTGGTAAGAAGGACCCGGATATCCGAAGACGGTGGTCCTGGCAGTAGTGTCAGAAGTCGGATTTCATAGACCTCCTCACGGAGTGGGCGATATTTGTATCGCTCATTGGATGCTGTATTTGACGGGCTGGCAAGGCTATTTTGAGACTTTTCTTTGAGTTTTGATCGCCGATTTGCGCGTGCTGCCCTCGCTGCGGAAGCAGTTTTCAATGATCTTGAGCGGCTCCCTGCGAGTTTGTTTGCTGACTTAGGCATCATGAGATGATCGAAGTGTGTAGAAAAAGGAAGGAGGCAAAGCCTTATTTCTCCGATTCGCCAGATGTCACAACTTCTGGATGATATAGCTCAGCTGAAGCTAGGGGATGAAACGAGAACTTGAAAGTTGAATAACGCAGTCATGGAATGATGAGGCTCGCGATTATGCGCTGAGAGGATTTGAAGACCGAGGAGGCTGCCCGTCAGAGATGAAGATGCAAGCTCACTAAAGCCTGCATTCGGATGCTTCTCCAATCAGCAAGGGCTTGATGTCCTTGCATGCTTTAACCAATGAGGGCGGTCTTACGTTTTTGTTGCTTCGATTATAAAAGAGAAGATGGTACAAGTGCTTGGTATTCGTAATTTGCAAAGGACTATTTCGGTCTACCCATTGTACGCCTCAACCTATGCTTTTGTCCGCAGTAAACTCCCCAAACTCCATAGCTCATGATCCATGCCAAATTATGCCCTCAAACGCAAAGCCTATAACTAGCATAACGTCCAGCCGTCTCAGACTTCCGGATAATCTTGACCACTTGACCCCTCCTCAATCCCAAATATCTCGCAACTGGATCGCCCAACTGAATTCTCGGAAGTTGTGTATCCTTCAACCGATATCTCTCCAACAACTTGGCCCTCTCCTCCCTACTAAGCAGCACATGTTTCGGGACCAATTCGTGGTGTGTAATATTGACCAACAAATCCTGCTCAACAAAACACTCGATCTTTGTCTCGGATGCAACAGCGGGGATAATTTTGAGGGCAGCAGGTGTGATGTTGACATTCGTGACGAGGATACCGGTGTGGAAGCCATTCGAGGAGAGATGTTGGGCAAAGTTTCGCATTTGCTTGATACCAACAGAGCTATCTGGGAGGAACTCGATCCAGATGGTACCACAGTCTGAGCCAGGATTTGGATTAGCTGCAGTAGGAGCGAGTTTGTATCTTTCGGTCATGTCGAAACTGGGTGCAGCGGAGAATGTCATCCTTTTTCGGCTGGAGTATTGTTAGTAATGCGATCAGAGCTGTCTGAATGGTTGCGCATACTCAATAGTTCCATCGGAACCTGAGTAAGTCTCTTTAAACTTATCCAAGCTAATCTTGACTTCTTCATCTGCCAATTCATAGCCCCGGTCCTGAACCATCTCATGGACTGTTCGCCATGCGCGCCATAGTCGAGCAGATTCCCTATCCCCGGCCTCTCTCTGCTTCTGCGCACGATCTTCTTCTGACATTTTGCTTCTGCGACTGAAGATGTATCGACGTTGGGAGGTAACTCCGTTGAGGATGTTGGATTTTGTGGATAATCGCGAGAAGAAGTTCACTTCGCGGTCCCAAAAATTCGATCTTGCACACCAGACCAACTTCGGACACCGTAGCGAATTTTTTAGTCTACTCGGAACAGATTTATTCAATTCACACATTTTCAAAAATTCACGTTGAGCACTATACGAGCTATTATATACCTCCAAGTCTATTTAAGGAGCCAAAGTAATGGACAATTAACCGCCCCTCATTCCTTCTCCTCTACTTATTGGTCCCCTTTCATTTTCTAAGGTTAACTCAAATACAACTTCACAATGGCTGATGTCGCAACCCCTTCTGGTGCTGCAATGTTCGACGGTGGTGCTGTAGAGAAGAAGAAGGTTGAGAAGCCTGAGAAGCCCGATGAAGAAGTCTACAAGGCAAACCTCCAAAAGGCTGAGAAAGCTCATCAAGCTGCACAAGCTAAGTTTGTATGTTTTACTCTACCTATAATGTTCGGCGGCATCCCTGTCGGCAACCTGCATCTATATACTGACTTTATTTTTACAGAACGAAGCTAAGAGAAAGGTCGATGTCGCTCAACCCAAGAAAGACTCCCCTGCCGCAAAGCGAAGAGGCGAGCTCCTGGACCAATTGAAGGCAATCCGTGAACAACAGGCTGGTGGAAAGGCTGGTCGCAACAAGACCTTCGATGAGATCAAGCGAACAGATGAAAAACTTAAAAGCTTGATCGCAGAGCAGAAGGCTGCGCGCAGCCGGACACCTTTCAAGAGTGTAGAGGATCTTGATAAGGAAATCAGCCGGCTTGAGAAGCAGGTTGACGGAGGAATGATGAAATTGGTTGATGAGAAGAAGGCACTGGCCGAGATCTCCAACCTCCGCAAACAACGCAAGGGATTTGCTGGCTTCGACGATGCACAAAAGAACATCGACGAGACTAAGAAGAAGCTTGCAAGCTTACGGGCCACACTCGACGATCCCGAGTCGAAGGCGCTTTCGGATAAGTACAACAAAATTCAAAGCGAATTGGATGCGATCAAGGCAGAGCAAGATGAAGCCTATAAGAGCATCAACACTCTGAGGGATGAGAAGACGAAGCTCCACAATGAGCAGCAGGCGAAATGGGAGGCCCTTCAAAAGGTGAAAGACGACTATTATCAAGGAAAAAAGGCCTTTTCGAACTATGAGTTCCAGGCCCGCAAGATCCAACGGGAGCGACGAGCAGCTGAACAAGCAGCTTTCGAAAAGACTAAGAAGCTGGAACGCGCACAGAAGGTGCTCGATGAGGCCAGTGACTTGGCGTATCTTGATGAGATCCGCCGTGCTGAGTCCCTTCTCCGATTCCTCGACCCTTCATACAAGAAGGAGAACGCCCCTCTCCAAGCCCCATCGCAGTTCACGGCCACAGCACAACGAACTGTCGATGATGCAGGTATCAAGGGAATGAAGGTTGTCCGGAAGGAAGAAGAGGACTACTTCATGGGAACTGGTGGCAAGAAGGGGAAGAAAGGAAAGAAGGCGCCAGCTGCGAGTACACCACCAGCTGGCAAGTACAACTGCCCTCCCTCCGTCATGGAGGATTGCGCATTCATGGGCATTGAACCACCTATGGCTGCGTCTGATGTCGCTGCTGTTCGTGAGAAGGTTGAGGCGAAGTTGGCGCATTGGAAGGCAGACCAAGCTGCTCAGACTGAGCGCGTAAGTTTATCCTCCCCTTTCTGTCAACATGGTCAAGACTAACATGTGCACAGAACATTGCAAAGGCCAAGAAGGAAGTCGAGCGTCTCGACGCTGAGGACTCTGGAACTGCCACCCCATCTACACCCGCCACAAACGGCCACGGACATGGTGAGACGAAGGCTACCGCTTCAGTCGACGAAGGCGGCTCTGTTAGGAACGAGATCGAACTCGTCAAGGAGGCTGCTGCAGATGTTATTGCCGACTTGAAGGGCGCTTCTTTGGAAGACAAAGAATAGCCGCCTCAATATTTCACATCCGGCACACCTTCTTTGAGTCGTAAAAATCCCGTGTTTGGGTTTGATTCAGATTAGATGGATAGCAGGCAGCATCGTATTTCTCGGGAGGGTTTCCTCATATCACAACCACAAAAAGTATCGCCTGCAACAGATGCAGGGAAAGGTCCTTGCTTACTAGCAGCATATTTCTCGCCTGTATTTTAAGAACCTTGGATTTTCATTCGGAGCATCAATTCATGGGAAAGAGGACTGCAGCTACTTAGATTAGTCAATGCATCTCTCGTCAAAGTGGACTTCTGCAAATAAAAAGCTTCGTGAATCAAGATTGATCGTATGCCGTGAAATGAGGCAAATGAACCGCAACGCTAAATGCAATATCAGAAAAACAGAACCTAAATCCCCTCTCCTCATCTTCTCCATGATATAGCAAAACCCCCCTCCATATACAAATATCCCACCCATCGCCTCCTTCAAATCCTATTTCAAACTTTCCTTTTGCGTCCGTTAGAAGTTCTCTACTCATTCCTTCATCCTTTTCTTCCTTTTTCTCTCACTCAATGTTCCCTCATTATAATTTCTCAAGGATACCCCGGCGGATTCACATACCCATACCCACTCGGCATGGGCGCGAACTGTACGCCCGGTCTTCCCCCACCACCCCTCCTTCCCTCCCTCCTCCCTCCACCCCCCATCTCCCTCCCATCCTCCTCAACCACGCTCCTCCTTCTTCTCCCCCTAGAACTCCCCCTCACCCGTGGTGCACGTTTACCGCCCCCGAGTGCTGATAAAGGCGGGTCTCGCACGCCGGGATCGTCGTCCGACGGCAAGCTTAGATCCACCAGCCCATAGAAATATTCCAACACCTCCGGATATTTCTGCACGCTACTCTTCCAATCCTCATCAATGCCCCTCTTCAACTCCTGATCCGCAGCCGCGATCTCACTTGGATGCGGCGGTGCACCGTAATAATGCCATGCTCTATCCGTTATCCGATGGATGTGGTCTTGGTGCAGGCTTTTGCGGCGGGAGGTTAGGACGCCGAAGTAGGCGAGGATGTAGTCTTGGGCGTGTTGCCGGACCCATGTGCTGTTTTCCACGATAACCATCGTTAGCCACCTATCTTATTCTATTCGGGGTGGGGTGGGTAACAAAGGGCCAGATAGGAGGGAGACTGGAGGGGGAAATGGGGCCAAGGGAAAGGAGGGACAAACCGAATATCACTAAAAACCCCACTCATCATCCTCGTCTCCGCCTGCTTAATCGCAATTTCCAGCCCCTTAGCCTCACATTCACAATGTACGAGCGCAGGCTGCGAACAGATCGCGCAGTCGGGATCCATGGTTCTTTTTGGTGGAGGAGGGGACGGGGAAAAGCGGCGTCGACTCTGTGGGCGGCTGGGGTGGCGGAGGGTTAGTGTAATCGTGGGTCGGAGGTAAGGTTCTTTGGGAGGAGGAGGGAATTGAGGGAAGGGTGCCATTTTTGTGTAAGGGGATTGGGCAAACTGAGGGGTAGACGGGAGGGAAGAGGGAAACTGGGAAGGAGGACATTATATTTGGGTGCATGAGAGGGAGGTTTCGGTGATGGAAACGGGATACAGGATGTGTAGAAGAATGACTTGAGGTCAAAGACATTGTATACCTAGGAATAGATCACATACCTTCGAAGAAGACCTCGATACCCAGATCACGTTCTCAACATCAATGACCCCTCTATCGTCAATGTATCGTCAATGTCTCGTCGGTCTCAAACACCGACTCCTCACGGATACCTTCAAACAAAACAACAACAACAACAATAATAATTAAAATAAACAACAGACTTCAGTAACCCAAACCAAAAAAAGCTGTATAGAGAGAGAGCGATTGACCGCTCACTAACCTTCGATGTCGTCGCAACAAACCTCACCTTACTCACATTGCAAAGAAAAGACCCACCCAACGAATAGCCGCAATTGTTGTCGTGGCTCGAATGCTTGAGCTCGTGCGGCTTTTCGATGCATGATCCGAGCTTGTGCTGTGGCATCATGAGATCTGGTTGGAAGATGAGGGATGGGACCAATAGGGGAATGGGTTGTGGCCAAGGAAAAGGGAAGTGCGTCGCTAGTTGCATGGACTCACCGCTGAAGAGGCGCCGATGAGGATTTGTCAGTTGTGATATTTATTATGTGAGAAACTTTTATTACTTGTTGGAGGATACGAAGATATTCATGATGGAGATAGAGAGGAAGAAATGAAAGTGATGAGGGAGAGGAGTTGTGCAGATGATGTTCAGGGGGAGGCCTGGTTGAGACACCGAAGAGCCAATTAGAATGGGGATTCGCGAGTGCTACGGCGGCCGAAATCATCAACAACGACACAAATATCAAAAGTTTCTAAAATATATTTTAACATCATCAAACGACAAGGCTGAGCCCAATTATGCCACCACGATGCTCCGCCCTTCAATCCACACTCACGCCCTTCCTCTACCCTTTCCTATTCTCCCAAACCGCTCAACGGGCCTCGAAACCCTTCCTCAACTCGATCAGAAAACGTCATGAATCAACCCTCACCTCAGAACCACTACAAGAACAAACTCACGCCACAGAATCACACCTCAACCCCCCACCCACCTCCTACTCCGCGCCCATCTTCACCGACCGCGCCACCCTCACCCTTACCTCCGGCCCCGGTGGTCACGGCTGTATCTCCTTCCTCCGTGAAAAATACATCGCCTACGGCCCCCCCAACGGTGGCGACGGTGGTTCGGGCGGAAATATCTACATCCAAGCCGTACGCGGCGAAACCTCCCTGCACAAACTCGCTCGCCGGGGTAATATCCGTGCCGGACGGGGTCGCAACGGACAAGGCAAAACCAAAGGTGGAGAACGGGGCGATGATGTAGTGTTACAAGTTCCCGTAGGTACGATTGTGCGGGAGACAGAGCGCCATGATCCGGTTGCAGAGGAAGAAGAGAGGCTAAAGCTGGAGGCGGGGAAGGAGGATGGCGTGCAATCACAAGGATGGAAATGGGATCGAGAGAAATGGTTACTTTATCCGGCAATTACGAAGGAGGATATTGCGACTGCTGAATTCCCTCGCCTCCCCAAGGGAAGAAAGCCCCCTCTTGCCGCCGCCGCAGCCAAGGCGCCAATCTCTCTCGATCTCTCTCAACCCATGGAGCGTCCCATTTTACTGGCAGCGGGAGCAGTAGGCGGACTAGGGAACCCGCATTTCGTGACCAAAACAGTTCCGAGACCTAAATTTGCAACGAAAGGCGAGCAGGGAATTAAACTCACTTTAGAACTCGAACTCAAATTGCTCGCGGACGTAGGACTCGTCGGTCTTCCTAACGCAGGGAAAAGTACCTTGTTACGCGCCATGTCTAATTCGAGGACCAGGGTTGGCGACTGGGCGTTCACCACCCTGCAACCTAACATCGGGACTGTGGTTTTGGATAATCATCATGGTCGCCCTCCGACCCCCTCAGTGTCGTATGAAACAGGGGAGCCGAGGACAAATTTCACTATTGCGGATATTCCAGGACTGGTTGAAGACGCGCATTTAGATCGTGGTCTGGGAATCAGTTTCCTACGACACGTGGAGCGGGCACGCGTCCTTGCTTTCGTTATCGATTTATCTGCCGGCGATGCGGTTGAAGCGCTCAAGGGCCTTTGGAAAGAGGTTGCCCTGTACGAAGCGCTCAAAACGAAGGAGATTAAAGAAGCTACTGAACCATTGGTCAATTGGTCTCCGTTCTTGGACCCGCACGATGCGTTAAATAGAGGCTCAGAGACCATTAGCTATAGTTACGGTCCATCTTTCGAATCTCCTTTAGCGCCAAGTCTGCCGAGTATTAGGGGTAAGCCATGGTTTGTGGTTGCGACGAAGGCGGATTTGGAGGGCACGAAGGAGAGGTTTGAGGAGTTGAGGGGATATTTGGAGGGAGTGAACGAAGAGAGAGAAGAACATCCGGCTGGGGAGCAAGGGAAGGAGGGATGGCAAGGAAAGGCGGAGGCTATTCCCGTCAGTGCGCTTAATGGGCAGGGCGTAGAGAGGATTACGGAGTTGGTGGCTGGTTTGTTGGATGGATCAGGCTGAGTGTAAGATAGGTATGATCTAATAGATATTGTACATTTGTGTTTACCTGCATTACCTCTACTTTCTACTTATTGCCGTTACTTCCCCGCTTAATTTGCAAATTTTGCTGCGTCCACCTGATCGATACCAATATGCGATATAAAGAGCAAGGCTTATTCTACTCATCGACCGGCCGATTGTCGTTTGATTGTTGATCTTCTTTTTAGACTTTCATCATCTCATGCTCGCCACGAAACCTACCAGCTGCCAAGAGAATGAGAAATTCCTAATGTAAAGAAGCTTGAGGTATCTTCGACACTCCCAGGAGTCCCCCGCCCCGACTACTCAGAAAGGATTCGCAGGCATTCATGAAGTTAAATTGCATTCCCTGAAATCTATGGCTTTTTGACCTAGGATTGGGATTTGTATGGTGCTTTATAGATAAGGTAAGTTTGTCACAAATCATTCATATCATATCACAAGTCAGAAGAGTAGTTAATGGAAAAGTTTTGATTTCTTGGTTCTTATTCTCGTTCTTGAAGTCTCGGCCTATCTATTCTGCAATCCATCCTGCAATCCATCCCTTAACTACTCCAACTCCCACATTGCCACCCTCTCTTGATCATTAATCGAATTCACCCAAACGCCCTGAATCTAGCTTCCCCTCCCAACCCAACATCTCTCCCAAACCCCACAACTCCTATTCAGACTAACGAAAAACCTACAATTCTGAAAACCGTGGATAAAGACCCAACAGGATTTACATCAAAATATGAGACTTTTCTGCTGATGTGAAGTTGAGGGAATAAGCGAGGTGGTGGGGGGCGAAACAGATGAGTCGGTTGGTGTGGTATTTGAGGTGGTTTTCGGTGGCGGAGTTGTGTTTGGGTGTGATTTACGTATCTCTCCATTACTCTTACCTGTCAATCAAGGTCAGTCGCTTCTCCTATCAAAATCAAAACGAGTGAATACTTACAACACACAAAACGTACTGCACACCACCTAAAAGTGATCTTGTCTGTTGACACCCGCACAAAGGCAGAAGTACCCACAGAGCAAAACACACCCGAGAAACTGAACGACACTTAGGAGCTCCACCGAACCCAGTAACTCGCGCAACGAGACCAAGTCTTCAGGAACGAATATCGTCGCCCAGAACGCAAGCACCGCAGCCAGGAACGGAAGAGCCAGAACACCACGATTCCTAAATCTAGACCCAGTGAACCAAGGCGCGTTGAAATTATGCATGAGGAACCCGGATATAACGCAGCCTATGACTGACAGAGACTGGAAACCGGTCGACCAGGGTATGGACGAGAAGGTGTCGGCGATGGTATCGTAGATGGTGAGAAGGGTGTCGATGAGGGAGAAGGGGGCAGGCGGGACGGAGGACCACTCGTTACCGTAACGGATGTTAGAACGGGGCTCTTGGCTCAACTTGTAGAGTCGGCCGGAGAGCCAAGCTACGATCAAGATGAGGAGTAAGTTGAACCATGGGATAGGGTTGAAGGACGGCTGGCGACGTGCCTTGGGGGCAGAGACGCGAACTTTGGGTCGTTTGCTGCCGTTGGAGGTGTTGATGGGGTTGTTGATGGGGGTGTTGTCAGGTGACGAAGAAGAACCGCTCGTAGTTGCAATGGTGGGCTCCTTGGTGGGTTTAGGATGGATGGAAGGAATAGCGGACGCAACAGGACCTTGAGTAGCCTCAGCGAGCTCAGCCTGGAGAACTTTATTGGCGGCGATGGCGGCCTTCAACTCGAGCTGAGCTTTCAGTTCACTACACCTCAACGACCGATTTGCATCTCGAAGACGGCCATTGCTAGCACTAGCATCCTCGTACTTGCTCTTGTACTTGTTGACTTCCTTGGACTGGTACTCCAAGTCCGTGGTACGCTCATCGAGCTTAAGAGCTAGCTGAGCTTGAGCGGAACTGACTGTCCGCAACTCGGTCTCCAAAGTATAAATACGGTCTTCATACTTGAGACGTGTCTCTTCATTCGGTGGCTGAAGACTTGAAAGAGCATCCCCAGCTTGCTGAGCACGACAGAGTGCGTTCGACTTCTCGTACTCAAGCTTCTTTGCTTTCCTTTGCACTTTCGTAATATAGTCCACTAACGTATCCGCATCACTACGCCACTCGCTAATCTCTTCCCTCAAGCTGTCGATTTGTTTGTACTTGTCTTCATTCATCTTCAGCATTCTCGTAATATGGGTTTGCTGAAGGGCTACGATACCCTCGTTGCCTGATTTTTGGGACAAGCACTTGTTCTGGTACTTTAAGTCCTTGATTTTCTCCTCCTGGAGCTTGACTGTACGCTGAAGACCCTTGATGTTGAGCTCCGCTCCCGTCATTGGACCCTTAACGAAAATATACTGGTATTGGGTCGTCTGCTGAACAGTGGCAGGGCCTTGTCCATGAGAACTATTTGTCGGAGCAGAACACTCATCACCAGTGCGAACTTTACGCTTTTTAGATGCGGTCTTGGGTTCCACGGGCTCTGGTGCCGCCTCTTCAGCCGAGGAAGATAAAACAATTGGCTCAGCAGTAGTAGAAAGTGGCGCCTGTACAGCCGCGTCCTTTTCGGCACCGGCCAACGAAGAAGGGGCAGCAGGCTGAGGAGTAGGAGCAGCCGGTGCAGAATCACCTGCCATAGATGGCGAGGAGCATGGAGCAACTGGCTTAGGAGTAGCCAAAGCTGGTGTTTCTGCAGCCGCATTGCTTTCATCAACGACTGAGGATTGAGTACCAGCCGGACCCAATGTCTGTGCAACCACAACATCTTCGGTACTAGCTGATTGGGTTTCAGGTTTCAGGTTGGCGAGTGGGGATGATGCCTGAGCAACCGGGGGAGGAACGACAGCGGGAACAGAGGTCTCGGAAGATGCCGTAAGAGGATCATCAACCGCACCAGTGAGAGTAGCAGAGGGAGATGCCGGTCCATCTGCAGGCTGAACTTCTTCATTGGATGGATTAACATCAGGTTGGGCAGAAAAGGAGGATGGATCTCCAGCCGCAGGAGCATCGAAACCAACACTGCCGAAAGCACCGAAAGCACCGAAAGGACTATCATCAGGTTGTTGACCTTGAGCGATTCCCAAGGGGGCAGGAGTACCGGAAGAGAGACCTGATACAGACTCGGCGTTACCCTCCGAAAGTGTAGGCGTTGAATCAGCCGGTGCATCAAGAACAATAGGATCAGCATCCACAGGGCGACCAAAAGCCTCAGCCGCAGCAGATTGATGAACCGTCTCAGCAGGAGTTTGTCCTAAGCCAAAGAACGGTGTGGTTGAAGTTGGGACAGGTCCGAACGAGAAAGTTGGTTCAGTAGCCATTCCGCCAGAAGTTCCGAAGAAGTTCGAGATCGGTGCACTCGTAGCCGCTGAAGATTGAGGGCCAGTGTTGATGAGGTTGCCAAATATGTTTGATGTAGATAAACCACCGGAGCTTGGCGGGACCGGATCGGTGCGATATGGACAAGGGATTGAAGACATGGAAACGTCAGAGAAGTTGGACGAAAGGTCGGAGAGGGTGGACGAGGCGTCATCATCATCTTCTTCTTCTTCTTCTTCGCCATCATCTTCAACATCGTCCTCATTATCACCCTCACCATCATCCTCGTCATCATACTCATCATCGTCCTCATCATCGTCCTCGCCATCCTTGTTATTATCGTCATTAGCGGCAGCTCCTCCAGATGCTGATGATTCTTCACTAGCGACCGCTTCTTGAGGGGCTTCAGCCGTCTTCTTGCTTAGGGTAAGCTTGATCTTGAGTCCGATCTTTCCAGTGCCTGTATTAGGTGTTAGTGCAGTCCCTTGCTTGAATGAAGGTACAAATGGACCTTGAGAAGTGCCGTTGGCATTGGAGGAACCAGCGTCGATCGAAACTTGGGGAGTAGTACCTTGCCCATCGCCTAGAGCTTGGCTTGGTGCGGCACCCTGGTCGGTGGTGTCATAAGACATCGGAGTGTCCTGAGCAGCTGCAGATGCTTGGCTGGTATTAAGGTGATTAAGGCCGGGGATTGCGAAGGGTGGGGATGCCATTGCGGCCGTGGATGATGTTGTAGTCTTGGGAGGTGAGGGTCGATATGCGACGAAGTAAACGACGGACTTTGTGATTGATTTCTTGATCTTACAAGAAGCGGAGGCACGCAAGCGCGATAATCAAATACAGTTATGTCTTCGTAAGGGATTTTGGCAATTGGGTTGTCGTTGATCTATCGGGGAAAGAGGAAGAAAAGAAGAATGG
>Ga0182030_10015676_pt1 | contig 14835 bp, 17 predicted proteins | sample 812S3MmetaG_FD_121299 | JGI IMG/M metagenome (GOLD analysis project Ga0182030, IMG submission 121299) | Permafrost microbial communities from Stordalen Mire, Sweden - 812S3M metaG (Illumina Assembly) | ecosystem: Environmental > Terrestrial > Soil > Wetlands > Permafrost | place: Sweden... | reverse complement strand
GAGCTGACGCTGGTGCTGCATTCCGGCACGGACTGGCGCAAAATCACGCTGGAATTTTCCACCGCCATCGCCGAGGCGGCGCCGCTGACAAAATGAAAATCACCACCAGCACCAGCCGGCCGCAAGCGTTCTCACTGATGGAAGTGATGATCGCCATGGGCCTTTTCTTCATGTCCGTGTTCGTGATCCTGACGCTGGTCTCCAGTTCGCTGCAAAACGCCCGGCGGTTGCAGCGACCGATGGTGGACGCGGCGATGATCGCGTCGGAGCTTTCGCTCACCAACCAGCTCGTGGAAATCAAACAGTCCGGCGATTTCGGCAAGGCGTATCCCGGCTACACCTGGACGGCGGACATCAACGAAGTCATGACCAACAAGCTGTTCCAGGTGGATTATCAGGTCTTCAACGACCAAAAAGCGTCCGTCCAGAAAATGAGCGTCCTGTTTTTCCGCCCGAAATCACCAGCCGGCAGCCTAGACGGGGCCACCGTGGGCAAACGATGAATTTCCAAAAAAAATCTGCCGCCGGCGCGTTCACCCTGATCGAGATCATGGTGGCCTTGGCAATTTTTTCGCTGCTGGTCGCGGCGGTTTATTCGACGTGGGTGGTGATTTTGAAATCGAAGCAGGTTGGCGACGCGGTGGCGGCGCAGGCCCAGCGCCAGCGCATCACCATCCGCACTCTCGAGGATTCGCTGACGTGCATCCAGTCATTTCAGGCTTCCATGCAATATTACGCCTTCGGTGTCACCAACGGCGACCAGCCGGCCTTGAGCTTCGTGGCGCGCGTGCCGGACGTTTTTCCGCGCAACGGCCGGTTTGACTCCAACCTGCGGCGGCTCACCTTCACCGTGGAACCGGTTTCCAACCTGGAAAAAGACCTACTGCTGCGGCAGCACCCGATTCTCATGGATGCGGATGCGGTCGAGCAGGCCACGCCGCTCGTGCTGGCGCGCAATGTGAAGGACTTCGTCATTGAATGCTGGGACACGAACACGCTGGACTGGGTGCCGGGCTGGGATTCCACCAATTCGCTGCCGCCGCTGGTGCGCGTCACGCTCACGTTCGGCGGCAACCAACTGGCTTCCGGCAATACCGCGCCCACCACGGTCGTCGTGCGCGAAATCGCCGTGCCCTCCGGCACCTTGCCGCGCGCCGCCCAGACCGGCTCAATGTTTGGAGGCCCAGGAAACCCAGGCAGTCCGCCTCAACTTCCCATTCCGGCTCACCACCATTAAAGAGAAAAAAACAAATATTTCCACTGCACACTCAACCGAAGAACAATTTCAAATCGCTCAACATTGTTGATGAAATTTCAAATTCGCAAAAATTCCACCGGCATGGCGCTCATCATGGTGATGATTGCCATCGCGGTGTTTTCTTTCATGGCCGGGTTGCTCTGGATGTCCATGAAGGTCGAGACGCAGCTCGCGCGCAATGCCGAGAACGAGCAGCAGTTGCTCTGGCTCGGCCGGTCCGGCGTGGAATACGCGCGGTGGATTCTGTCGCAGCATCCGCCCGCCGAGCCTTACGACTCGCTCATGCAGATCTGGGCCGGCGGCCCGGGCGGGCCGAGCGAAACCAACAGCGCGCTCGCCGGGATTTCCCTGGATCATTTCAAAATCGGCGACGGCACCGTCTCGCTCAAGATTGTTGACCTCGAACGCTTCGCCAACATCAACACCGCGCCGCCGGCGTTGTTGCAGCAGGCGCTCACCGTGATGGGCGTGGACGCGGACAACATTTCCGTCGTGTCCGATTCCATCCAGGACTGGCGCAGCCCGGCTGGCTCGCCGCGCGTCGCCGGCGCGGAAAGCGATTATTACCAGAGCCTGACGCCGCCGTATAACGCCAAGAACGCGCCCATTGACGACATCTCCGAACTGTTGTTCGTCAAGGGCGTCACGCCGGAAATGTATGACCCAAAAACTTACGGCGGCAGTGCGTCGAACAGTCCGGCACCGCAACATCCCAAGCTGGGCTTCGGGATCGCGCCCGGCCAGACGCCCGATTATCCGTTCGGATTGAAGGATGTTTTCACGGCGGTTTCGTCCGGGAAAATCAACGTCAACACGGCCGATGTGAACGTGCTGCAATTGATACCCGGCATGGACGCGAACGCCGCCGCCGCCGTCATCCAGCAGCGCGCCGGGCCGGACGGCGCGGACGGCACCGAGGACGACACGCCGTTTCGCAACGCCAGCGAGGCGCTGAAATTCGCCGGCCCCGCCGCCGCGCAGGCCGCCAACCTTGTCACCGTCGGCAGCTCGACCTGGCGCGTCAATATCACCGCGCAGATCGGCGACGCCAAACGCGAATTCACCGCCATCCTTTACCGCGGCGGCGCGGACATCCAGGTCGTCGGCTTCTACTGGAAATAATTAAAACAAGGTTGAATTCGCCGCGCCGAAAGTTATTGTTTCGCCATGCGCCGGTTCTTCATGATTTTGCTCCTGCTTGGTTCGCTGTCCGCGGCGGCCGCCGCCGATGCCCCGACCGGCTACATCGTCAAGATGCTGCCGCTGCTGCTTGACGTGAAAGGCCGCGACGCGCTTTCGCCGAGCCTTTACGACCGCGACGCCTACCAGGTTTTTTTGCGCGGTCACACCAACGACGTTTCCGCCATCCGCTTTGATATTTTGTGGCGCGCGGCGAACGCTGGCGATGCGAAATTGAAACTGCGGCTGGAACTGCGCGGCATCGGCCCGGACAATCTGCCGCGCCAGACCACGCTGGAACAATCCGTCGAACCGCATTTCTTCCGCCACTGGACTTCGTTCCCGCTGGCCGGCGACGATTACAAAAAATTTGGCGAGGTGGTCGCCTGGCGCGTGACGCTCTGGGCGGACGACCGGATGCTTGGCACACAAGAATCCTTCCTATGGCGAATCTGAACCCGCTGGTTTATGTCAAGCTGGTCTGCCACCAGTGCCACCAGAAATACGCCTTCGACGTGCTGCCGGTGAACAGCCAGATGCCGGTGACGGTCAAGTGCCCCGTCTGCAAGGCGGACGGCACGGCCGCCGCGAATATTTTCCTCGCGCAAAAAATGATGGGCATCACACCGCCGCCGCCCGCCCCGGCGATTCCAAAAATTCCCAGTGTTTATGACGTGCCCAGCGTGCAAATTCCTCCGGGTATTCCCGCCGTCAATTTAACCCATGCCAATGCGGTTTCCGATGACGAGTGGCGGCGGCGCGCATTGGTGGCCGAAGCGCGCGCGGAGCAGGCGCAGGCCGCGCTCAAGGCCAGCCTCGCGCCGCAGCTCGCGGAATCGTTGAAGGAAGCCGTCGTGCAGGGACTGGCGGCCCAGCGCAGCGAACTGCTCAAGGCCCAGCAGGGCGCCGCCATGGAAATTTCCGAACTCGTCCACCGGCTCGATGAATTGAAGGCACCGATTCAGGAGCGGCTGCATTCCTATGAAAACCGGATTCATGAACTGGAACACGATCTCGCCGAGCGCAACGAGGAAAACCGCGAGCTGTTGAAGATGAAGATTGAAATGACCCGCCACCAGCTTGAAGCCGAACGCACCCGCAGCCGCGTGAATTTCAACTAAAGTCCGTGCCGGATCGGCCGCCTATGCCGCGACTTTTTCGCCCGGCATTTTGTTCTCCTGCGTGCGCAGCGCCAGTTCGTAGCATTGCAACGCCTCGTCATATCGCGCCAGCCGGTTGAACAAACCGCCCTTGTGCAGGTGCGCGATGGTCAGCGTTTTGTCCGCCGCGATGGCGCGGTCGTAGCAGGCGATGGCCTCGTCCATCCGCCCCAGTTTTTCCAGCGCGCCGCCTTTTTTGACCAGCGCCTCGGCGTGATCCGGCTCCAGCCCCAGCGCCACGTCAAAACATTCCAGTGCCTTGTCCGGCTGCTGCGCGTCAAGCAGTGACTGGCCTTCAACTAAAAGATTGGCGACGCATTCGTCACGGTCGTTGACCGCCGGGCTGCCGTTCTTGGAACCGCCATTCTTGTGCGCACCGTTCGTGGCCGCCGGATTTTTTTCCGCCAGCGGCGGCCGCGCGCTTTGTTCCAGTTCCAAAATCCGTTTCTGCAACATTTCCACCGCGCCCGACAGCCGCGCGTTCGACTGCTCGACGGCGGCGTTGACCATCAGTGGCGCTGCGGTGCCGTTAGCGAAGGATAATTCCGGCGACCGCCGCGCGGATAATTCTACCAGCCGTGCCACCGCGCGCCATTGCAGATACGCCATGAACAGCACCGCCGCCACCACGATCAGCCCAAAGGCGACGGCCAGCAGGAGCGTCATCTGCTGGTTTTTCTGCGCCAGCACGTTGTCGGCGGCGCGCTGCGCGGCAAGGTTGTCCTCCAGCTTCTGGATGCGCGCCGACATTTCGTCCGCGTTTTGTTTCGCGGCGGCGGCGGCTTCCGCGCGGGTTTTTTCGATGGCGAGCTGCGCGTCGTGCAACTGCGCCTGAATTTGCAGATAACCGTTCACCATGCTTTGCGTCGCCAGTTCCGACGCCGCCGACGTGGCAACGGCATTGGCCTCCGCAGCGAAAACCGGCGCGGCCAAAACCATGCCGGCGCAAACCATTGAGAAAATTAGACGAGAAAGCATGTTCATAAAATCGGGAAAAGCCTGAAACCCGCGCGCGGTGAAGTCAAGCGCCCGGCCTGCCGACTTATTCGCAATCCATTCACTGTTTGTTCAAATCGAATTCCAGCCGCGTGCGCGAGCCGGTCTGGACATTGCGGATTTCCATCTCCTGCAGCTCCCACTGGCCGTTGACCTTCTTGAACGACTTCGGCGCAAATTCCTTGAGCAGCCTGCCGTTGGCATCGTAGGCCTCGGCCTGGAGGATGCCACCGGTTTCCTTGTCAATCCACGACAGCACGCGCGAATAGCCGTTGGTGGATGGATTCGGATTGGTGCTTTCCAGCAGCGTGTATTCGCGCCCGCGCACCAAATTCGTCGGCTTCGGCAAAACCTTCTGCGCCGACCAATAAAGAAAACACAAACTCAAATCATCTGCGGAGAAATCCGAGTTAGCAAACGATTCAAATCTAGTAGCCTTATTTCCGCTGTAGCCATAGCTAAATTTGTTACTGCTTGGGTGCGCCACCCACAATTCTTCGTTATTATCTGGATTGTTTGTGGATAGCGCGGTGTAGATAGCATACCAATTTGTCAATTCAGCTTTGATCCGCATTTCAAAACGAATTTCTGACTTATTGCCTGCGCCATCTTTTATTTTTATGACACCTTTATTGGTTAGATTTTCAGTGGGTTGAAGTTCGAAAATTTTCTGTGCTAGCGCACGTCCTTGAATTTCCGCGTCGGACAAAGAGTTCGTCGTCTCCGCCGTCGCGCCCACGGCAAAAAACAAAATCAGCGCGGCCAGAAAAGCGCCGGAGGCGCGATCGAAAATAGCCCACGGTGAAACCGTGGGTAAAACGATCAAACGAAACCAGCCCCGGCAGGGGCGGCAGAAAAAAAATCCGCGAATCGTTTCTTTCGCCCCATCCGGGGCTTTATTTTTGTGTGAATTGAATCCCACGGTTTCACCGTGAGCTATTTCCGGTCGCCACTCCGTGGCTTGGACTGGCTGAAAAAGATTCATTTCGCCGCGAGCGCCAGTTGCAGCACCTCGGAAATCTGCTTCACAAAATGCACCTTCAATTTCGCGCGCACTTCCGCCGGCACGTCCTGCCAGTCCGGCTTGTTGCCCTCCGGCAAAATCACCTGCTTCACGCCGAACCGCGACGCGGCGATCACCTTTTCCTTGATGCCGCCCACGCGCATCACGCGCCCGCGCAAACTGATTTCGCCGGTCATCGCCACGTCGGAACGCACGCGCCGTTTGCTCATCAGCGACGCCAGCGCGGCGCAAATCGTCACGCCCGCGCTCGGCCCGTCCTTCGGCGTCGCGCCGGCGGGAACGTGGATGTGCAGATCATTTTTGCCGTAGTCGTCGAAATTGAGGTTGAGCATTTTGGCCTGCGAACGCAAATAACTCACGGCGGTCTGGGCGCTTTCCTTCATCACCTCGCCGAGCGAGCCGGTGAGAATCAGGCTGCCGCGCCCGCGCATCCGCGTGGCCTCGATGAACAGCACGTCGCCGCCGACCGGTGTCCACGCGAGTCCGGTAGCGATGCCGATTTCAGGAATTTTCTCCGCGCTTTCGGAAACGAACTTCGCGTGGCCGAGATATTTTGCCAGATCCTTCGCGTCGAGCTTCACCGTTTCCGCCGAGCCGTTGCGGGAAACAATTTTGCGCGTGGCTTTGCGGGCGAGCGCGGCGATCTCGCGTTCGAGCTGGCGCACGCCGGCTTCGCGCGTATAGTCGCGGATGAGCAAGCGCAGCGCGGCGTCGGAAAATTTCACGTCGCTACGCGTCAGTCCGTGTTCCTCCAACTGGCGCGGCACAAGGTAGCGCTTGGCGATCTGCAACTTTTCCGACTCGGTGTAGCTCGGCAGTTCGATGACTTCCAGCCGGTCACGCAGCGCGGCGTGAATCGGGTCGAGCCAGTTCGCCGTGGCGATGAACAGCACATGCGACAAATCGAACGGCAAATCCAGATAATGATCGGTGAACGAATTGTTCTGCGCCGGGTCGAGGACTTCGAGCAAGGCGGACGCCGGGTCGCCGCGAAAATCCGCGCCGACCTTGTCGAGTTCGTCGAGCAGAATGACCGGGTTGTTGCTCTCCACGCGCCGCAAAGTTTGGATGATGCGTCCGGGCATCGCGCCGACGTAAGTGCGGCGATGGCCGCGGATTTCGGCTTCGTCGCGCATTCCGCCCAATGAAATCCGGGCGAATTTGCGACCGAGCGCGTCGGCCAGACTTTTGCCGAGCGACGTTTTGCCGACGCCGGGCGGGCCGACGAGGCAAAGAATCGGGCCTTTGATTTCCTTGCGGCGCTTGAGCACGGCAAGAAATTCCAGCAGCCGGTCCTTGATTTTCTCCAGGCCGAAATGCTCGTCGTTGAGGACTTTTTCCGCCGCCTTCAAATCCAGCTTGTCCACCGTGGATTTTTCCCACGGCAGCGAGAGAATCCAGTCGAGGTAATTGCGGCCGACGGCATATTCGGCGGCGGCGGGCGGCATTTGCGCGAGACGGTCCAGTTCCTGTTCAGCGGCCTTGCGAACTTCGGCGGGCAGAGCCGCCGCTGCGATTTTTTCGCGGAGCAATTTGGCTTCACCTGAACTGGCCGCTTCGCCTTCGCCAAGTTCACGCTGGATGGCGCGCATCTGTTCGCGCAGGAAAAAATCGCGCTGCGTCTTGGCGATGTTGGAGGCGACGTCGTTCTGGATCTTGGAGCTTAAATTCAGCACCTCCTGCTCGCGGTTGAGCAGCGGCAGGAGCTTTTGCAGCCGTTCGCGGACGGAAATGGTTTCGAGCAGCTTCTGCCGGTCTTCGAGCGAGAGGTTTAAGTTCCCGGCGATCAAATCCGCGAAATGGCCGGGATGCTCGGTGTTGAGCGCGGCGATTTTCACCTGATCGGTCAGGGCCGTGGACAGCTTGGCGATTTCCTCAAACTGCTTGTGCGCGTTGCGGAGCATGGCCTGCAACTCCACGGAATCCTCGGTTTCGTCACGCAGCAAATCATAGTTCGCGCGCAGATACGGTGCCGGCGGCTCGAATTTTTTGACGCGGATGCGCCACAAGCCTTCGACGAGCACGCGCACGGTGCCGTCAGGGAACTTCACCATCTTGGACAGCCGCGAGACGCAGCCAACATCATACAAATCCTCCGGCGCTGGCTCGGCGACGTCGGCCTTGCGCTGCAACACCGCGCCGAACAGGCGGTCGCCCGCGACAATGTCGTCAATGAGTTTGAGGCTCGGCCCGGTTTCGATGAGCAGCGGCACGATGGCACCGGGGAAGATCACGATGTCCGAAAGTCCGAGGATGGGGACGATTTCCGGCAGCGAGCGCGCGGAGATGCGCGGCGGCACGTCCGCTTTTTCGGCGGCATCGCTGATGCTGACAAATTCTGTTTCCGGCGATGTCATCGTCGTCATTCTGTCAATAAAAGGCGGCGTGGGCGAAAAGAATCGCGCCGTTAATTCCCCTCGGCAATCGGAACTTTGGTCGGCTTGGCGTGCGACGGTTGCGTCGGCGGCACGTCCACCCGCAGAAAACCGTTCACATAAATCGCCTTGGCCTGACCCAGATCAAACCCCGTCGGCAGATCCAGCACGGTCTCAAACGGCCCGTAATTGATCTCCATCACGAGAAAGCTGCAGTTCGCCGCGCGGCAGCAGTCCGGCCGGTTGCCGGCGATCCGCAGGCGGCTGCCCTCCACGGTGATCTCAAGGTTTTCGCTTTTCATGCCGGGCAGTTCCACCTTGATGACGAGGCCGGTCTCGGTGGTATAAACGTCCGTGTTCGGCACCCAGCGACCAGTGGCGTCGCCGTTGCGCGAACTCACCGTCGAACCGCGAGCGACAAAATGAACTGAAGAGCTGACTTTGGTTACGGCCATGATTAAAGGTTATCCAAAAAAAATATCCGGGCAAGCGAACGGCTCACCGCTGATTCACGCTGGCAACATAACCGCAAACACCGTTCGCGCAACAGAGATTTTTTACATAGTTCCAATCCTAATCCTGAACATAATCCGCCTCGGCGAGCCGGCCTGGAACCATGGCCGGAAACCGGCGCGCGCAAAATACTTTGAACTCCGGACGCCGGCGCCTAGACTTCCGGGCATGTTTCATTGCACGCATCGCGTCACCTACGCCGAATGCACCGTCGGCGACCACATCTACCACTCGCGCTACCTGGACCTACTGGAGGCCGCGCGCGGCGAATTCATGCGCTCGCTCGGCACGCCGGTGCTGGCGTTGCAGGACGCCGATTACATTTTCCCCGTCATTGAGGCGCGGTTGAGCTACAAATTTCCCGCGCGCTACGACGATCTGCTCACGATTGAAGTCTGGCTGACGGAGATTGGCAAAGTGCGCTTGAACTTCGGCCATCGGATTTTGAACCAGGACGGAAAGCTCATTCTCGAAGCGGAAACCTTTCACGCCTGCACCAGCCGCGCGGAAAAACCGAAACGGCTGCCGGTGGAAATGGCGGAAAAGCTGAAGCCGCATTTGAAACCGAAAGCTTTGTTTTAACCACCAAGGCGCAAAGACGCAGAGTTTGCGGCTGAATTTTTCCTCTGCGCCCCCGCATCCCGGCGGTAAAACCGGTTCCGGCTTGCGCGTTGCGCTTTTCTTTGTTCAAATTCAGCGGCGCGCGCGATGCATAACGAACCACAAAATTATCCCAAACATTACTGCGGAGTCTTTGGCATTTTTGGCCATGCGAATGCCGCCGAACTGACCTACTTCGGGCTTTACGCCCTCCAGCATCGCGGCCAGGAAAGCGCCGGCATCGTCAGTTGCCATGATGGGAAATTTTTCAAGCACCACGGCATGGGCCTCGTGCCGCAGATTTTCAACGACCCGAAAATCCTGCACGACTTGGTCGGCGACCGCGCCATCGGCCACACGCGCTATTCGACCACCGGCACGTCCAATCTCCGCAACGCCCAGCCGCTCACGGTGGATTGCGCGCGCGGCCAGATTGCCGTCGCGCACAATGGCAACCTGACCAACGCCGCCGCGCTCCGGGACGAGTTGGAAAGCCGCGGGCTGGTTTTTCAGACGAGCGTGGACAGCGAAATCATCATCATGATGCTCGCGCAGCCGGAAATGGGCGGCGTGGCCAACTCGCTCGTGCAAACGCTGCGCCGCATCGAAGGCGCGTATTCCCTGGTCATCATGACGGAGAAGGAACTCATTGGCGCGCGTGACCCGCATGGTTTTCGGCCGCTTTCGATTGGCCGCACGGCGAACGGCGCGTGGGTGCTTTCCAGCGAGACGACAGCGTTGGACCTGATTCACGCCCAGTTTGTCCGCGACGTGGAGCCGGGTGAAATCGTCATTATCAACGACCAGGGGTTGACCAGCATCCAGGCCTTTCCCGCGCATCAAAAACGCGCCTTCTGCATTTTTGAATACGTCTATTTTGCGCGGCCCGACAGCGTCATCAACGGCCACACCGTTTATGATGTCCGCAAGGAAATGGGCCGCCAGCTCGCGCGCGAACACAACATCAAGGCGGACCTCGTCATCCCCGTGCCGGACAGCGGCGTGTGTGCCGCGATGGGTTATTCCGAAGAATCGAAAATTCCCTACGAGATGGCGTTCATCCGCAACCACTATGTCGGGCGCAGTTTTCTCCAGCCCACGCAGCTCATCCGCGATTTCAACGTCCGCGTGAAGCTCAACCTCATCGAGTCGCTCGTGAAGGACAAAAGCGTGGTGATCGTGGACGATTCCATCGTGCGCGGGACGACGTGCCGGTCGCGCGTGAAAACGCTCAAGGACGCCGGCGCGCGTGAGGTTCACGTCGCCGTGAGCTGCCCGCCGCATATGAATCCGTGTGTTTACGGAATTGATTTTCCCGACCGAAGCAAGCTGATGGCCGCGAACAACACCGTGGACGAGATCCGCAAATACCTGAACGCCGACTCGCTGCATTATCTCTCGCAGGCCGGTATGGTGGCGGCCACCGGCCAGAAAAAAGAGGCGTTCTGCATGGCGTGTTACGACGGCCATTATCCCGTCGCCTACGATCCGCTGCTGGACAAATACATCATCGAACGCCGCCGCAAACTGACGCAAACTCTCGGTGAAGCGGCGGTGAAGGAGAACGAGCAGATCAAGCTATTGCAGGTGTGAAGAAGCCCTGCGAATCGCCTCACAAGCGCCACTTGCAAATATCAGCAACGCGCTATAATGTTTTGTCATGACCGTTGCCTTGGCGAGAGACGTTGAAGATTACCTGCAAGATCAGGTGCGTTCCGGCGTCTGCGCCGACGCCAGCGAATTGGTCAATGACGTGATTCGTTCCTTCCGTGAACAACAGCAGAAACTTTTCAAACCCACGCCGGAACTGGAAGCGTGGCTGCTCGCCGCGGCGGACAAACCCACGACGCCGCTGACGAAAACCGACTTTGCCGCCCTCCGTGAACGGGTGCGCGCCAAAATTTCCACCGCATGAACATCCGCAAGTCCGATGACTTCATCTCGGACGCGGAACGCCAGTTCGAGTGGTATGCGGTCAACGCCAACTGGGACATCGCCGAGCGCTACCTTGCCGCCGTCGAGGCTACCTGCCAGTTGCTCGGCCAACATCCGTTGCTGGGACCGCTGGCCGGATTTGCCCATCCGCGATTGCGTGACTGGCGTTTCATGGTTGTGTTCCGCCCGTTCCAAAAGCACATTCTCTTTTACGAAACCAACGGCGGTGACGTTCTGCTGCGTCGCGCGATGCACGGTCATCAGGATTTGCCACGCCGGTTGACCGAGCCACCAGAAACCTACATTTGACATGAATCTTTCACCCGCGCAACTCGCCGCCTGCATTGACCACGCGCAACTCAAGCCGGAGACTTCGCCGGCGCAAATCGAGAAACTCTGCGCCGAGGCTCTGGAACACAAATTTTTCTCCGTCTGCGTCAATGGCTGCTGGGTCGCCACCGCTTATCATTTGCTCGAAGACTCGGACGTGAAAGTCACCAGCGTCGTCGGCTTCCCGTTCGGCACGATGGCCGGCGACGTGAAACGGTTTGAAACCGAGACAGCCATTGACGACGGCGCGCACGAGATTGACATGGTGCTGAACATCGCGCGGTTGAAGGTGGGCGATGATAAATTCGTTTTCCGCGAAATCGTGGACGTGGTCGAAGCCGCCGACGAACGCACGGTCAAAGTGATTTTGGAAACCTGCCTGCTGACCGATGAGGAGAAAGTCCGCGCTTGCAAGCTGGTCGTCGAGAGCGGTGCGCATTTTGTGAAAACCTCCACCGGCTTCAATCCCGGCGGCGGCGCGACGGTGGCCGACGTGAAACTCCTGCGCGAAACCGTCGGCCCGAAATTCGGCGTGAAAGCCTCCGGCGGCATTCGCGACACGGCGACGGCGCTGGCGCTGATCGCGGCCGGTGCCACGCGGCTCGGCTTATCCTCGGGCGTTGCCGTCATGAAGGGTTTGGCCGGCACCGGCAGTTGTTGATTCCAGCGCGCGGCTACATCAAGCCGCGCGACTTTGCTGTGACGGTCAAGGCGTAACGATTTCCGGTTTGCCGTAATCGCATTCGCGCCCCGAATGCGGTGGAAAGATTTTTTGAATTCAGCACGTCCGGTTTTTCTCCCGCCGCCAGAACTCTTCCGTTTTTCAAAACCAGCACGCGCGAAAACACTGGCATGATTTCCTCGACGTGATGCGTCACCAGCACCAGCGTTGGCGAATTCTTTTGCGCGCCGAGCCGCTGGAGAAATTGCAGGAAATGCTCGCGCGCGGCGGGATCTAGTCCGGCGCACGGTTCGTCCAGAATCAAAACGCGCGGCCTGGCCATGAGCGCGCGGGCCACCAGCACCCGCTGGCGTTCGCCCTGTGACAGCACGCGCCACGGACGTTCGGCTAGATAAGCGCACGCGATTTGCCGCAGCAGTTTCAAGGCTTGGATGTTTTCCGCGCGCGTCAGTCGCCCCCAGAAATCAATCATCGCGTATTTGCCGCTGGCGACGGTTTCCAGCGCCGGCTCGTCATCGGCCATCAACTGCCGGACGGACGAGCTGACGAGGCCGATTTTCTTCCGCAATTCACGCCAGTCGGATTGGCCGTAGGTTTCACCGAGCAAAGAAATTTCTCCCGCCGTCGGCATCAGGTAGCCGGTGAGCGCGCTCAACAAGGAAGTTTTGCCGGAACCGTTTGCGCCGAGCATCACCCAATGTTCGCCGCGTTCCACTCGCCAGCTCACACCGTCCAATATCGTCGTGCCGCCGCGCTCGATGCGCAAGTTGTCCACGGCCAAGATGGTTTTTGCGGTTTTCAAAGTTCCATGATCTCCGGCCAGAGCGGTTGCAGGTCGTCATCGGCCAGCGCCATTTTTTTGATGGCCTCTTTCCGGCCCGCCGCCACCGCGCGGTGAAGCCAGATGCGCGCGAGGTCGAGCTGCCGCAGTTGGCACGCGTAGCACGAGAGGTTGTAGGCAATGACCGGTTCCGCCGGAAATTTTTCCGCCGCCGGCAGTAGCGCGTCCCACGCCTGCGCCAAGCCGCCATGATTCACGCGGCGCAACGCATAGGCGCGGTGCAGCCAGCCGGAGGATTCGCCGGGCGCGAAGTTTAATTCCAATTGAGCAATTTCCAACGCGTCGCGCCAATTCTTTTCCTGTGCCAAAATTGTCCAGCGCACCTCCAGCACGCCGGGATGAGTCTGATTCTCGGCGAAAATTTCTGCCAGCTCCGCGTGAGCATCCTCCGCACAGCCCAGCCCCAGCCAGCCAATGGCGGCGGCAAGATGATGCGAATCCGGCGGTTCGAGTGGTTTCACGCGTAAAGATTATAATCGCGAAAGTTGAATGCCGCCGATAAAAATCCGACCGGCGGAGTTCAAAGAGTGCTGGCGTTCGGGCCGTTTGCGGTTTATGAATGGCCTGTTATGAAAAACATTATTCCAGCTTTATTGGCGGCGGCCTGCGCGTTTTCCGTCCAGGCAAAAATCGTGACTCAGGTGGTTGAATACAAACAGGGCGACACGACGCTCGAAGGTTATCTTGCCTACGACGATTCCATTTCCGGCAAACGGCCCGGCGTCCTGGTCGTGCATCAATGGCTGGGCTTGACCGATTATGAAAAGCATCGCGCCGAACAGCTCGCGGCGCTCGGCTACGTCGCGTTTTGTGCGGACATTTACGGCAAGGACATCCGTCCGAAAAACGTCGGCGAGGCCGGTGCCGAGGCGACCAAATATAAAACCGACCGCGCGCTGTTGCGTGACCGCGTTAACGCCGCGCTCGCCGTGCTGGAGAAAAATGAACTGGTGGATCCGGCGCGCATCGCGGCCATCGGTTATTGTTTCGGCGGCACGACGGTGCTGGAACTCGCGCGCAGCGGGGCGAATCTGAACGGCGTCGTCAGTTTTCACGGCGGACTGGATTCGCCGACGCCCGCCGATGGAAAAAACATCAAGTGCAAGGTGCTGGTGCTCGCCGGCGCGGACGATCCGTTCCAAAAGCCGGAGGATCTGACTGCGTTTGAAAGCGAGATGCGCGACAACAAAGTGGACTGGCAAATTGTTTTCTACGGCGGCGCGGTTCACGCCTTTACGCAGCCCGACCCCGGCTTCGTCAATGCCGGCGCGAAATACAATGAAAAGGCCGACAAGCGTTCGTGGCAGGCGATGAAGGATTGCTTCGCGGAAATTTTTAAATAATTTTGAACCACGGATGGACACTGATGGGAATTTCTTTATCTGTGTCCATCTGAGTTAATCCGTGGTTAAATTTTCCCCATGCGCATCACCGGTGGCCAGGCAGCTCGGCGGATTTTGAAGGTTCCCAAGGGACTCGACGTCCGCCCGACGCCGGATCTGGTCAAGCAGGCGGTGTTCAATTCGCTCGGCGCACGCGTCGTTGGCGCAAAAGTGTTGGAGCTGTTCGCGGGTTCCGGCGCGTTGAGCCTGGAATGTTTGAGCCGCGGTGCGGTTTCCGTGATGTGCATCGAAAAATCACACCGGCACGCGGAATTCATCCGCAGCAATGCGGCGGCGGCGGGCTTCGGGGAAATTCTGGAAACGCGGACGCAGGATGTTTTCCCGGTGATGAGCCAGCTTGCCGAAAGTGGCCGGCAATTTGATTTGATTCTCGCCGACCCGCCTTACGGTGAAAAAAATGTGAATCGCCGTTCAACGTCCTTCGCGCAGCAATTGCTCGATGACAAAAATCTGCCGAAACTGGTCGCGCCCGGCGGAAGATTTGTCCTCGGTCACACCAAGCGTGACACATTGGAAATCATGCCGCCGTGGTCGGAGGT
>Ga0182030_10015675_pt1 | contig 14836 bp, 22 predicted proteins | sample 812S3MmetaG_FD_121299 | JGI IMG/M metagenome (GOLD analysis project Ga0182030, IMG submission 121299) | Permafrost microbial communities from Stordalen Mire, Sweden - 812S3M metaG (Illumina Assembly) | ecosystem: Environmental > Terrestrial > Soil > Wetlands > Permafrost | place: Sweden... | reverse complement strand
GGTTACGGACGCGTTGAGCACGTCCGTCAGACGAAAAGAAAAGTTCTCGCACGGACCGTGAAAGTCAGCTGACCCGTCAATTTTCGGGACGACTTCGGGCTGTATTACAGTATTATATAGATTGATTAAGGGGTAATTAAATAACTTTTGTGCCTACTGCATATCGTCAGATTTATTTAGTGTCGATGCTGTGTTAGGGAGGAGTCATACCAAGGTCTAGTGACTTTGGTAGATTTATGCAGATTCTAGTAAAGTAGAATTGTATCTGTGTTAGTACTCACAATATACTGGCAAAAGTTATAAAGGATTAGCTGGGCAGGGATGCTATAGAGGTAGAGATATATGCAATAGTGATGCTGTGGTCCAGGAGCAGTTACATTAAGGGCTAAGTAGCCTTAGGAGATCCATATGCAGTCGCGATGTCGCGTCCAGAAAGGTGATATAGTGACTCGAGGAGAGTGCTGCAAATCCTAGTAAAGTAGAATTGATTGCATCAGTTGTTGTAGCCAAAATTGAACTGCCAAAAGGGGTAAAGGATCAGCTAGGTATAGGTCGATCAGTCAGTCTGCAAGAGGCAGGCTCAAAGCAGGCTCAAGGCAGGTTGAGGCGGGGGATTATGCCGGTAAACAGCTTCTCTCGCCCTGAATATTGTGTTAATCTGGCCAAATGAGAAGCTATTCCGAAGGATGGTCTGAGTATTGCTCAACTCGTGTTCTCAATCAGCAAAAGGCGAGTTAAACTGCGTAAGAAGTTGTCTTAGTGAGAGAGTTTTTAGTAGTGCTCAGCTCATACCCTCTTGCAAGCCATTAATACCTTGACTGAACAGGTTACGGAGGGTAGTATTTTGAAATGGTGGGAAGAGGAAGAGTGAAGATAGAGCACTGTATTCTCGGGTGCAGGAGATCATTCGGGAAGCCCGGAGGGATCCAGAGGTGTTGGTGAATAAATGCATTATCGTAGTTTTGTATTTCATGATGTTGACGTTGGTCATGAGCATAATCGTTGTGGTCTCTGACCCTAAATTAGAGTGGACGGATTCCCAAAGCATGGAGCTATCGCAACTCACTTTTGCCTCGGAATTCCCTCCACACGTTATTGAACATACTGGCTATGTCTTGTACCATAGCTTTACAAAGCAAGAGCTGAAGTTAATGTTTAACAAATGAAATATTTTGTTGGGACACGTTCTAACCGCGCTATATTGTGGCTAGACAGGACTGCTGGACACTATTCCCATCGAAGAAGTACTAGAAAGAAAGACAGTATAAAAATTAATTTTTCAGATTCAATGAGAGAGAAATAACTATTATTCAGAAATAGCTGGCATGGCGCGAGATCTGGTAGATGCTCCAGAAATACCTAGCATAGCCTGTGGCTTGTTGGATGCTGCAGCTCTCTGCTTCCTCAATTCCCTCACAACATCATAGAATGCTTTCTCGACATTCACGCAAGTCTTGGCACAGGCCTCCACATATTCACACCCTAATTCTCGAGCGAGAGCATTGCCTTCCTCCCAAGAAACCTGTCGTCCCCACGTCCCCCTCGACTCTACCTCTTCATCCTCGATATAATCATGTCCTACTAGCATTATTGGAGAACAATCATTCTCGATCCCCTGTAGTGCAGTACTCAACCCGCTGTAAGATAATGGATGCATCTCCTTCACACGCCTGATCTGATTGATAAATCTATGGCATCGGATGAATGACGTCCTACTGTGAATGCTATACACGATGACGAAACCTTCAGCATCTCTGATCCATTGATTACGAAGAGCTGTATATTCTTCTTGTCCAGCTGTATCAAGAATTTCTATCATGCAGGCTCGACCATCTATTACTACTTGTTTGCGATAAGAGTCCTCTATGGTGGGATCGTAAGTCTCAACAAAGTGATTAAGACACAGCTGTTGGGTGTTAATATACAGAGACCTTAGAGACTTAAAAAGGAATACTGACTTGTAAGGTAAGCGCAGTCTTGCCAACTCCTCCGTCACCGAGGACTACTAGTTTATGTAGTGCCATATTATGGGCAGCACTATACACCCGAGTTAGATTAGGAGTGGCAGAAGGCTTTGAAATGGACACAGGAAGGCTTGGAGGAATGGCCCCTGTGGTGGTGGGAGATGTAATTCGCCTCAATATGGAGTTGCTACGGCGCTGAAACCTAAACCGTGCTGGTACCGAGTCAACACTCGCTGGAGCAGGTGGTCTTGGAGGTGTATCATCTGCTAAGTACAAGTCGCCACTTGTTCTAGTACTATCTTCTGACACCCGGTTCTCGTTGGAGAAGTGAGATCGTGCCGAGAAGAATGTCTGAGAAGTGACAGATGATTCTGTTCTAGTAATCAGAGACATGACTTCGTTTGCGTCCGAAGATTCAATACAAGTCAATCTTCGACTAGCAGTGTCCGAAACATCCTCAATGTCAGGGCTTGCAGCATCCCGAAGCAGACGAAGACTGTCTACATCCGATATAGACTCGATTTCTTGGCGGAGTCGATCTCGTTGGGCTTCGAGTGTTACCAGTGACATAGTAACACTCTCCAGAGCGTCAACAAAACCCTTCAGGTGGGCTATCTTACTTTCGAAATGATCCGCATCAAATATCGCCCATCTCGTAACGGTTCCAACAGATTTCTGTTTCTGATTCCTCCGCGCTTGACTCCTAAACTGGTCGAATGTTGTTCGGAAAATGCTCAAACCGCGAGATCCCGACTCTTGAATCGATTGCTCCGACCTAAAGCCGTATCTCTCATCAAACTCTTGCGTCTCGCTAAGAAGATTCTTGATCGCGCTCAAAGTACGAATCAGAACGGGCTGGATAAAAGGACCGTACAGGCCAGGATTCGGACGAGGATGTCCATCTGGTTCTCGGGTTGCTAAGCGCACAGATTCTCCCCATAAGAAGAATCTAAGTTTCTGGAGTTCTAACTGTGTGCAAAGAAGCTCGTAGTCATGGCCGAAGTCTCGTGCTGCGACAACGAGATTGTAGCAGTCAATGCATGTGGTGAAGAGCGAGGCTACGCTGACGGCGCTTAGAGCCAACCCCGCAATGCCTTCCGCGGCTCCAGACATGCTGTTAGCAGGAACTAACAAATAGTCATGGGTGAGGGATTGATATCAGCAGATTGAAGTAAGAGATGAGGATGAAGATATCTCTGCGACAAGGCTGTGAGGATTGAAATTGGCTAATCCAATTTGGGACGCTCAGCCGCAAGCCTCATTGCGCCACTAACATCTGGAAAAAAAGGAGTGACAATAGGAGGAAATATTGAAAGCTCCTCCAAATTGCCAAGTATCTAAAAAATGCTTTGTTTACTAGCTAAAGCACATGCAATCTCATATTGCTAACTTTACGCTGCCTCTAAATTACACTCCAAGCTTTCACAACGTCCTTAACACAAGTAACTGTACGGCTCGAAGGAGGTAAGGTTATCAATGGTGGGAGTATCTCCTAGACTTTCCCCGGCCTTGTTGTTCAAGTCTTCCTTTTCTTTGATGTTTTGCAGCTCTACGTACTTGGCTTCCAACTCGCTCCTGAGCAATTTTCAACCTCTGCCCGTAGGGGTTTGGCTTCCCTTCTGTCTTTCCACCCAATCCTTGTCAGCTGTACAGGACTAGTTCTGTATCTGCTTTTTGCGGTGGGTATGAGGGATATATCAGTGCGATAATCCGCACTCTCAGGACCTCTCTTCTTACTTCCGTAGATATACAACAACAGCATAAATGCAACCGTATTTTAGGCTCAAATTAGCTGCCATCTGACAATCCTGTTGGCTTCTTCACTTAATCTATGTCTCCTCATCCTCCTCCTCAGCCGATAGCCAAGCATTTGTCGCAACGGCTCAAACTGTATGGCCCCAGAGTACGGAATACACTGGGTATATTCTTGGAAAGTGTTTACTCTGGGTTCCTTGGGAACTTGTTTGGGCTCCTTGAGTATCGCCGTTGAAACTTGATAAAAATGATGTGAGAGAACAGAGGTCAGATCAAGTTAAAAAGCGAGAAGTCAAAACGCGTGACGATGTGGTCTTGCTCAGGATGATCAGGCTGCTCAGGTTACTCGGACGGGTTGACTGAGCCGAGGGTGATTAGCGCCTGAGCAAGAGCGGCAAGCTTACTAAACCCATGCGATGAAAAAGAAAGAGAAAACTGATTCATGATACTCGAAGATTCAGGGGCTATAAAGTGCTGATGATAAGGTTGTTCAAGCCCGCAATCTGCTCTCAGCGAGCATTCCCTTTGGTATCTTGCTTTTCCCACCCGGCAGTGGCGCCTTTGTCCTTCTTGTCACTGGCAGCAATCGCGTTGCTCGTGTTGTCAAGTATTGACCCACTCGTCACAGGTTTGGCCGCCTCAGTGCTTTTATCGCCATCAGGACCATAGACATTAATCGCGATACCGCCATATGTTCCCGGCGGTGGTCTTGGATTTGCGCAGAGGACTTTGATCTCTGCATCTTTGTATGCCAGTTTCTTCATCGCTGTTTTCAATTGCGTATTTATCCAATCCTCCTTTTCTTGTGTCCAGGGGTTGAGTATGATTCGGAGCTCAGACGGATGAGGGGGCTCGTAGCTATGTCTGATGGCGGACTCGCCCTTTTTGCTGTCGATGTATTTCTTGTTTATGAGCTTTGCTGCGCCATCTATTGCTTTGGTCTCCATCCAGCGACCGCCTTGTTTGGTTCGGAATGAGGCCCAGATAGCTGTCTTCCCTTCTACGGACAATTCTTTAAATCTGCAGGAAGCGAATGTGGCTGCTTCAGATTGAACTTTTGCCTTATTTTTTGAACCGAAAATTGTAGGATAGGCTGTGACAACCGATAACAGCAAGAGGACAGAGATAAAACGGAATAGCATTGTTAAATAAAAGGAAACGGATGAAGCAGACAGGATTTTATGGCTTTGGTTTTGTATGGAAGGGGGAAAAGTTTCGTACGCTTGCCATGATATATATTTTCAGTATGTCAAAATATAGTATTTCTGTGGCTGACGACGGGGTGGCGGAGCAAAGGAAGAATCCTCGAGCAGTATCATCGCACATGAACGATTTACTAAATCTGATTAGCTATACAATCATAAACGTCGAAATTAGGAGAGAAACGGGATCGCAATTATTTCCATGGTACAAGTAGCTGTGTTCTCAAATACCAAGATTTAATGTCCGCGCGATAATACCTGCATGTAATTGATTGACAGCCAGCTAGAAGATTCTTTGGAAGGCGACAGCACGACGAACAAGATTGAAAGAACGGTGGAAATAAGCGTAGGATTGACTAAGCAAAGCCAAGGTTGGCGCAAGGCTTCCCAAATGGGGGTTTTGCATGGGATCATGGATCGTAGCGCCCAGATCCTTACGCAGAGTTGCACTGCTGGGGCACCAGACGAATCCTACGGGCTTTAGCTTTAGCGACTTCAGTAATTGTAAGTAAGGCTGTTCACATACCAGGCTCTTGAACCCAGCCACCATAGAGTCCGACTCTCTCTGATAACAGCACGTTTAAATGCCTCGGCTTGTACTTAGTGCTATGTCTTTTTCGCTCTCTGTCTTCAACTTGAAAGCGGAAGGTCGAAATCAATTAACCAAGGAGCGTTCTTGTGACGATATTTTCCATCCATAATTGATGCATTAACCATGAGAGTCTCTTTTCCCGCTCTGATATCCAGTTTGCGTGGTTCTAGGTATGATTTCACCAATTGGTCACCGCGTGCCTCGATTGCCTTCAGTCTAAAACCACCTTGGTCGTCATTCCAATTAATTATTTTCGGCCCATGACCATCATGAATATGACCAGAACAGTGCATGAGTGGTCTTGCACGGCTTGATTCTCACAAAATATTTTCGGATCCGACCTGTCCTTCCGGATATTGGACGAGAATTGACTGTGGTGGGCCATGTGTCATGATAATGTCGACTCCATCCTTGCCGAACTCTGGGATAGGGGTTTCGGCCATGGGTTTACGGAACGGAGCAGCATGTTGTGGTGAATTGAATCTATCCTGATTACGCTCGTAGGAGAAAGCCTAATCTCTGGATTTTGGTTGATGTGGAGATACATATATTCTGAATATCTCCCCGTTACCAAGGGTAAAGGTATTGATACCTTCGACAAGATGTGTGACACGGGCCTCCTTAGCCAATGGACCCTCGATGAGATCGCTGGCGCCACCGCAATGAGCGCGCTCGAAGAGGTAAATTGTCCTGAAGAGAATCCTTGATGATTTCCGAAAATATCCTTGATCAGTTTCGAAACCAAAGTATGTGAGTGACAGAGCAAAGGAAGTCGGAGAGTTTGACGCAAGCTTCAGTCAAATATCCATAGGATTCGAACGTGAACAGGCTCTAAGAATGTTCAATTTGGTTGCCTATTGAAGGAACGACGTGTATGAAAACATCACCCACGACCTTTTTGATCGCATATGAAATCTCATCAGCGCAATGCTCTCAGGTTGACTTTCGAAAACAAATGGTTGTCAATTCCCAGTGAAATCTGGTCAGCGCGGGATTGCCCCTCATCTCGCCGCTTTTGTGTTGGGCGAGGCTGAAAATGAGATGAATGCGATTTGGTTGGTTATTGCAGCCTCATTAGGGGCTGGCGCGGCAAGCTTAGCCTAGCTATACGAGTATCCTGAAATTACCGCCGAAGGTTAGTCATGCGGCGTACCTTATACTTTCGCCGTAAATAATATAAGAGATAAGTGAATACCTGCCCAACGTCAACGACATTCTCGACCAACTGAAATTGCAACTCAGCTTTCAATTCAATTCAATCTGTTGACCTACCGCGGGTCCACTCCTCAAGATGTCATGCCCCGACTGTTTTCGAGGAGGCGTCTCAACCAATCACCCGACCGGCGCAGAAACAATTATTCATGGCCTTCCCACCTATGTTGCGCAACCCGAGGATGGAGTCACGCCCAAGGGTATCATCGTATTTATCACCGATGCCTTTGGTTGGGAGTTCGTGAATAACAGAGTGCTCGCCGATCACTATGCAAAGCGGGGAGGATTTCTCGTCTACTGTCCGGATTTCATGAATGGTTCATTCTCCCAGCTCCCATCTCATCTAGCTTTCTGATAATTCGATAGGCAATTCGTTGGACCCTAGTGTCCTCACTCTCATGGACAAAATCATGACGCCAGCTTCCTGGCTCGTGACACTTTTCTACAAACCCATATATGTAGTCCAGGCAATGATTGCCGCCATCCCTTGGAAGTTCAAAACTCGCATCTCTGTCACACATGGGCCTATCGTTTCCTTCTTCCAAGCTCTCCGAACATCACCACCTCCATTCACGACTGGGAATCTCGGGATTGGTGCTGCAGGTTTCTGCTGGGGTGGTAAACACGCCTTGCTTCTGGCACAAAATGCGCCATCGTCTCGTGTTCGTCGACATGAATCACAAATCAGCTTTGAAACCCTAGAGCCATTGATAGATTGTACATTCACGGCTCACCCATCGTACATCGATGTCCCCAAGGATATTGAAGCAATCACTATTCCAACTAGTGTAGCCGTTGGTGATGAGGACATGGCTATGAAGGTACCATTGGTCAAGCAAATGAAAGAGATTCTTGAGGTGAAAAAGAAGGGTGATCATGAGGTTAACATTTTGCCGGGGGCAAAGCATGGATTTTCTGTGAGGACACATCCTGATGACGAGCATGAGATGGAATGTGCAGAAAAGGCAGAGTTGCAGGCTATTAAGTGGTTCACTCGGTTCCTTGTTCGAGCTTAAGTTCCCTCGGGCATTGACACTTGAGTCGAATGCATTGGTTTTTGGGGGGGGTATACATATTCAGCTTTCAGGGCCTCTTGGATATCAATACAACCGTGACAGGAAAATCTAGACCCAAACAGATACGATGATGAGAACCGAACAAAATCGATATGGCTGACCTAAGCTGTCCAATTCAATACAAATCATTCTCGCAGACCATTGAATAAATAACTGTTGAAAACAGGGGAAGGTGCGAACGGAAGCAAGCAGGGAACTCCACACCTACACTTCAAGACGCCCAGTCAATCGCTTGAAAGGAAGGGAAAGTAAGACTCTGCAGACCTTGGATGAAGATGAATCGGATTTAATGCTTGCGGTGTCTCAGGCTTGCAGAGCAGGAATGCCGTGGACCTGGAGGAGATGAATCCCTCGCTCTTGAAATTAGTGGCACGTGATCAGGCGTCGAACTTTCTTCCAGGCACGTCCCCCTTCCGCACCCCATCATCAACCACGACAAAGCAGTAGGTCTACCCATAACCCCTTCACGACACCTTCGAACGATTGATTTTCCTGCCTTCCGCGAATTCGATCACTCACTGGGCGCGCAGTCCAATCGCGGAATCAACGCGCTCCTACTGAGGTCTTCTACAGGTATGTCGGCCGCTAAGATACGCTCAGTCCTAGGATCACAACCAACTCCAACATATCCATGAAAAAGCACTCAAAAAAAGCGAGGTCACAAAGCACTTCGTGCGTCTATTGTGTCTCGATGAGTTGCTTAGCTCTCTAATAGAAGGCGTGATAGACTACGACCTGCATTAGAGCTTGTTGGGATCAACGTCTTGGGAGTCGAGAGACTTGATAGCAAGGACTTCTCTAGAACCAGTTTGGTCTTTCAATATAATCGACAGCAACTAAGCTCCTTTCTTTTTACATCTCTAGCCCTTGCTTAGCGTGGGCTTTTCAATTGCGAATTCTCCGAGCAAACTTGCTCTCCATCTGCGGATTCTCCACTTCACCTCCTGTGCCTGCGTGATCGCACCCTGTTCGAGCGAATAGTTTCTTGATTGCCACCTACACTATGGCTTCTCGTGCCATACTAATCTCTTCGGTCATGAAAATACATCCCAGCTTCCTGGGATTTGCAGTCGGCGTTTTCATCGCAGGAGAACTTGCAAAGGAATATCCTACCGACAATGGTGAGGTCTCTCACATCGACCATAATGTCAGGGCCCATCGTGATCGATGCACTATCACAAACTACATTGAATCTGTCGCCAACAAGCCATTTACCGTCGAAGTCTCTGTTAAGAACCCTTACAAGTTTGACTGTTCGAACTTAAGTTTCGGAGTATATGTCGATGGGCAGCTTATCGTCGAGCCTATGCTATCAAAGGCTTTGTATAAGCGCAAGAATGGCTCGTGGACTAAATTAGTCAAAGGCCCTGAGGTCAAGGTCGGTCGTAGCTATGGAATCAGTGAGCTAAAAGTCAAGGATATCGTAACCAGTAAGTCATTTTCATGCCCATGTTTCCCAATATTATTGAAATTTGTAGCGTCTGAGGATATGAACCCCTACGAAATCGAAGACCAGAAGGCTGCACTTGAGGAACTAGGCATAATCGAGGTGATTGTCTACCGTTGTACGAAATCGAAGCGGGTCAAGAAGAGCGACAATGATATTTCCCCATCTGAAGGAGTTGCCGATGATGTTGAAGTCCATAAGAAAGTCCTCAAGGGAGAAATGAAGAAGCATAGTGCGACGTGGGTAACAATATCGAATCATTATTTCCTCACCCCAAATAAACACTTGCTGACCTCCTCCAAAGCATAGGCGCAATTACTTCGGGAAGTGACCTAACTGCATGGGACTGACGCATTGGACGGTGACGAATTTCCATTGGCTGTATTCAAATTCAAGTACACTGACCAAAGTCAGTCAACTCCCTCCACATCAGACCGCTCAAGATAATAACACCGTAAAAAGTCTCTTCGAAAGATGGGCATCATCCCTCGCTCTCCTTCCCCAAAGCCCGAGTTGAAGGCTGAAAGTCCCGCTCATCCCGAGAAGAAGGCTGTTTTGCCCAACAACTTGACCCTAGAAGAAGAAGCCATTTCTTTGAAGGCATTACAAGATCATTGGATATATGTTCAACCCGATAGATTCCTCTCTTGCTAACATGTGTCTTTCCACTAGAATAAGCGTATTGATGGATTGGCGTTGACGAATTTCAAGCATGATCGCGAGGATGACGAGGGTGAAGATACACCAAACAAAAAGACAAAGGAGATGAATGATGAGAAAGTCAAGTACATAGCCGAGGAGACTGAGTATATGGAGGAGCCTCCTGCGCCAAATCCGACTATCAAGCAAGATCCAAAGGAAGTTGTGGAGCTTGGCAAAAAGGAAACCCCTATTTTGATCGATGATTGATGGAGAAAATAATTTCCGATAATCGAGGGCGGTATTTTCATGAAAGATTGGGAAGGGTGGCTGTAAATTTCGTTCATTGGGAATTTTAAGATAAAATAATTTCATATAGGGCGTTTTTGATGGGCGTGCTAGAAATCAGCTAGCAAGAATGAATACATATCAAAATACTTCCATCTAGTGTATCTTTGATAAATGATTTTTGGTGTTTGAATGCTCATGAAAGGGAAATAACTGCCCTCCTTGAGGGCTCAGAAGAACACTTGAGCTTACTGTACAATTTTAAGCAGCTTTTCTCATGCAGCTAATTGTGTTCCTTCCAACACTTTTGAGAAGAAGAGCAATAATATCGATTTGCAGTCGTTACTACCGCTGCATCGCTCTTGCCGCACAATATTCATTCCATGTCATAAACACAATAACACATCCTTATTGATATTTTGCGCAACTTCCTTCAAACTTAGCACGTCAAAATCTCCTCGAGCGGCAGAATAATCCTTTTATCCCAGTGAATGTTTGCTTCGGGGATTCAAGGTCTTTGAGCAAATTAGTACCCTCAAAAAAAACCCCTCCAAAGCAACAACCTCCTATACCACCTTTGCAGTTATTTTTCAGTCACCGCCAGGAAAATTTGAAAGCAGATATCAAGTCTCCCTACATCAAACCTTTTATAATTACCAACTTATCTTCATATCTTACAAACTGTAAGTAGTCTTTACTTCTTACAATCGTTCCCCTCTGCCAGTCATATCACACCTTTACTTTTCATCTAATAATCCAACTACTTTCCAGCCGTCACCATTCACTTTAATTCCTCCGCTCTTTCCTCTAACAAAATATCTTCTCATATTTATTGCCATCTTCACCTGAACAGTCTCACCCCTTGATCTTCAAGCAATTCACATACAGTAGACCTCACTCTTACACCAAACCACATCAAAATGGCAGTCCTCAATCTCCACAAAGGCATCAACGTCACTATCAACTCCAATGGCTCCCCACTCCCCGAATACCCCGACCCCGAATCCGCCGCGCTCCCCATCCCCGCCACCCTCTCAAAATCTGCTGCAGTTCACCAAGGACTCCGCACGGTCTCCACCTACATCCCCTCAACCACCGGCGCCCCCTTCAGCATTCACATGCCCGTCGCCCCTCCCTACAAGATCGACTGCTCGAAACTCCATTTCGATATCCGGGTTGATGGGAAGAAAGTCTGGACTAGCACGTGTGGAAGACCGTGGTTGGAAAAGAATGGGGGAAGGTGGGAAGACGAGGTTAGGGGCGTGAAGGAAGGGAAGGGGAGGGGGTGCACAGTTAGGGATTTTAAATTTGTGGGGATTGGTACTAGTAAGTCTTAGTATCTCATTCTTCGATTATCATCAAGCGTAGGAAATCATGCACTGACAACAAGCAGCTAGTGAGGAAGATAGGAGCCAAAGCGCTGCGGCGAAGGAAAGAGAAGTAGAGTGCATGAAGAAAATCGGCCGGGTTGAGGTGTGGGTCTTTCGTGGCAGATACGGAAAGAAAGGAGGGGACACAGAAGGAAGTAGTAAGGGTTTCTTGAAGAGGGATACGGAGGTTCATGAAAAGACTATCAAGGGAGAAGCGAAGAGTCATGGTGCTGCGTAAGTTCTCACTTTCACCCTTGATCCCCCTTTGGCTAGGATATTTCTTTTAAAAGGGCTTGAAAACGGAAGAGGCTGCAAGCAAACAGACCGGATGTTGACAAATGATTCCCCAGTCTAGGCACTGCGTATAACGTCCCCCGCGGCGACGTCTGGCGTCCTGACCTCCTCGACGGTGAAGAATACCCCATCGCCATCTTCCGATTCATATATCGCTCCGAAAGCGCCCTCAAACAGCTCCTCATCATCCCGCGTACACCCACACCTACTCCCTCTCCCTCTCCATCCCCATCCCCATCCCGCTCACCATCTCCAGTCCGTGACGCTGATGGTTTCACGGCTGAGGAGCGAGAGAGAATCGAGGAAGAGATTAGGCAGCGTGCTGAGGAGGTGAGGGAGCGGGTTAGGGGAGAGGCTGCTGCGGCGCGAGAGGGAAGTAGGGGCGGTGAGAGTAGGAGGAGAAGAGAGCTAAGGATTAAGAGAGAGAGAATGGAGGATGGTGGTGAGGGTGGTAGGAAGAGGAGAAGGGGAAATGCGAGGGGAAGAGGACCGATGGTGGAGATTGATTTGACGGGAGAGAGCGATGGGGAGAATGGTGGGGAGAGTGAGGATGAGGAAGGACTTTTTGCTCGAATTTGAAGGCTTTACGGGGTTTGGAGGGGAAACGGAAGAAAGTGGAAGGATGGATGCATGATTTGAAACGGGCGGTTGTGAAGGCACTGATCTTAAGCTGATTTGCTTTGAATTAGGGAAGCGATGCGATGCGATGATTTTAAACACTTGTTATAATGGAAAGGATAGACCGTTTGCAGCAATTTAACAATGGACCAAATGCAATGATTTTCCAAACCTTCCTGAAAACTGGATTGAGAAAAAAAAAAACTCCTCAAAAAAGATAAGATATGTATATTTTGCTTCATCATGTCAAATCTAGTGTCATCTCAGTCATAAATCCTGGTATATCCGAAGAGCCGATGCCCCAAATTTCCTTCCCGTTACCATCCCCTCATAAGATCAACTGTTCCCTTTTGCATGTGGCTGTCATCAATAGGCATCTAATCCCCCTCAACCGACCGAAACGGGCTCCCATCCTCTTCGTTCTTATCATCTCCTGTAAGATCAATGACCTCTTCTTTGACAGATTTCCTTCGCTTCTGAAATCCACCCCTACTCCCAGGATTCTCGTCGTGCTCAGACTTAATGAGATCAGGGGATCCATTACGTTTTCTCTGACGTTCTTATTAGCTGAGGATAGCTAAGAGAAAACAAGTAAGGAAATATACCATAAGTCGCTTAGCCAAAGCTTCCATTTCTCTCCTTTCGGCTGCTGTAAGACCTGCCATGATATCTGGTTCTGGTGAAGGGGTTCGTTCAATGATCAATAACTGTTTGAGCGCCTCTGTTTACAGTCGGCATCTGAGTATGTAAGTGAGATAGGGTCAGCATACCATTTGACCGATATTTGAATCGAAAAATCGCAATAGGATAGTCAGTGCCGTCAACAAACGTAACTTGGTTGTACGTCCCCAGTATCACAGGTTTCGCGTCTCCAAGTCTTCACACAAGTCAATATAAAGTGTCCTGAGGGTTGAGAGCAACTTACGTAACACCATGAGACTTCGCTTCGCCCTTCAAAGCCTTCTCATGAATCCCCGCCCCAAAATTTGCCTCACCTAACTTACTAGCCGACTGATACCTCGGAATCTCAGCCCCAATCGTCTCACAATAGACCTTAACCACCACTTCTCCAACCTTCGAAACACGCTTCCTATCCTCATTGATATCAGAATGGGGGATATCGTCCGTAACTACATTTCATCAACATCATCTCCACATTATCAACGGAATGGGAGAGAACCTACTAGTCTCAATCCTGGCAAACCGCAAAGGCCGAACCCACCCATTAATCCCGACCCCCTCCTGCAACCCATCGATCAGCGTCTCCCACCTCCTCACCCTCTGATAATGCCCCTGCCTCACAAACGGCGTGCGGACCCACTCCCCATCAACCTCGACCTCGAACCCCAACCCCGTACTCGTCATTTCAAATGGTTCTTCGACTTCACATCTGATGATAAACTCAGCGTCTGTGAGAGCTTCGACGTAGTTTGTGGTTGTCCAGGTCGAGTGGTGGAGACGGACGTCTGGGGAAGGGTGCTGGGGCTCGTCGTTGTCGGTGGGGTATTCTTCGAGAGGCTGGCCGTTGGCGAGGAGGGTGACGGAGATGCCGGGGAGGTCTTCGTGAATTGCCATTTTGCGGATGTGTTTACACAGTGGTATTCAGAGGCACGTTGCTTGTTCAAGAGTTCTTCTTCCTCTTCTTCCAAGGCTGAGTTGTGATGGAAATGAAAGATCAGGCTGTCACCACACGTGACACGACGTAACCTCCACTCCGTTATAGGTCCTAGTGTCGTCTTGGGGCTCAGTCGTAGGGATGAGATTTGAACATATGTGTACTCTTGAGCTGTTTCATTTTCGAGTCCGAAGAGAATGACGGTCTTGGAGATAGGCAGAAAAGAAAGGTGAACAACCAGGCTGAAGAATATGAGGGGTCATGTCGCACCAACTTGCTTTTTATGTTGGTTGCCGACAACACGTGATGCTCCTTTTCTGATTGGAGAGTTAAAGAGGGATGTTCACGGACATGCCTGAATAGAACTTGGTTGAACATAGGAATACTGAGAGTTGGAGTTTATTGAAGCTTATACTAGACACTTTAAAGAAATTTTGAAGGTTCTTGATCCTGTAGGACTTACCACGAGCTACTGGGTTAGCCACTCGCTCCCAAAGATGTAAGCCGATGATCTTAGATGATTCGTTCAATTCTTTGCTACCTACGCATGAAGCTGGGAAGCATTAACACATAAAGCTGAAGCTTCGTAGAATGTGTGTACATATCCACGGTAGACATTCGTACTAGCCTCTCAGAAATCTTTGAATGGAGGGAAAACAAAACAACTCCCAGTGCACACCAGCATCTATGCCCTTGAAGAGAAAACCAACTCAATCCAGCGCCAGCACCGAAATTATGACCCTAATGCATACTTCATGATCATG
>Ga0182030_10015674_pt1 | contig 14836 bp, 10 predicted proteins | sample 812S3MmetaG_FD_121299 | JGI IMG/M metagenome (GOLD analysis project Ga0182030, IMG submission 121299) | Permafrost microbial communities from Stordalen Mire, Sweden - 812S3M metaG (Illumina Assembly) | ecosystem: Environmental > Terrestrial > Soil > Wetlands > Permafrost | place: Sweden... | reverse complement strand
TTTAACCGGAATGGTTCTCCTTTTTACCGGAATACGCGTAAATCCTTATTGTTACTGATTATATCGATACTATGGTATCGTTTGTCACCGGATAGTGGTATCGTTTATTCCCGGCACTGAAAATATATTTTGTATTTTTGCATTCAAAATATATTAATATCTTTGGTTGATAAGAAAAAGACTGACTATTATTGTAAATGAAAATTGAATATCATAGTTTTTTAGATAAAATAAATTATTATTCCGGGTTATTATTGGTCTTAAGCCTACCTTATAATTATTTAATCCAATCCATATTTGCATTCTGTTTTGTAATTTCAGGTTTTATCTTAACAGATGTAAAACAATTTAGGCAATCAATCCTGCAGAATCTCTTGTTTCTTCCTTTGGTTCTGTTCTTTATCATCCATATTATGGGTCTTTTATACACTAACAATCTTAAAGAAGGGTTGTCTGATTTACAGGTTAAAATTCCATTTTTAGTGTTTCCTATTGTCTTTTGTTGTAACAATAATACCAAACTTTTAAAGAATTTTAATACGGTTTTGGCTGCATTTCTTGCCTCCAATTTTATAGCTTCATTATTGTGTATTACCCGTGCATTTTATAGGATCTATATTACGGTTCAACATGATCCAGGCGCAACATTTCTGAAAGTCGGTTCAAATTTTTTCTTTTATACTGAATTTAGTTTTCTGAGACACCCGTCCTATTTTAGTATGTATATTATCTTTAGTATTATTATACTTATCTATTTTCTAAAAAAGAATATTTTTTGCGAGACAAGAATAAGAAAAAACTTTTTTTATATCTTAATACCTTTTTTTGCACTGATAGTCATTCTTAGTGCATCAAAAGCAGGTATTCTGAGTTTATATATTATTCTGAGTTTATTTATTTTTATTGAAATACGGAAAAGACTCCTTCTTAAAATTGCTTTTATTGCAGTGATTTTTTTATCTTTTGTCTGGATTTTTAATAATTCAAGATTTTTAGATATAAAAAATTTGATTCGGCACCCTGAATTAATAAAACAACATGATGATACATCAAGCGCTTCTACACGCATTGGTATATTCAATAGTTCAAAAAAAATAATAATTAAGAACTTTTTTTTCGGAGTGGGAACAGGCAATGTTCACGATGAACTTAATAAGTTATACTTAGCAAATAACATGTTCCTGGAAAAAGAGCACAACCTGAATGCACATGATCAATACCTGGAAACAACAATCGAAATTGGTTTGATTGGTTTGCTTTGCTTAATTGCATTATTAGTAATACCTTTTATTCACAGCATTCGTAAAAATAATAAATTATTATTCTATTTTATTATTATTTGTGCCATTAATTTTCTTTTTGAATCCATGTTAAATCGTCAGGCGGGTGTGATGCCCATTTCATTTTTTTATTGTCTATTACTAAAAATTTCAAATAATATATAAAAATGTTAACGCTTTCTATTTTAATACCTGCTTATAATGAAGCTAAGACGATTCATATAATTCTTGATAAAGTATTAGCTGTTAATTTAATTAATAATATTGAGAAGGAAATTATTATTGTTAATGATTGTTCTAATGATATGACACAACAGGTGATTGAAGATTATATAAACGCTCAACCCAACCAACATATTCGTTTATTCAATCAACCATTTAATCAGGGGAAAGGAGCTGCGATACACAAGGGTATTGAATTAGCAACTGGCGATTATATTATTATTCAGGATGCTGACCTGGAATATGATCCAAATGAATATAATATTTTACTTAAACCTATTATTGAAGGCTTCGCGGATGTTGTATTTGGTACAAGATTTATTGGAGGAAAACCTCACAGAATGTTATTTTTTTGGCATTCAATAGGAAATAAATTATTAACACTTTTATCTAATATGCTTTCCAATCTTAATCTTACAGATATGGAGACCTGTTACAAATTGTTTCGAAGTGACATATTAAAGAGAATACATCTGAATGAAAAACGATTTGGCTTTGAACCTGAAATAACTGCAAAGATATCCAAAGTACCTAAAATCCGAATTTATGAAGTCGGTATTTCATATTATGGCAGGACAAGGGAAGAAGGGAAAAAAATTAACTGGAAAGATGGGTTCAGGGCAATTATATGTATTTTAAAATATAATTTATTTTCAAGATAAAAAACCTATCGGATTGATATATAGCTTTCTATTTTTTGTGAATGGTCTGTGTTTGTATCTAATTTTTCAAAAGTCGAATTCTGACTTATAAATTCCGGAACTATTTTTTTCATCAATTTTACAAGATTATTGCTATCATCTGAGTTCAGTAACTCTGATAGTTTGCTGATATACTGTGAAATTTTAATATGTTCATAATTTTGTGCTTTAGCAATCATTATTTTGGGATGATAGGTAGAAAGGGTATTTTCTTTATTATTCAATAATTCTTCATATAGTTTTTCACCGGGTCTTAATCCGATAAATTTGATTTTAATATCTTTCTCTACTTCATATCCTGCCAGTTTTATCATATTCTTTGCCAGATCAGCAATTTTAATGGAATTACCCATATCAAACAAGAAAATTTCGCCACCTTTGCCCATCACTCCTGCTTCCAACACAAGTTGACAAGCTTCGGTAATGGTCATAAAATATCTGGTCACATCCGGATGAGTTACCGTGATAGGACCTCCATGCTCAATTTGTCTTTTAAATAATGGGATGACGGATCCATTAGATCCTAAAACATTCCCAAACCGTGTGGTTATAAAACATGTTTTCCCAAGATGATTCAATGATTGAGTATATAATTCAGCAATACGTTTTGAAGCACCCATTATATTTGTAGGATTCACAGCTTTATCCGTGGAAATCAATACGAATTTTTCAACATCGTTCTTGACTGCAACATCAGCAAGTATTTTTGAACCAAAAACATTATTCTTGATCGCTTCGTCAGGATGACTTTCCATTAAAGGAACATGTTTGTACGCAGCAGCATGATAAATAATTTGTACCTGATGATCCTGGAAAATTTTATTAATCCTGACTTCATCATTAATATCGGCTATGAGAATTTCCCAATCACACTTTATATTTTCACCTAAAAGCTCTTGTTCAAGGTTGTATAAGGGCGTTTCTGCCCTGTCAAGTAATAAGATTTTTTTAGGAGAAAACCCATGTATTTGTCTGACAAGCTCACTTCCTATTGAACCGGCAGCCCCGGTAACCAAAATACATTTACCTTTGAGATCAGAAGATATTTTGGTAATATCAAGATGAATCGGGTCTCTCTCTAATACATCTTCAATTTTAATTTCTTTGATAACGGGGACGCCAGGACCTTCTTTGATCCAATGTGTAATATTGGAAACATTAAACACTTTTACATTATTTGCCAGGCACTTTTCTACTATACTGCTTTTAATGTCAGCAGGTATCTTTGTTTCCGCGAAAATTAATTTTTTAACATCATATTTATTGATTGCAATTTCAATTTCTGAAGGACCGTAAATGGTAAGTCCTTCAATAGATTTATTAAAAGTTTTAGTATTATGACTTATAAAACCCACAACTTTATAATTCATTTCATTGTCAAGGTCCAACGCTCTTTTTACAGATATGGCAAGATTCCTACCTCCATAAATTAACACATTAATATTTTTTGAACTTGTAGCTCCCATCGTTGTAAAAAAATATTTGGAAAATATTCTTAAAGAGGTCATCAGGTATGAGGCTATAAAAAAATCAATGAGAATGACCGATGTAGGGATTAAATATATTCTTCTGACAAGAAAATAATAACTGAGATTAATTAGTGTGAAAAAAACACTGCCGGAAAGAAGAACAATAATTAACCTTATAAAATCTTTAGAACTGGCGTGTCTGATAAATACCTTGGATGTTCCACTGATCCAAAAGGACAATGCCCGGGTAATTATTACATATAAAATCACTAATGACAATATATCCGAATAAGAGGTTGGAATTCTGAAATTAAATCTTAATAAGTATGCTAAAGATATAGATAAAAACCCCAAAAATAAATCTATATTAAAGATGACCCATGACGGTACAAAGGATTTATTAATTTTTTCTATCATCATATTTAATTCAAAATGAACATCCTAAGTAAACTGAAATAAATCTTACACATTTCTAAAAATGCTTGTTGTAAGTTTATTACGCAAATGTAAATTAAATGTTAATAAATTACAAGTATTTATTTATGCGGATTATAATGTAACAGAATGAAATCATTTAAGGGAGTTCTCTTAAAGTCAGTGTTTGGGTTAGAGTACTAAATATTAGTTAATAAGAACAATCATTATATCCATTACATTGGTCATTGTTGGGCCGGTAATGATATGTTCAGCTGAGTTTTTAAAGAAATTATAGGAATTGAAATTTCGCAGATATTCTTCAACCGGAATCCCGGAATTTTCGGCATTGATATATGTATGAACATCCACTACTGCACCGGCTGCATCCGTTGGTCCATCACTGCCATCTGTTCCTGCTGACAGAAATACCATATCTTCCTTTCCTCTCAGTAATAATGTGGCTTCTAATGCAATATGTTGATTTCTTCCTCCCAGGCCTGTCCCTATAACTTTCACAGTTGGTTCTCCACCAAATAATAAACAAGTTGGCTGATTCGTATGATTCTTTTTTTCTAAAGAAAGATCAATAATATTTTTTATAATATCGTCAGTCATGCCCTGCATCTTATCAGAAATAATTTCCGTGATATATCCGAAGGACCGGGCGATTTTTTCAGCAGACTTCAACGCGATCAGATTGTTCCCGATGATTTTATTATAAGTCTTTGTTAACACGTTATCTCCGGGTTTGGGATTTTCAGCAATAGAACCATTTATACCATCCTGTAATCTTTTTAACAGATTGGTGGATATTTTATCAATCAGATGGTATTTATTCAGACTATCGTAAGAATTCTGAAATGTAGACATATCATAGGTAGTAGGTCCTGATGCAATGACGTCAAGCGGATCGCCGATAACATCAGATAAAATAAGGCTTACCATTGTAGCAGGATATGCGATCCTGGCAAGATTACCCCCTTTCACTCCCGAAAAATGTTTGCGAATTGTGTTGATTTCTGTGATATCTGCACCACTTTTTAATAAAAGGTTAGATAAGTCTTTCAGTTCTGATAATGAAGAACCTTCCGGATAATCTGCCAGTAAAGCTGAACCACCGCCCGAAATAAGACAAATAATCAAGTCATTTGCAGTAGCTTTAGTAACAATCTCAACTATTTTTTTTGTTCCTTTGACTCCATTCTCATCAGGAATTGGATGTCCTGCTTCACTAAGAGATATTTTCTGTAATGAACAGCCATGACCATATTTTGTAACAATATGCCCATCTGTGATTTTATTCAATAAAATTTTTTCAATAGCCTGTCCCATTAAAGCGCTCGCTTTTCCAACTCCGACGACATAGATATTCTGAATCGTCTTCAGGTCGAATATCAGATCTTCAATCATTAGCAGGGAATTACAGACCTTTACCGATTTTAATATCAGCTGATCAGGTTTAACACTCTCAACCGACCGAAGAAAGATGTTTTTTGCCACTTCTTTTTTATCCATATTTTACAGCATAAATAAAGACAAAATATAAACTATAAACATACTGGTTGCACCTAACACAAGGGTTGATGAAGTATAACATTTAAGCATATCAGAAACATCCAGGTTTGAAAATTTTGCTACCACCCAGAAATACGAATCATTGGCATGAGAAACGACAATAGAACCTGATCCCATAGCCAGAGTTGCCAATAGCCTTCCCCCTTCACTGTCCAAACCCAGTGCAGGAATCATAGGGGCTATTATATTGACAGTAGTAATGATCGCAACTGTTGAAGATCCCTGAGCTGTTTTTATCATAGCTGCTATCAGAAAAGGTAAAAAAATACCTAATCCTGTTGTTTGAAGGACACTACCTGTCTGTTCTCCCAGTCCTGTTGCTTTGATTACTGAGCCAAATGCGCCTCCTGCAGCAGTAATAATAAGAATAGGTCCCGCTTTTTCAATGGCATCATCTAAAAATTTATTAAAAATATCTTTATTAAACTTTTTGATCAGAAATAATGATATAATAACTCCAATTAATAATGCTATTACCGGTTCTCCTATAAACGAGATGAGCCCTTTACACATATAGTCCGCGTTGGATTTATAAACCAAAGTCATGATTGATTTAATAACTATTAAAAGTAAGGGAACTACAACCGGCATAAACGAAAGAAAAGCTGAAGGTAAGTCCTGTATGGATTCAGATTGTTCTTCCTTTTCTGAAATTAAACTATTATTGACTTTTTTGGCTCTCGCGCGAATCCAGAAATAAGTGACAATTAAGGCGGGAATCGTTATTGCCATTCCTAATAAAATAAGGTAACCAAAATTAACTGATAACTTGCCGGCCGCTGCTGTAGGTCCCGGATGAGGAGGAATAAGACAATGTATACTGTAAAGGGAAATCGCCAGTATGGTAGACATCATTAAGATAGGCTTCCCGGTACGGATTGCCAGGGAACGATTTAAACCGCTGAGAACAATAAAACCGGAGTTACAGAAAATAGGTAATCCCGTGATATAACCGGTAATACCAATAGCTATGTGCGAATTTTTATTCCCGATTTTTGACAAAATAAAATTCGCCATACTCAAAGTAGCACCTGTTTTATCAAGAACAACCCCAATAGTTGCACCAAGAATAATAATTAAACCGATGGATTTTAAAGTGTCTCCAAATCCTGTATTCAGAACCTCCACAATATCCTTAACTGGAATCGTTGCCAATGCCAAAACCAATGATACAATGATCATTGATAAGAAAGCATTTAATTTTAATACCGAAGTTAGAATGATGATCAATACAATGCTTAATACAATAGCTGAAATAATAAATGCAAAACTCATAAATGGAGTGTTAAAAAAATTATTTTTTATTGATCATACTATGGTGTCTGCTATAATAGAAGTAGATAAGCAAACCTATGCCCATCCATACAATCAAACGAAGCCATGTTTCCATAGGTAATGCACACATCTGGGCGAGACAGGTGAAGGCACCCAAAAGTGGAATTAATGGAACGAAAGGGGTCCGGAAAGGTCTTTTAAGTTCAGGCTTTGTTTTTCTATAAATAATGACACTGACACAAACAATTGTAAAAGCTAATAATGTTCCGATAGAAACCAGTTCTCCAAGTATACTGATGGGAGTAAAACCGCTGATAACAACTGCGATAACACCTGTTATGATGGAGCTGATATAAGGTGTGTGAAATCTCGGGTGTACCTTACTAAAAACAGGTGGTAACAGTCCATCTTTTGACATAGAAAAAAAAATCCGGGGTTGTCCCAGCAACATGACAAGGACAACAGAACTTAATCCGGCAATAGCCGCAATTTTAATGATTGGTCTTAACCAGAATAATTTTGTCCCCATGGCATTTACTCCAACTGCTATGGGATCAGGTACATTTAATAAAGTATAGCTAACCAATCCTGTTAAAACCAAAGCCACCAATATATAGAGTATGGTTGAAATACCTAATGAACCTAAGATTCCGACAGGCATATCTTTAACAGGATTCTTCGCTTCCTGGGCAGCGGTGGATACTGCATCAAAACCAATATATGCAAAAAATATAACACTCGCTCCCCGTAATATTCCTGACCATCCAAAATGACCGAAGGTTCCGGTATTAGCAGGGATAAAAGGTTTCCAATTATGTATATCAATAAAAGAAACGCCAATGATAATGAAAAGGATTATAACCAATACTTTTACAAAAACCATGATGTTATTGACTGTAGCTGATTCCTTGATGCCCCGGATTAATAATAATGTAATAAAGGCAACAATAAACATAGCTGGAACATTTATTATTCCGGTAGCATGTGATAATAAATTCATATCAATGCCTTTTTTTCCTAATGAATCCGTAAGTTGGGTCGTAATCATTTTCCATCCTTCATGCGGTACATTAATCATTTTACTGCCATAAGCTACAGAGTATTCAACCGGTATATTGATATTAAAATCTCTTAAAAAGCTAACTACATATCCGGACCATCCCACGGCTACAGTTGAGGCTGCAAAAAGATATTCAAGTATCAGATCCCACCCAATGATCCATGCAATAAACTCCCCCAAAGTAGCATAGGCATATGTATAAGCGCTTCCTGATATAGGAATCATTGCTGCAAATTCAGCGTAACATAAACCTGCACAAGCGCATGCAAGTCCAGAGATGATAAATGAAATGACAATTCCGGGACCGGCATATTGAGCTGCTGCATTACCGCTTAATACAAATATACCTGCCCCAATAACGGCACCTATTCCCAGGGTAATTAAATTCGTCGCTGATAATACCTTCTTTAACTCATTTTTATTTGAAGATTCTTCAATTAACTTATCTATTGATTTGGTTCTGAAAATATTAATCATTATTTTTTTTTAAAAAATTGAAGTACAAAGTAATTATTTTTTCTTAGAAACAAAAAGTAAAATATAAAAATAAGATTATTAGAAACTTAGTTTATACCGGAATATATATTGGGATACATTCAAATGAAATATTTTGTTATAGGGATTAAATGCCCTTAAATAATTTTATTATGCATTTTTTTCAGTTTTTTAATCAAAACAATTACATTTGCAGAACCTTATTCAATTTTAATAAAAAAGATGGCAAAAGAAGAAACTTCATCTCAGATTAGCATAGAAAATGTTGAGGTGGCATTAACCAAAGCTGAAAAATTTATAGAGGATAATAAAAAAATTATAATTATAGTAGCCTCTGTAATTATTATTATTATAGGTGGAATTTTTTTATATAAAAAAGTTTATTTGACGAACAAGGAAGATGAAGCTCAAAAGCAGATGTTTGTTGCAGAGCAATATTTTGAAAAAGATTCATTTAATCTGGCTCTGAATGGTAATGGCAGCTATCCTGGATTTATAGAAATTATTGAGGATTATGGAATAACCAAATCAGCTAATCTGGCTCGTTATTATGCAGGGATATCCTTGCTAAGGTTAGGTAAATTTGAAGATGCTATTGAAAAACTTAAAGATTTCAAAACAAATGATTTAATGATTGCCCCTATTTCACTGGGAGCTATAGGCGATGCTTATGTTGAGTTGGGCAAACTACAGGAAGGCGTTGCGTATTATGTAAAAGCCTATAAAAAAAATAACAATGAATATACTGCACCTGTTTATTTGATGAAAGCAGGACAGGTTTATGAAAATATAGGTGAATATCAGAAAGCTATTGATACTTATAAACAACTTCAAAAAGATTATAGTAAAACAAATGATGCCAGACAAATTGAGAAATATATAACTCGTGCATCACTTGAATTGGAAAGAAAATCATCAACACAAAAGTAAAAGTGTTCTAATTAACTTTATTTTTTTCAGTGGCTACAAAAAACTTATCAGACTACGATATTAATTCTGTTCCTTCCGGTCAGGATATGAAGATTGGAATTGTTTTATCAGACTGGAACAATGATATTACTGAACTTTTATTGGAAGGAGCCTACAAAACACTTATTAAACATGGTGTTCTCCCGGATAATATTTTAATAAAACATGTGCCGGGTACTTTTGAATTAACTTTGGGCGCCCAATTATTCGCGGAATATACGGATGTGGATGGTATAATATGTATCGGTTGTGTGATTAAGGGAGAAACATCTCATTTCGAATACATTTGTCAAAGCATAACCCAGGGATTAACACAACTGAATATAGATTACAGCATGCCTGTCGTTTTTGGAGTTCTCACCACAAACACATTAGAACAAGCTAAAGATCGGGCAGGTGGTAAACATGGGAATAAAGGATTTGAAGTTGCAGTTACTGCATTAAAGATGGTAACTCTGGTAAATGAGATGGAGGATTTTGATGATGGTAACTATTACCTTAATTAGTGTTTGTCGGTTTGGTTGGTTGAAAATAATACTCCTTTAGATCTTTCTGAAAAGATTTTTTGTTCTCCTCATTGATCCGGTCTATTATTTTACCAATAATCTCCTGACGTTGCCTGATTTCTTCCGCGCTAAGATCTCCCTCATCTTTAAAAACGATATGATCCAACCTATAACCTGATTCATTCATAGTTAATGAAACAGCCGCCTGATACTCATCAAATATAAGAACAGTAGGCATCTGACGGACATTGTATTTGGTAACTGCTTTCAAAACCTTACTTTTAATAAAAGATATCTGAGGGGTGCTGATATAATTCGATCCAAGCATTATTTTTATAAGATCAATTTTTGCCAGCTGATGAACTTGTTTTTTCCTTAGCATCTTTTTGTATTGATGCTGGTTGGTTTGCAGAAAGAGGTCAATGAATTCTTTTGGTACACTGGTCAGGTCGTCAAGTTTATTTTCTTTTTTTCTGATATAATATTCTCTTTGTGCTTCTTTTTGTTTTACCGGAAAATAATATTTCCAATGATGTGTTCTATTGTATGATTCGGTTTTAGGTTTTGGCTTCCATCGTGAAACAGGTCGTTTTAATAAGGGAGATTTTAAATCCAGTTCGCGGGTTTCAAGTGCATAAAGTGTGCAGTTAATAAAGTGAATCCATCCTCCACCGATGGATTTATTCAACGAAGCAAAGAGAGTTATCGGGTCTTTTTCAACCAAAGGCAAATCAATCGTAAAATCGGTATTTGCATATTTTTCTTTAATATCAGAAATAAAAGAACTGTCAAAGTTTACAGGATAGTAAGTAAATTCTGGTTTACCTGAAACACTATTGACCGGTTGGCTATGAAGCAAATTTTCTATAGGTATCTGGAAAGAGGAATCGTTTGTAAGTTGCATATAAACCTGATAATCCAGGCCCCACTTGAGTTGTTTAATCTTATAAGGAGATTCAGGTTGTGCTTTTAACAAAGAAACCGGCAGCAATAATAATAATAAGAAAACTCGGTTCATTCTTATAATATTTAATTTATAGGGGATAAATTTTACACATCAATCTTAGCGTATTTGGCGTGCGATTCGATAAATTCTCTGCGAGGTGATACGTCATCCCCCATAAGCATGGAGAATATCCTGTCGGCTTCGGCAGCGCTTTCAATTGTCACCTGACGAAGGGTACGTTTTTCCGGAAACATAGTAGTAAGCCATAGTTGTTCGGCATTCATTTCACCCAGACCTTTATAACGTTGCACGTGAACGCTGCCATCTTTACCTTTACCAAGTTCGTCTACAGCTGCCTGACGATCTTCTTCATCCCAGCAGTATTTTTCCGATTTTCCTTTTTTAACTAAATAAAGGGGTGGTGTTGCTATATAAACATGTCCGTTTCGAATCAGGTTGGTCATATATCTGAAGAAGAAAGTCAATATCAATGTTGTGATATGGCTTCCATCCACATCGGCATCAGTCATAATAATCACTTTATGGTATCTGAGTTTGTCAAGATTGAGCGCTTTTGTGTCTTCTTCAGTTCCAATATGAACGCCAAGAGCAGTAAAAATATTTTTTATTTCTTCGTTTTCAAAAATTTTATGTTCCATTGATTTTTCCACATTAAGAATTTTGCCTCTTAATGGAAGTATAGCCTGAAAGCTACGATCACGTCCTTGTTTGGCTGTACCGCCAGCTGAATCTCCCTCAACAAGAAATATCTCGGCTTTTTCGGGATTACGATCTGCACAATCTGCTAATTTACCGGGTAATCCGGATCCTGATAAAATGGATTTTCTTTGTACCAGCTCGCGTGCCTTTCGTGCAGCGTGACGTGCAGTAGCTGCTAATATCACTTTTAGAACAATATTACGCGCATCTTTTGGATTTTCTTCAAGATAATTATTCAAGCCTTCACTAATGGCCTGATCTACACAACCCATGATTTCATTATTCCCCAGCTTGGTTTTGGTTTGTCCTTCGAATTGTGGTTCCTGAACTTTAACAGAAATGATAGCGGTCATTCCTTCCCGAAAATCATCGCCATTAATGTCAAATTTCAGATTTTTCAACATGCCCGATTTTTCAGCATATGCTTTTAAGGTTCTGGTTAACCCTCTTCGGAACCCTGCAAGATGGGTTCCTCCTTCAATTGTATTAATATTGTTTACATATGAAAAAACATTTTCGCTAAAAGAAGTATTGTATTGAAGCGCCAATTCCACAGGGGTACCTTGTTTATCTGTTTCGATGTAAATAGGTTTTTCTATCAGTTTCTCTCGTGTTGCATCAAGATATTCGACAAATTCGAGCAATCCTTTTTCAGAATAGAAAACTACCGACCGGTGTTTTTTTTCTGAATTGCCATTTTCTCCATTGACTTCTTCAACTTCACGTTTATCAGTTAATGATAATTTGATCCCTTTATTGAGATAGGCTAATTCGCGAATACGGGCTTCCAATATTTCAAAATTAAAAGTTGTCGTTATAAATATGGATGCATCCGGTTTGAAGGTAATGATGGTGCCAGTTTTTGTTGATGTTCCTTCTTCGATAACACCTGTGATTGGTTTCCCGATATTATATTCCTGAGTATAAACTTTTCCATTCCGGTGTACTTCCGCCTTCAGATAGGAAGATAATGCATTAACACAGGAAACACCCACACCATGCAAGCCACCTGAGACCTTATATGAATCTTTGTCAAATTTACCTCCGGCATGTAACACAGTAAGAACTACTTCCAATGCTGATTTCTTCTCTTTCTCGTGGAAATCAATCGGTATTCCTCTCCCATCATCCTCTACGGTTATTGAACCATCCTCATTAATATACGTTTCTATGTTTTTACAATAACCTGCAAGAGCCTCATCAATTGAATTATCTACTACCTCATAAACCAGATGATGTAAGCCTTTGGTACTAATGTCTCCGATATACATAGCAGGTCTTTTCCGGACAGCCTCAAGTCCTTCAAGTACCTGAATGCTATCTGCAGAATAATCATTTACCGCTTCTTCTCTTATTTGTCCTTCCGTTTTTTCACTCTCTGTCGTACTCATCTGTTTAATAAAATTATCAAAATAATCAATATTGTTTAAACTATTAATAACCAATAATTTATGCAAAACTCAATAGTCATGCAAATATAATAAAATATGATCAGTGGAACGTGAATTTCACGTCTAAAAAAGAATTAAATTATTAACAATCTATAAACACCTACAGGCTATACCTATAGCCTGTAGCCTACAGCCTGCTATTTACAGCGAATATGTCAATCCAGCAACAAGCTGAAACCGGTGGGTTGGATATTGATTCCATTGATAATATGTTGAAGCTGCTATATTATTTAAGTTGATAAAGAAAGATAATTCTTTTGTTTTACGATATTCTACGCTTAAGTTTCCATCAGTAACCGATGATAATTTGTTATACCCAAGCGGATTCGTAAAAGATTTTGCATAGCGGTCACTAATATAAGTGATATCCCCTTTAATGATTATTTTGTTTCTTAAGTTATAACGGGCTTGTAAATCCATAGTTAGAGTTGGCATTTCCCATGGTTCCAGCTCTTTATCCATGGTAAATTGATTGTAATTACCTTTGAAATAAAAATAGAGTTTAGGTAACGCGAAATAACTTAATTCTACTAAATAATTAACAATTTTAATATTGTCGTATACAACTACAAACTGGTTATTGGATTTGTTTGTACTGTCTTTACCAAAAACAAAACGGTTAGATGGATCATTGATAAAAAAATACTGGTTACTAATAGCTGAGTAGGAAACCTTGATGTTGTATTCTATTTTTCTTGTCAAAGATCCTTTCAGGCCTGCAAATAAAATAATCTGGTGGTTTGTATTCTGTACATTTAACAAAGGCATAATAAAAGGATTCTCTGTTGCAATTTTCTGAAAAGTGTTTGCTTCCAGATTTCCATCCATTCCAATATAAGGAATAAACACTTCTTTGAACCTGATAAACTGAATATTGACACATGGATAAATGTAAAAAGTATCTTTTTTCGGATTTATTTCTGTAGCTGTATTAATACCTAATAAAATTTTAAAAAGACTGTCATGAAAGCTAAATGAAGGATTAAAGACAAAAATAGTATTTTTAACTGAATCAAAAGAAGAACTCTTGCCATAACTCATCAATCCTGTAGACAGGGAAAATTCGTATTTATTCACTTTTTTATTAAAAGCCCCGTTTATGTTAAAACCTTTTTCATAATCGTCAAAAAAAACTTTTGTTCTGTACAAATCAGTAAAATAATCGTATTTTGCATTTACTACATATCTGAGTTTATTGCTGTCATTGATATTTGATTCAACTTTTACCTTCCCATTCATCAGCAGGAAACATTGTTTTGTATTGTCTTTAAATGAATCAGGCAAAGCCGTATTATACCCGTAATAGTTAACCATATTGTATTTGACACCTGCATCACCGCTTATAGTAATAGCTTTCATAATATATTTACCATAGCCCTGTGCGATATCATCACTATAGCTGGCATTTTTTTTCTGATAGTCCTCGAGTTTTATATCACTGAAGGATGATTCGGATTTGGCATAAAATCCGAGGATTGTATTTTTTGATCTCAGATTATTCACATTAATTTCAGCCAATGGGGATGTATAAGTACCCATTCCTATTTTTATATAGTTATTATATAATTTTGGCTGTTCATCCTGTGTTAACTTTGCAGGATTGATCGGGCGGGGATTAAATGAAGAATTCAGTTTGTTGGGTTGTATGGAATAATCGAATTTCGGTGAACCGGAAATACTGTCGTTAAAAACGGGTATGACGTTGATTTTATATGCATCCGAGATAACTGGATCATAAGGCATAACAACA
>Ga0182030_10015673_pt1 | contig 14836 bp, 11 predicted proteins | sample 812S3MmetaG_FD_121299 | JGI IMG/M metagenome (GOLD analysis project Ga0182030, IMG submission 121299) | Permafrost microbial communities from Stordalen Mire, Sweden - 812S3M metaG (Illumina Assembly) | ecosystem: Environmental > Terrestrial > Soil > Wetlands > Permafrost | place: Sweden... | reverse complement strand
TTCGCAGTTGGGTCGACGCTCGACGAAACTCGGCGTCGCTTCCTCGAAGCGGTCGAAGCCCACCTCGAATGGATGGCGAGTGATCATGATCCACTTCCTCAGCCGGTGACAACCGTCTACGATTTTTCGCGGGAGCCCGGTGAAGAGACTTCCAGCTACCATGTCGAGTGGCTTGCCATTCCAATGCCCGCCGAAGTGCGCCACGCCATCTCCGCCTAAGGGAAAACATGCCAGACGTAACCTTCACAGTCGATGGAAAGAAGCTCACGGCCCCCGCCGGAACGCTGCTGATCGACGCCTGCCGCAAGGCCGGCATCGAGATCCCCGCCTTCTGCTACTACCCCGGCCTATCGTTGCAGGCGGCCTGCCGCATGTGCGTCGTCCGCCAGGAAAAAGTTCCCAAGCTGCAAACCGCCTGCACCACCACCGTCGCCGAGGGCCAGGTCTTCGTTACCGAGTCCCCTGAGATTGCCCAGGCCCGCAAGGCCACCATCGAGCTGCTTCTCGGCAATCACCCGCTCGACTGCCCGGTCTGCGACGCAGGCGGCGAGTGCGAACTGCAGGATATGACCTTCAAATACGGCGCGGGCGAGAGCCTGTACGCCGAGGCCAAGGCGCACCGCGACGAACAGCAATGGTCTCCCGCCGTTTACTACGACCGCCCCCGCTGCATCCTCTGCTACCGCTGCATTCGCATGTGCGGCGAAGGCATGGATGTGTGGGCGCTGGGGGTGCAGAACCGCGGCGTAAGCTCGGTAATCGTCCCCAATGCCGTTACGCCCGACGCCCAAATCGGTCAGCTCGACTGCGAGCAATGCGGCATGTGCATCGACGTTTGCCCGGTTGGCGCGCTAACCAGCGGAAGCTACCGCTACAAAACCAGGCCCTGGGAGATGAATCACGTATCGACTGTCTGCACACATTGCGCCGACGGCTGCAAGGTTACCCTCGGCGTTCGCCAAGTCAACGATGGCTCCGAAATTGTCCGCGCCGACAACCGCGACAAAAGCGGCATTAACGGCGACTTCCTCTGCGCCAAGGGCCGTTTCGGCTTCGACTTTGTCGGGAGCCCCGAGCGCCTTTCCAAGCCCCTGGTTCGCAATGCGCAGGGCAAGCTCGAGCCGGCCACATGGGAGCACGCGCTCCGTTTCGCCGCCACCAGGCTCAAGGAGATTCGCGACGGCCGGACTGGAACGGCGGGGGGCGGCACGGCCATCGGCGTAATCGGCTCCAACCAGACCACCAACGAAGAGAACTACCTGCTCCAGAAGTTCGCACGCACGGTCCTCCACACCAACAACATCGACCACGAGCGCACTACAGACAATGCGGCCTTTGCGCGCGCCCTCGCCGGCCATAGCGGCAAAGCAGCCAGCCTGCGCGATATCGCGACCGTTCCCGCAATCCTGCTGGTAGGCGGCGACCCCACGGAAGAACATCCCCTGCTGGCCTGGACTCTGCGCACCAATGTTCGTCTCAACCAGGCGCGTCTCTACGTTGTAAACAGCAAGGCCATCAAGCTTGAACGGCAGGCCAAAGCCACTCTGCGGCTGCCTCCGGACGGCTACACCAACCTCGATGCGTATCCTGAAGCCGGCAACCCCGACTTCACTAACGCCATCCTCGCCGAGCAGTCGCTGGTCGTTATCTTTGGTCAGGAATACCGCGGCAAGGCTCTGGAATCGATGGTTGCCTGGGGCCTGAATCGCGGTAACGTTCGCTTCGCCTATCTCGGCGATCACTCGAACTCGCGCGGCGCTGCCGACATGGGCCTTTTTCCTGATCTGCTCCCCGGCTATGTGCCGGTAACATCCCCCGGCGCATTCGCGGAATACCCTGGCCTGCCCGTAGCGCCCGGCAAGACTATGCCCGAGATCTTCGCTGCAGCGGACAAAGGCGAACTCGGCGCATTGCTTGTCGTGGGAGCAAACCCGGTAGACAGCCTGCGCGTAAACCCCGCGTCCCTGAAGAACACCTTCGTCATTGTTCAGGATATCTTCCTTACCGAAACCGCCGCAATGGCCGACGTCGTCTTTCCCGCGGCCAGCCTTTACGAGAAGACCGGCACCATCACCAACACATTCGGCGATGTGCAACTGGCCAAGAAGGCAGCCGACCGCGCCGGCGTCAAGCCCGACTTCGAGATCCTGGTGCGCCTGGCCGGCGGTATGGGTGTCGATGTGAAGTCGCTGGTTCCTTTTGGCAAAGGTGGTGTCACTGCCGACTTGGGCCAGTCACGCGGCGCTCAGGCAGGCGAGGCGGACCGCCATGCCGTCTGGCTCGCGGCCAATGATCTCGAGCCGCGCCTCAGCCCCTTCGATCCACTCGCCGTCCTGGACGAAATCGAGCGTCTTGTCCCCGGCTACGCACTGGACCGCATCAATCTCTTTGGCGGCAATGATGTGCGCACAGAACCGGGCCTCGTTCCGGTTTCTTCGCTAACCTCGCCGCAACCTTCCGCAGCGGACCTAATTGCTCCCGCACACGACACGCTGTTCACCTCTGGAACGCTGGGCCGTTACAGCCCCGCGCTCAAACAACTCCAACAGCATCAAGCGCCCGCGCTGGCAGAGGCGGCCGCGGACTAGCTACCTTGCATGAAGGGTACGGGCTTTAGCCCGACTGTCAATGGATGGAATGGGGCTTTAGCCCCTGGTGAATTTTCATAGAAAGACGAACCCGAGAGGCTAAGGACCCGTGACGATTTTCGAGTTTTTCCTGTGGAGCCTGCTCAAAGTGGCCGTATGCACGGTAGTGATGCTGCTTGGCGTCGCCTATACCGTATTGCTGGAGCGCAAGCTCGTGGGCCGCATCCAGAATCGCTGGGGCCCCAGCCGCGTCGGCCCCTTCGGCCTGCTTCAGCCTCTTGTCGATGGTGCAAAGTCCTTTCTCAAGGAAGACATTGTCCCCACCGCGGTCTACAAGCCGCTCTACCTGCTCGCGCCCATCCTTGCGCTGGGTTGCGCGCTCATCTCCATCGGCGTAGTGCCCTTCGGCGAGCCCAATGTTGGGCCGCGCGGCTTGCACCTGTTCGAGATTGCCGACGTCAACATCGGCCTCCTCGTAATCTTGGGTGTCACCTCCATCGGCGTCTACGGCGTTGCCCTGGCGGGTTGGGCCTCCAACAACAAATATTCTCTGCTCGGCTCTCTCCGCTCGTCAGCCCAGTTGGTCAGCTATGAGCTGGCTCTCGGGCTTTCGCTGGTGGGAGTTGTGATACGTGCCGGATCGCTCAATCTTCGCGTAATCGTACAGCAACAGTCCGAGAAAGGCATCGCCTCCTGGAATATCTTCGGCGGACTGCAGTTTGTCGCCTTCTTCATCTACCTCATGGCGGCCTACGCTGAAACCAACCGCTCCCCCTTCGACCTGGTTGAGGCGGAAAGCGAGCTCGCCGGAGGCTATAACGTCGAGTACAGCTCCATGAAGTTCGCCATGTTCTTCATGGCCGAATACGCCAATATGATCACCGTCGGCTGCGTGGCCACGCTTCTGTTCCTGGGCGGATGGACCAGCCCATTCGGTGATTACCTTCCACCGCCCCAGAACATCTTTGCCCACGCCCTGTTTCCCATTTTCTGGTTTGTCGCCAAGGTCTTCTGCTTTCTGTTTCTCTACGTATGGGTACGGGGAACGCTGCCCCGTTTCCGTTATGACCAGCTCATGAGCTACGGTTGGAAATATCTCATGCCGCTGGCAATGCTCAACATTATGGCTACCAGCCTTTGGTACGCGTACCACTGATTTACAATCGGGAGAGATTCCGGGAGCCTGAGCAGTTTGCTCCACAACCCTTCCTGCTAACCGGCCGGTCACTTTTTCCCGGCTTTGGCCAAAACGCTAGGGAACGATGCACCTTATCCTGTTTATCGTTTTTGCCGTACTCTGCCTCGCCGGAGCCATCAACCTCCTGCTCCAGAGCCATCCTATCAACGGCGCCCTCTCGCTGATTGTGGTGATGACCTCGCTGGCCGTGCTTTATCTCCTCCTCGGCGCGGAGTTTCTGGCTGCCGCGCAGATCATCGTCTATGCCGGCGCAATCATGGTGCTGTTCACCTTCGTAGTCATGCTGCTCAACGCCGGACGCGAAGAGCGCACAATGGGTAGCCGCACCTGGCGTGCCGTTGGCTTTCCCGCGGTAGTCGCTGTCTTGGCTGTCATCGCGACGGTAATTCTTCAGGCTCAGGGCCTCGGCGTAGCCAGATTGTCCGACGGCATTACCTCCACCGCCGACCTCAGCAAAGTGCTCTTCACCGAACTGCTATTGCCGTTCGAGGTGACCTCGGTCCTCATCCTTATCGCCATCCTCGGGGCTGTAGCGCTGGCGCGACACGGCCACGGAGACAGCGAAGGAAAGACAGAAAGGACGGCCGCCAAGTGAACGCCTTTCTTTCGCAGCAAGTCCCGCTGTCGTGGTATCTGCTGCTCAGCGCAGTGCTGTTTTCGCTGGGCATCGTCGGGTTTCTCATCAAGCGCAATCTCATAACCGTCTTCATGTCCATTGAGCTCATGCTCAACGCCGTCAATCTCTCGTTTGTGACCTTCGCCCGCCAGTGGCAGTTTTGCGACCCATCCACGCAGGGATGCCTGTTGGCCCAGGCCCACGCGGTAAAGGGTCAGATTTTCGTTTTCTTTGTCATGATGGTGGCCGCAGCGGAAGCTGCCGTTGGCCTGGCCATCATCATCGCCGTCTTCCGCGCCCGTGCAACCCTGGCCGTCGACCGTATCGACCTGATGAAACTATGAACGGATCACTTCATCTCTGGCTGATTCCGCTGCTGCCCTTCGCGGGATTCCTCATCAATGGAATCCTCGGCAAGCGGCTGCCGAAGTGGCTCGTGACCGCGGTTGCGTTGCTTGCGCCACTGGGGGCATTTGCGTTGGTGCTCATCGCCGTATCAAGCCTTCTCGGCCCCCAAGACGGGCCCAGCCCGTTCCCCTTCATCGAGACCTGCCCACTCGGCTGGATCAGCATCGGCACGCTCCACATTGATTTCAGCTTCGTCCTCGACCAACTCTCTCTGGTCATGCTGCTAGTCGTCACCGGTGTTGGTTTCCTGATCCACATCTACTCCGTCGGCTACATGAAGGCCGAAGAAGGTTACGCCCGCTACTTCTCCTATCTAAACCTCTTCCTCTTCTTCATGACCGTGCTCGTCCTTGCCGGCAACGCCCTGCTCATGTTCGTCGGCTGGGAAGGCGTAGGCCTGGCCTCCTACCTGCTCATCGGCTTCTGGTTCCAGAAAACCACCGCGGCGGACGCCGGCAAAAAAGCCTTCATCGTCAACCGCATCGGCGACTTCGGCTTCCTCATTGGCATGTTCCTGCTGCTGGCCAACTTCGGCACGCTCACCTTCACCGAGATCGCCACAAAGCTAGGCCAGGACCCAGGCTGGACCGGCGGAGTAGTAACGGTAATCACGCTCTGCCTGCTCCTCGGTGCAACCGGCAAGTCTGCGCAACTTCCGCTCTACATTTGGCTTCCCGACGCCATGGAGGGCCCCACGCCGGTCTCCGCGCTCATTCATGCCGCCACCATGGTCACCGCCGGCGTCTACATGATCGCCCGCAATCATGTTTTGTTCGACCATTCGCCCTTCGCCCTGAGCGTTGTAGCCGTCGTCGGCGCCGCCACGGCCTTGTTTGCCGCCACCATCGCCCTGGTCCAAACCGATATCAAGCGTGTCCTCGCCTACTCCACCATCTCCCAGCTCGGATACATGTTCCTAGGATGCGGTGTAGCCGCCTACTCGGCCGCCATCTTCCACCTGGTCACGCACGCATTCTTCAAGGCCCTGCTCTTCCTCGCGGCCGGCTCGGTTATCCATGCCATCGGCGGCGAGCAGGACCTGCGCAAAATGGGCGGCCTGCGCAAAAAGCTCCCCATCACATTTGCAGTCACCACGGTCGGCGTTCTGGCCATCGCCGGATTCTGGCCTTTCGCCGGATTCTTCTCCAAAGACGCAATCCTCTACGCCGCGTTCCTTCATGGCGATGCCGGCAAGGCCCTCTGGTTCGTCGGCCTGCTCACTGCTCTGCTTACTTCGTTCTACATGTTTCGCCTGTGGTACCTGGCCTTCCTCGGCAAGCCGCGCGGCGAGGCGGAAAGCCACCATCACCCCACTCCCTGGTCGATGCTCGTCCCGTTGCTCATTCTGGCGCTGCTCTCCCTCGGTGGCGGCTGGTTCGGCATCGAGCGCTTCGCAGGATTCCTCACGCCCTCAACTGGCGCACGAGCCGCGGACGCAGGCTCTACGCAGCTGGAACTGATCCTGAGCGTGGTAGCTGTCGCCGTCGCGCTCATTGGCTGGCTAGTCGCCCATCTGTTCTACCAGCAGAAGCCAGACCGTCCCGCCAAGCTCGCGGCCGCTCTTCCCGGCGCATACACGCTCCTGGCCGGCAAGTATTACGTCGACCAGATCTACGGCGCGTGCGTCGTCAAGCCTTTGCTCCTGTTCTCCCAATACTTTTTAAGCCCGGTCGTTGACAAGGCGCTGCTCGGCGGGACCGCGTGGTTACTGGGAGGCGTCCCAACCTTCGCCGGCGCGCTGCTGCAGCGCTGGCAGTCGGGCAACCTGCGGTCCTACGCCGCATGGCTAACCGCGGGCGCGGCAGCAGTGCTGCTTTTTGTTGTGGTTCCGTGGTACCTGGTCTGGCCTGCATCGTTGGATTTCGTGTGGAAAGTGGCGAGGCATTGAGAGAATGAACGCGATAAACCAATCGATTCTCACCTTGATCCTCCTTGCCCCGCTGGCTGGAGCGGCGCTGATCGTGCTCGTCCCGGATCGCGCCAAACTGCCCAACTGGATCGCCCTTTTGACATCGCTGGTCACCTTCGGCCTTACGCTGCATCTGCCCGCGCATTATGACCTCACGGCTGGCGGTTTCCAATTCGTCATCGACATTCCATGGATCGACAGCCCCGCCATTCACTACCACGTCGGTATTGATGGCCTGAGCCTCTGGCTCGTTGTCCTCACCGGCCTGCTCGCCCCGGTCGGAGTGCTCGCCAGTTGGAACGCAATCAAGGAACGCCGCAAAATCTTCTTCGCGCTCTTCATGGTTCAGCAGACGGCAATGTTCGGCGTCTTCCTCTCGCTTGACCTGATGCTCTACTACGGCTTCTGGGAGCTGTCCCTGGTGCCCATGGCCATCCTCATCGCCATGTACGGCCGCAAAGATGGACCCAAAGCCGCGATGAAGTTTTTCCTCTTCACGTTCATCCCATCCGCCCCCCTTCTGGTTGCGATTCTGTGGCTCTACGCCAAAACCGGCAGCTTCGACCTTCACACCCTCCAGAGCTACATCGCACTTGGATTGATCCCGGCAGGCCCGCTGTTTTGGGTTGCGCTCGCGTTCCTGTTCGCCTTCGCGGTCAAAGTGCCGATCTTTCCGCTTCACGGCTGGCTGGCGGACACATACAGCGAAGCTCCGGTAGCTCTCGCCATGGTGGTGGCCGGCAAACTGGGCCTATACTCCATGCTCCGCTTCCACATCGGACTCTTTCCCGTGCAAGCGCGGGAGCTGGCGCCCTGGCTCATCGCACTGGCGGTCGTCGGCATTCTCTACGGCGCGTGCCTGGCCTTGGTGCAGAAGGACTTCTGGCGGCTCATCGCCTTTGCCGCCCTCAGCCACCTGAGCCTGATCGTTCTCGGAATTTACGGCTTCACTGCAGTCGGCTCGGCCGGCGCCGTATATCAGATCCTCAACCACGGCGTTGTCGACGGCGCGTTGTTCCTGCTCCTGGGCGTCCTTTATGATCGCTACTCGACCAGCCAGATCGCCGATTACGGAGGCCTCGCAAGCAAGCTCCCACGCACCGCCACAATCTTCGTCATCACTTCCCTGGCCATGATCGGCTTGCCAATGCTAAACAACTTTGTAGGCGAGTTCCTTATCCTCTCCAGCACCTTCTCCGGCGTAAGCCGAGGCTGGGCCATTGCGGCCTCGGTCGGCGTGATCCTCGGAGCAGCCTACATGCTCATGCTCGTTCAGCACCTCTTCTATGGACCTGAAAGCGAACTGGCCAGGTCAAAGGCCGCCGACGATCTCCACTTCCGCGAATTGGCGGTACTTTGGCCCCTCGCCGCGCTCATGCTGGTCATGGGGCTAGCCCCCTCCATCTGGCTCCAATCAATGGAGAAGGTCGGACACATTCCGCAATTGAAATCGTTGGCTGCTTCGCCAGGACTCGTCTTGCCAAGGTCAGCTTTGACAACCTCGTCTCGAGGGGAGGGCCAGCGGTGAATCCAGTTCCCGATATCCTCCGCATCCTTCCCGAGGTTGTTCTTACTCTGACCGGCGTCCTCGTCATGCTCATCGACGCTTCGCTCCCGCCGGGATTCCCGCGCCGTCCCCTGGGCTGGGTCGCCGCCATCGGGACCACGCTCGCCCTCTGGGCCAGCGTTGCGCAATTCTCCCTTGCACAAGGCACCGGCTTCTATGGCACGGTGGAGACCAGCGCCTTTACCATCTTCTTCCACATACTCATCTGCAGCATCGTGCTCGTGGCGCTCCTGCTTTCGCTCGATACTCTGCCCGAAGACAGCCATCATCAGGGCGAGTACTACGCGCTCGTCGTCTTCGGCGCGGTGGGAATGTGCCTGCTCACCGGCGCGGTCGAACTCCTGGTCGTCTTTATTGCGCTCGAAATCTCATCCATCTCAACATACGTTCTGGCCGGCTACCGTAAGCAAACCTCCCGTGGCCCCGAAGCCGCCATCAAGTATTTTCTGCTTGGCTCCTTTGCCACCGCGTTCCTCCTCTATGGAGTTGCGTTGATCTTTGGCGCTACCGGTACAACCCAGATTTACGAGATTGCCGACCTTGCTTCCATCGCCCAGAATCACTCGTTCATCCTGGCCGGAATGGCGCTGATGCTGGTCGGCATCCTGTTCAAGGTCTCCGCCGCGCCATTCCACCTCTGGACGCCTGACGTATACGAGGGCGCGCCTTCCCCGGTGGTGGCATTGCTTTCCACAGCGCCGAAAGCCGCGGCCTTCGCACTGCTTCTGCGCGTCGTGTATGAGGTCTTTCCCAGCCTTCACTCCACATGGTCGCCGCTGCTGTGGATCGTGGCCGTCCTCTCCATGACCGTAGGCAACCTGGCCGCGCTGCGTCAGCAGAACGTCAAACGCATGCTGGCTTACTCGTCCATCGCTCACGCCGGCTACCTGCTGGCCGCCTTCGCCGGAGCTACTAACGCGAACGGATTTGGAGAAAGCGGCATTGCCGCCGCTAGCTTCTACACCGCGGCCTATGCCGCAATGAACGTAGGCATCTTCGCCGTCGTTACCCTGGTAAGCGGATACGACGAGGACCTGCCCTTTATTCAGGATTTTCGCGGCCTCATCTACCGCTCGCCGCTGCTCGGCAGCCTGCTGATATTCTTCCTGATCTCCCTGGTCGGAATTCCCTTCACCGGCGGGTTCTTCGGCAAGTTCTACTCCTTCTCCGCCGCGGTAGGGGGCGGAGCAATCTGGCTGGCAATCATTGGCCTTCTGAACTCGGGATTGGCGGCAGCCTATTATCTCCGTCTCGCCCTGGCGGCAGCCCAGCGTCCCGTCAGCAATCAGGACGAATATCCGGCGCCCACGCCCAGGGTAGGCCCCGCGGTCGGCGCGGCCTTGCTGCTTGCGGTTGCAGCAACACTCGTTCTGGGCATTGCACCCGGCGAAGCACTGCGTGCCGCCGCAGCCGGTGCTCACACGCTGGAAGCGCCCGTATCGCAAATAGGCGCGCCAGCCACCGCCTCCCCAGCCGAGAGCACTGACGCCAGACCCGCCCCTTGAAGCGTCTGGGGGGTCCGTCCCGCCATCTCCTTCACAACCAGGCTGGTGTAGAACGTCGTGGCAAGTTGAAGCACCCGCCCATCCACGTAGTGTTCCTTCACCCAGATTCGTGCCGCCTTGCCCATCCGTTGCCGCCTCGCGGGATTGCGCAGCAAACTGAGCACTGCCTCGGATATGGCTTCAGGATTGCCAGGTGGAACCAGCAGCCCGGTAACTTCCGGATCCACGGAGTCGCGAGAGCCCGTGGCCACAGTGGTGATGACTGGTACGCACGACGCAGCCGCCTCCAGCACCACATTGGGAAAGCCTTCGCGCCAGGTAGGCAGAACCAGAACATCCATAACGCGGTAGTAGGGCGCTGTGTCGTCCACAAAGCCCGTGCAATGAATGTTCTTGTGCCGCTCAATTCGCATACGGAGCCTGGCCGGCAGCGCATCTTCCGATCCATCGAACCAGCCCACCAGCAAGAGGTGCGCGTTCGGGTCCACATTCGATATGGCGTCGAAGGCCTCGACCAGCTCGGGCACGCCCTTATCGCGGGTCAATCGCCCCACAAAGCCCACCACGCGGCATGCGGCCGGGATGCCGAGTTGGTCTCGCACATCGGTCGGGCCGGGCGCGAATCGTTCCATGTCGACCCCATTGCTGCTACCCTCTCCGAGCAAACTCAACTTGATCCGCGGCGCCACTCCCAGCTCCTGCGCCTGGGCTCGCAAGCTCTCGCTATTGCACAACACTACCTGTGCGCAGGATGAGGCCGTCCGCTCCGCAGCCAGCAAAATCCGGCGCTTCAGTCCGGTGCAGGTTTCCAGCTTCAGCCCGCGAAGCATATAAACGCGAATGGGCACACCCGCCAGCTTGGCCGCCACGGTCCCCAGCAGGCCGGCCTTGGGAGTGCTGAACTCGGTCACATCCGGCTTGAGACGGCGCAGCAACCACCAAAGCCTCGCCAGCGACCATATATCGGCAAACGGCGCAATCATCCGCCGCATGGGAAGGGCAACCGAACTAACCCCTTCGCGCGCCGCTGTCCGGTCCAGCAGCTCACCCGGACTTGAGACCAGCGTCACGCGGAATCCTGCTTCGCGCAGTGCTCCCAATCGTCCGCCGAGATTCAGGCAGGTTTGAGGATGCGTTATCCCCACCACGATGTGGGGCGCTCGCCACGTTGAATGGCTCGTAACTTCAGCACTAAGTTCTGGCGATGGGTAAACAAGCATGGATTGGGTTGCGCTCCAAGCATCTTCCCGGCATCTGCGCGTGTCGGAGAATCTGCTTCAACGCTGGGGTAAAAGTTGCTGCTGCCACATGGATTTGACGCGAAGTCCAATCGTATCTGCGGGTTTCTAGCCCTTGAAAAAGTAATGCATGTAATCTGCCGGAGTCCATTCCAGGAAAGGCCGGTGAGCAAATCAAAGACAATGTATCATCGCTGTTCACTTCAAGTGTGTGAGCCGGAACACAGCGTATTGCAGCACTCTTACCTGAACCTCAAAGGTTGCCAACATCCATCAATCCGCGTCCCAAAGTCCTTTTACTCATTCCACACCTCGGCGGCGGGGGCGCTGAGCAAGTTACCGCTCTGCTGGCGCGCAATCTCTCATCCGCCAAGTACGAGGTGCACCTGGGCCTTGTTACCCAGTCCGGAGTTGACAGCAATCCGATGCCGCCATCCGTGTGCCTCCACCCCCTCGGCGCAGCCAGGGTTCGCTTCGGAATCTGGCCTCTGCTGCGCCTGGTTTGGCGGCTCAAGCCGGAGGTTATTCTCTCCGGCATGGCGCATTTGAACCTGCTGGTGCTGCTGCTGCGCCCTCTTTTCCCGCGCGGGACACGCGTACTGGTTCGCCAGAATGGCGCTCTTGCATCTGCGCAGGCCTTTGGGGATGTTCGCGGCTACACGCGCCTGCTCTACAGGCTGCTTTACCGCCGTGCGGACTGTGTCGTCTGCCAAACGCCGGCAATGGCCTTGGAACTCGCCCGTGAGCTTCGAATCCCGGAAACCCGTCTGGTGGTGCTGCCAAATCCCGTGGATGTGGAAGCAATACGGGCGGAAGCGCGAGCCGCTCCAGGCCATCCGGCGCACTGGTCAGGGCTGGACCCTCGGTCAGGCCCTCATCTGCTGGCGGTTGGCAGGCTTTCCCGCGAAAAAGGCTTCGATCTGCTGCTTTCGGCGCTGGCCATTGTCCGGGAACGTTTCCCAACCGCCGATCTGATCATTGCCGGCACCGGAGCGGAAGAAGCGCCTTTGAAAGCTCAGTGCCGTCAATTAGGACTTGAGTCCGCCGTGTTCTTTGCGGGCCACGTTCAGCGTCCAGCGGAGTACTTCCGCGCAGCTTCGGTGTTTGTGCTTTCTTCGCGGCACGAGGGGATGCCCAACGCAATGCTTGAAGCTGCCGCCGCGGGACTTCCCATTGTGGCTCTGCCGTCGTCGCAGGGCGTGGTGGATCTGCTCGGCCATGAGCCCGGTGTGTGGTTGGCAGGCGAGATATCTTCCCCAGCACTTCGAAACACTCTGCTCGCGGCGCTTGCGAGTTTGCAGCCGTACGAGCGTTTTTCGCACACATTCATCCAGGAATTCGCCCTTGACCAAGCCATCCAGGCCTATGAGAGCATCCTCGATACTGCCCTGGCTGGTTCCAAGCTCAGCCAATCGGCTACTGCAGATTAAGCGATCGAAGGCCCCTATTCGTCCTTCGAGTCTTTTGCCGGATGGATCATCCGCTTTCGCTTTTGCGATCTTCTCGCAAGCCAGATCGCTATGGCGCCATATATTTTCTCACTCATTCCAAGTTCAGTCGGCTTATACTCAGCCAGGATGCGGTCCACTGACGTAAACTGCGCGGAATTCCTGTGCAGAAAAGCGCCAAGCTGATTTACCAATGAGCTTCGCGCGTTGTTGCTATGCACGCAAATGGTCCATAGACCGCTCCGCTTTTCTTCCGGCCCCCAAAGCTGCTGCGGAATCCACGTTATTCCCCCCCGCTTGAAGGGGACGTGAGCGAAGCCATCGGAAAGCAGCTTGATGCCTTCCTTACGAAGTACACGGATTGTGGTGCGATCAAAGCCATGGCGAGGCGCTACAAAAATCCTCGGATTCAGCCCGTGCCCCCTCAGAATCGTAAGGCCGGTGCTAACCCAATGGCGCTGAATATCCTCCGCAAGGCCGGCGAATTCCGTCTTGGGATGCAGCGGGACCAGGCTCTTGCCCAGGCTGTGGCAAAGATGGCGGTAACCGTGCATGGCAATTGTGGCTCCTGCCGCCTCCATCGCGCGCATTTCCTCCCAGAACTCCGGGTACGGACGGGAACGAACAAGCTTGCGGTCCATGTTGTCGGGGATCACTGCCAGAATCGGCTTGATGCCGTATCTCTCCATTATCGGCAAAAATCGCTGCCAGCGAGTGCGCGAGATTGTCGGACATAGATCGTCGAAGCGGAGCAGATATTGGGCAGGTTTGGGGATCATGATTCAGCTTGTATTATAATTCGCTGGACTCCTTCAAGTGTCGTCCGGTTCCCAATTTACCTTCATCTTCCGGTTCTCAATTCAGCTGCATTCTCGTCGGGCAACAGCCTCCATGACCAATACCAAAGAAATAAGAATGTGCTCACGGCCCAAAGAGAGGTGGCCAGCGCGATCCCGGCCACGCCGAACCAATGCATCAGAATCAGGTTGAGAACAACGTCCAGCACCAGATTCAGCGTGCCGCAGTAGAGAATCAGGTCGGTTCGGCGCAGGGCAACCAGGAATCGGTAGAATACCCGGCTGCATGCAAAAAAAGGAATCTGAATCGCGTACATGGCAAGCACCGGCGTCACCACATCCGTGTCCCCTGGACCAAAAGCGCCGTGCTCCAGCGTCACGCGGATCAGCATGTGCGCCCCCGCAATCACCGCCACCGTTATGGGCACAGCGATCAATCCGGTCGCCAGCACCCAAGTGCGCAGGGTCCTCCGGCAAGCGTTCCAATCTCCAAGCGCCACCATCCGGGAGAAGTATGGCGCCAGCGCCGTTGAAATGGCCCCAGCCAGCAGGGTCAGCACCACGCCCACAAACCGGCTCGCATATACCAGCGCCGAAACGCTTCCCGCCTGCAGTGTTGCGGCCATCCCCTGGTCCACCAGCAAACCGCCGGAGGCTACCACGCTGCTCAACAGCACCGGCCCATATTGCCGGACCACCTCCCAACTGGCATCTGTCATCCCATGCCAGCGCAAACGGAAGCGGTAGCCATGGGATTCCATCATTCCCGCCACCAGAACCGCATGAATCAATGAGCCGGCCAGAGTGGCATAAACCATGGCCCAGATGCCCATCCGGCCACCAAATAGCAGTGCGCCGGCAACAATGGTAACTGGAATAACAAGAGGAGCAAGCGCCGGTGTGGCAAACCGGTCGAACGTATTCAGCACGGCAGTGCAGTTGATGGCGATTCCAGTAAGCAGAACAACCGGAAGGAGCCCGTAGAAAAGCTGTACGGAAAGATCCAGTTTGGCTGCGGGGTAGTGCCAGGCAATCAGCGGGAAAAAACCGCGCGCCGTCAAAGCCATCCCTGCCGACGCCGCCGCAAGCAACAGGCACATCCACAGCATGGAACTGGAAAGCAGCTCCTGCGCGCGATCGTGACCCTCCGTTTCCCTAACCCGCACCAAGGTGGGTACGAGCGCCTGGTTCATCGACTCGGAGATCAGGTTGATCAGCAAGCCGGGAATCAGCGCGGCGGTCAGGAAGGCATCCATCGCGTCCGAACGGCCATAGACGCCGGCAACCGCAATTTCCTTCGCCGTTGCCGCAACTTTCACCAGTATCCCGGCAGCGGTAACCGCCGCCATCGCGCAAAATATGCGGCGATTGACGCTGCCGCCTTCGAACGTCCTCACGACTTGGGCGATTGTGCTCATGCTTGCGGAGAGATCCGTAACTCTAATCAATCGGGAGTTCCCCCGGCTCTGCCGGGGAGGCAGTCAAACTTTGAGAATTCCGGGAGCATTTCCCGGGCTGTTGCTTTGGCTTTGTAGAAGCTCATTGTCGAACGAGCTATTGGC
>Ga0182030_10015672_pt1 | contig 14836 bp, 22 predicted proteins | sample 812S3MmetaG_FD_121299 | JGI IMG/M metagenome (GOLD analysis project Ga0182030, IMG submission 121299) | Permafrost microbial communities from Stordalen Mire, Sweden - 812S3M metaG (Illumina Assembly) | ecosystem: Environmental > Terrestrial > Soil > Wetlands > Permafrost | place: Sweden... | reverse complement strand
GGGATGGGGGGGGGGGGGTGGGAGGTGGGGGGGGGGTGGGGTGTAGCCTGGGGGGGGGAGGTTGGCGGGGGTATGGAAGGGGAGACTTGGAGCGGAAATGGAGGGAACAACGAGGGGAGCGGTTGTCTTTGGAAAGAAGTACAAGTGCGGTTCATGGAGAGTGGTAAACTTCAAAAAGCGTTGTTGGTGTTATTGAGGCGTTTCTTTTCACGTGATATTACTCTTCCGTTTTTGCACATTTTCTGCTTTTTCCTATAGCACGGTCTGCGTCGGCTTGAATTTTGTGTTTGCGAATACCGAGTAGTATGCCGTCTGAAATGATTTCTGAGCGATTGGATATGGAATAAATTGTTCCCTCATACAACAAACATTTGCATTCAAAGCTTGGCCCTGATATTCCCCGTAATATTCGCTGCCAACTCCCGTCTCGTATCCTCAGCGTTCTGTCTCCACTTAGAAATCTTATTCTCGATCGTCAGAGTTTGAATATCCCCCCATATAGGATCCCATTTTGGCAACACACGACCAGGAACACCCTTTGCCGGATCACCTGCAAGTGCCCTCAGTGCCTCAAAATATTCCTCAAAGTCAGGTGCTACTTTGTAAAAGGGTAGACCATCACCACGCACGGCTAGACGATTGGTTTCCCAGCGTTTTTGCTCTTCTTTTGATGGTAGTTTGGCTCGTCCTGCCAAAAACCGTGCTACGGCCACGGCTTGCCATTCAAAGACGCGAAAGGTGAAACCTGCGGAGACCTGTTCATGCGGTTAGCTTATCCTAGCTATCAAGATCATAAATAAAGTTTCAAGTACTTACCCCACCAACAAAAGTAAGCGTCGGGTCCTCCTGCTTAAAAATATGAAGATAGGTGCCCCGAATCCTGCGATTAACGACCTTGGCAGCAGGTAGCCACGGTAAACTAAAGCTATACCCAGTTGCCAGAATAATATAATCTACATCCTCAACCTTAGTGCCATCCGCGAAGAAGACAGTTTTACTCTTTGGGGAAGTCGAGAAATGCGAGATCGTGGGTTTCAGTGTTATTTGGGGATGTTCGAATGGGACGATGCCAAACAATGGATGTGGCGCCCGGATTGATGCATACACTGGCGTCTGAGCAACACCCGTAATAGCAGAGGTGATATCGGTTGCTGATATCGAGGCTCCTACGACCACAACTTTCTGTGTTTTTATATCGTTAACATTCCGAGTCACACTGGGAATTGGGTAGTTGTCACACCTTCCCACGATACTTCTCCGGCCCCCTAAAAAGCTTACTATGCTCCACACTCCCCGGCCAATTCCTCTCAAACTCTATAATCCCCTCAATAAAGGGAAAATTCGGCACACTATAATGCCCACTCGCCACAACAATCGCATCAAAAGTCTCTTGCCACCAATAATTCTTTTCTCCTTCTGGCGTCGCTTTCCTTAAAGTTAGAACCCATTCGTCGCCTACTTTTTCAGCGAGCTCGACGGTAGTGTTCAGTTCCACGTGATCGCGGTAGCCGTTGCGGTTATAGAGATTTTCAATCCATTGGCGGATGATGGCGCCGTTGCGGAAGGGTGTGGGATTGGGGAGATTGGGTGGGTTGTCGGGGAAGGGTTCTTGAGTGAAAGACATAATGCGAGAATCAATATTGCTAATTAGTTCGGGGAATACCTGGGAGTCGGAATATCGAATCTGGAGGTTGTTTGTTTTGGGGTTCTTGGCTGTGAAGGCGGGGAGTTTTGAGGGAATTGGGACTTGGATGTCGGCTTTCAAGTCGATCAGGTCCGCGAGAGATGGTATCTTGGGTTTATCATTCCCTGAGCCAACCCTAGAGATTCATGATACTCTGTCAGAATCTCTAAAGCTCCACGAAGACATAACACCTTGTCTCTTCGTCCTCTCTTCAGATTGTCCCTCTCAGGGGTAATTTGAGAATACTTACCAGATACCGCCAATTCTTTCTCTTCTTTCAAACACACGGATAACATCAAACGCCTGTTCCTGCTGCAAAGCATCAATGGTAATCGCACCAGCAGGACCTGCGCCAATAACGGCAACTCTTTTGATTTTCTGAGCCATTACAACTATCTAGAAGCGAAGATGAGAACGGTTTGAATAAATAGATCTAAGCAGAATAACAGCTCGGTTGAAAACGAAATATAAATGTGTTTTCTAGTTGGGGATTAGCGTTGATCACACAATCACCTGAAGGTGGGGGATGTCATTATATACCACGATTAAGACGCAATTTTGCTCCTGCAGCAGGTGGACTGTTTGTGGGATACGGGGCCCACAACAGTAGAGGGCCATGTTGAAATTCACTGTATGATTTGATAATGATATGTACTTCGGTCCGTGGTGCATATATTCCCAATGCACTGATTGGTAAGCACGAATGAAAGAGCTCGGTACGTTTTTTAAGTCCATATTAGGAGATTTTCGCAGAGTGTATGAAGATGATAGGGTAGTAATTCTCAAACTTAGCATAAGGTAGCAGACGACTTTTAATGGCCAATGAAAACCAGTAGCCGTGTAAGAACAGACAACATAGCTTTATCTTATAAGTATATCTTCGACAAGAAGCAAATGGGAAAAGAGGATTTAAATCCGAGAACCTATGCATTTTTCTACCAAATTTTCCGTCCGCTTGCCCTGTCTAGCTGCAGGCCCCAGCTCACGATCGCATTCTTGGCGCTTAAAAAGCGAGCAAAGATAAAACTCATCAAACTAAATGAAGGAAGATGAAAACTAAAATAGAGAAAATCAAGAGAATGGTAAGTCTTGCAAAGAGTGGCTTTATGGGCGGGAAAACCCTCGCATCTGATGATACAACTTCTCAATTCTCAGTCTGAAATTTGGGACACTAATCCTCTCAAGAGTTCCTCCTCGCTTTGGCAAGTTTCTAAATCCTCTTGAGAAACTCTAATCCTGGCACAATAAGGAATAGGAGGAGGCACATAACAAAGGAAAGATTGCCAGCGTTCCGCTGTGGAGAGACCAGGAAGAGGATTGTTAGAATCGATGCCCTGAGAAAAGAGACTGACTACAATCAAATAACTCTCTAGAAGAAACTCAGATTGTACCAATAATAGTCAAGCCCTCACTTTGAAAGCATACCTTCGTACAGGGAAAGTTAAGAGCTTAAGAAACCCATCACGTGACCTGTTATAGTCAAAATGTCAGGCAGAGCGTTCTTCTCAATAAGAAAGCAATACATACGTTTCGTTCTATCTAGTATATAATTGAAAAATTGCTGAAAAAGAAAGCGCCCGGAGTTTTCATCGACTTTGGTAGTGGACCTGTTCCGCCGTCGCTCGCTAACCGTCCCCTTTCTTTGGACGCATCGCGCAGAATAGCCCTAGGAGCACTAAGCCGGCTGTTTTTTGGTCTTCTCACCAAATCACCGATTGTTCTTCCTAGTCACGCTTTTTGAAACTAGCTTCGAAACCTCAATGATGCGGGTGAGATTTTAGATCTACGGTCTCAGAGTTCGGGTTCGTTTTCGCTTAGTGGTTCTATTCTACCTGCGATCCAATGACAATGATCACGTCAGGCAGTAACTAAAGAGATATATATTAAGCATCGAAGCACATTCAAAAAAATTCTCTTCAACATTCCTTAAAACTTCTTCCCCTCAAAATGGCAAGCACCAAGTTTCTTATCCCAGCGGAGTTCCGCTCAGAAATCCACCACATTCATGCACTCGACCAGCGATCTGACGAAGAAATCCTCGCTTCACTCACAAACCCGGCTCCAATCACCTCAAAGAAGAACATATGGGCCTACTGGCATGCCGGTGTTCACGCAATGCCAGGCTGGTGCCAACGTAATGTCGTGAATTGGATCCGTCTCAACGGCCCCTCCTGGACCGTCCGGGTTCTGGACAGCATTCCCTATTCACCCAATAATGCTCTCAAATGGATTGATCCAAAATTCCTTCCTGACACTTTTGTACACGGGACAATGGACGGCCCTTATGTTGGGCCACATAGTGCGGATTTCCTGCGTGGAGCCGCGCTTTTTCAGCATGGCGGGGTTTGGATGGATGTTGGGATTATACTTATTCGGCCACTAGATAGGATTTGTTGGAAACAGCTTGAGGATCCAGAGTCGCCGTTTGAGGTCTCGGTTCCTTGGATGTATGGTCAGACGATTGCGAATCATTTTGTGGCAAGTCGGAAGGGAGATCCATTTATTAAGCGCTGGTAATGACTCTCATTCTCCAATTACTATTCGGAAAACTGACCATAAATCGGAGGCATGAGATCTTTGTCCATCTTTGGAATGGAAAGAAGAACCCTGGTGGAATTATTGAACATCCTCTTATCGCGTTTGCGAAAGAACTCAAGTTTGATGGCTCTCAGGCAAGGAACTTTCACTGGGATTTCAAAGTTGAACCGCAAACGGTCATGGAATACATAGCACAGGTTATGTCTTGGATGCGGTTGAGCATGCTTGAAGATCCTAACGATAGATTCAGTGGCGCGGAGTACTATGCCAGCAAGGTCTTGCTATTTGATTCCCTCACTGAGGACTGGGCCGCAGAAGATACGGTTGGCTTCGAGGGAATAAATCTCTTCAACGTCTTTGCCACTAGGCTCGACGCAGATCTAGAATCTGAAGAGTACAAGCTTGCGTACAAGGCTGTTTGGAGGTTGTTGACGAAGTCAAGCATGCAAAAAATAACCCACGGAAAGAATCTAACTAAGACTCCGGCTTTGGGAGTTCTATGGGATTTGAAGGAGAATGAGGGGAAGGATATAGAGCCCGGGACCTTTGCGGAGTTGTTGAGGTATGGGAGTGTGCATTTTGAGCAGGAGCGAAAGGAAATTGATTACATAAAGGCTCCTAAGCCGGAGCCTATCATGAAGAAAGGATTGTTGGAACCGAAAATGCAGTCTAGCAATGTGAAAGCTATTTCCAGACCATGCTAGTACAATCCAATGGCAATTATGCCTTGGTCACGTGAATATAAATGCAGGCAGAGGTTCCATCTCAAACTGCTGAGGGCTTGATGAAGAATAACATATTTTAAACAAAATAACTCAAAATAAAGACCCAAATGAACGCCAAGACGCCTCATATAAAATCTTCGTTCTCCGCTCACTACTCATTTCATGCATCCCCGTACCCACTCCAATTATCCCTATCTATCAACTCCAACTCCGTCTCGGAGTCCTTCCCACCCGGGCGTAGAGGGGGTACGGGGGGAAGGACTGGCGACCCCGTACGCTGGAGATATGCCGGCGACTGCTTCTTCGGCGGCGGGCCCATTGATTGCTGAGATTCTTCCTTCTTTGCCTGTTCACGTATTGGCTTGATAGTTGAGTCAGAGTCTGAACCACTATCTGGATCCTCTTTAGAGGCAGGTTCGACGGTTTTCGTGTCAGTAGTAGCACGAGGATCGAGGTTCTTTGGTGCATCATTGGTGGTTCGGATTGTCATCGCTTTATTCGAGGGAGTTGGCATGGCCGTGGCGAGTGTCGAGAGTATTACGAGCACGCTAAAGGCTAGAGATGAGAAATGCATTATCATCAAAAGGTGGGAGTTAAGTAGTGTATACTTTATTTGTAATGAGATTGAGCCTAGGCGATCCGCTTCTTGTTCGGAAAATTTGGAAGGGTAGAATGTGAGAATAGAAATCTCTATAATGGTGAAGCGTGACAGTTTTGGAGACAGGAGATATCAAGTACCGCTTCTTGGCATGAAGAATGTATTAGGGATATTTTCCTGCTATATGATATTTTGAGAGGACCCCACTAAGCCAATTTTGGATTAGACGTGCTCCAAAATCCACGTGACATTCCATTCCCTCACGTTGGGGTGACTTAGCCCATAACCCACATCCTTCTTTACTCCTTCTATACAAGATGTTGGATCTATTTCTATTGTGGCACTGCTAATTTCAGTCGTAATCAGTTGTTCCATATGTCTACCAACAACTGCGCTATGATCCTTTTGTTGGAGGCTGCACAGCCCGTTCCTATCCTTGAAATTTTCTTGTTGGAAAAACCAACAGGCGTATAAACATGCATTATCATGCATGAGAAGCATTCCTTCTGTTGGTTTAGAACTATATCTTTTGTGGCTAATGGGATTGAGGGCTCATTAGAGTCAGGACAGCCCCAAACTGGAACGTCTGGGCTCCGCCCTAAGCAATCCTTTCTAGTCGACTTTCCAACATCCAGAAGAGTATACTTGGGTCCTTTGAATCCTTTATTTTATGGATAACACATATATTCTATAAGAGCTTGATAATGGCGTTCCTTTTTCAAACTCGTCTTTTCTCTCACATGTATAGCAATCCCGCTTCGTTCTCATCGGTTCCATTCAGGTTATCTGATTATCCTATTTACAAGAGCAAACGAAAATGCGCCTAATTTACTTCAAAATAGCTTGGCAGATCTTATTTCTGCAAACTTGCTTAGCCGTCCAACAGAACCTTCACGAAAAGAGTTATGATACCATAAATGAAGCAGCAGAAGAGTACTTCGGCACGACTCTAGATGAGGGACATATCTATATCTTCAAAGAATGGTGGAAGCCCAAGGAGGGAAATGAAGCCGACATTGCTAGGGGTTACAGTCACGTCCGCATAGTTGCTCTAGAAGTGGTTAAAAACAGGAAGGGGCACATGGAGGCTAAAGGGAAGGCGTTTGATGTGACTTACTATAAAGAAGTAAAAGACCCCATCACCAAGAGAATCCGAAAAGCAAACCCTGACTCAGCAGACCAAGTAATTGACGCCCACGGATGGCCGGCAACAGACCTGTACATGGATCCCGCTGAGCAAAATTGGCATGCAAATCTATATCCAAGAGGTGGCAAATGGGTTGCTACAAAGAATGCCAACGATTATAGGCTTGTGGGAAGGGACCCGCCTCACCTCAAAACGCTGCAAGCAGTTCATGACGAAATCAGAAGCCGTAGTAAGTAAAGCTATCCACGAAATTGCCCCTACTTTGAAAATTGACGTTCTATTTAGCAAGGCGATTTCTTGCAAGAGAAGGTCCTGATAGCAATAAAAAGAGAGGGAAATTGTGGGTGCGGGACGTAAACAGTTGCACAACCATCGCTCAATATGTTGCCAACTGTTTATTTACTCAAGCGGATCATCTTGGGCCTGAAATAATCTCATCTGGAAATTTGGCGGGACCAGGCTCAGCAGGATTTAAAGTAGCACCACCGGCAACCAAACCCCCTCCTGAGGAGAACAAGAACCGCAAAAGTCCGAGCACAGATTCTTCTTCTTCGGATCCACTCAATCAAGACGTCCCCACCCTGCACCCTCGGCCACTCGTCGCACTTCCCTCAAAACCTAAAACTAAGGAAGAAGAACTAAAGAGCAAGAAAGAAATGGATGAGTTCTTCAATCCTCCTATGCCCCTTGCACCCGCTGGGAGGACCAGACCCCAGGGAGAACCCTCAAATCAACAGCACGAGCTGGATCCAACACTGTACAACTCAAATTAGAAAAAAGATTACGTATTAGACCTGGTCTTATTTTGATAAGTTGGTGTTCTCGGCGTTATGGCATTATGGCGTTTCTATTTCAGGTAACAGATTTTTGTTGGTTAAATACCTATCCTTTTCGGACTATACGTCTTCTTGTCCCCAATAAAATAAAATTAGGATGTTGGCATCTCTCTTGCGTTTTGTATTGTCCAATGAAAGCGAACCAACAATAAGATCGGCTGTATAGAGGTGGTTATGTTGGGTGGCAGGGCAAGTGCTGATCCTGCTAACTCTGTTGGGTGGCAGTGTACCAGGCTCTGCCACCCAACATTATTGCGCCCGCTCCTGGTGCGATTTTAGGATTTCAATTTAGTAGATTTAAGAGTACTTCTATTTTGATGGCAATGCTGAGCAGCCGGTCAGCAACCAACATGCGGAATAGACGTTCCTCTACTGCGTTTCAGACATTTACTTCCTCTTCCTTCTCATGTTGTACGAGCTCTGTGTAGTCTATAATGAACAAGCACTAGGAGTTACATTCCTAAAGTGCCATAAAGGCTTTTAAGTAATGAGCTGCGCACCTATATCTCCAGCTCTAAAGCTCCATATAAACCATTCATGAGCCACCTTGTAGTTCACTTTGCTCAGTAGCAATTTATTTTTTCATGTTAGTGCCTTCAAATCTTAATAAACACTCTCCATCCCCCTTTCGCACCTCTCGCCGTGACTAGAAATATGAATCCAAAGAACATCGAAGAGCCAGAGAACATCTGTGCTTATAAGTAATCTCCCTTTCCTCGCTGAACCAATGCCCCGGTGAAGATACCAAGCAGTTGGAGTAAGGAGCCGAGGATGAAGATGGGACGGAAGAAACCCGCATTAGTGGCGCGTCCAAACCAGTACCAATGAAGAAGAGGACGAAGAAGAGAAGAGATCCGATCCAGGAGATGCTGGATAGGGGGAGATGATGCTGAAAGAGGTCGGAAGTCATGTGATCGTTCCTCCCTGATGTGCCCACACATTGGGGGGCGCTGCATCCATTTCAAATTGACTACCTACAGAGCTCAGCCTCATGATTAATCCAAAGCAGGCTAAACAATCAAATCTCATACCAATATCGTCGCATTGTTTCATCTTCATTGTCTCAAAACGACTCGAACAATCAAAATTTATTGGTCAGCACACTGCCTGATCAATTGGGTGGCGGGAACTAAGCAATGGGACCCAAGTTACACAGAATCGAAATTAAGATGGAATCTAAACTTAAAGAATACATGCACGAAGATAACCTCACTCGAGGTAAACCCCAATTCAATTCAAACCCCACACATTCCGCAACGCTACCTCTTCCCCCTTCCTCTGCCCTTTCCCACAACCCTCCCCTTCTTCTTTCCTCCATCCCCCACATCACCTCCTTCCACCGCCCCACCAGTAGTACCGGTATTCCTCCCCTCAGGCCCAGCACAATCCTCACACTCCTCGCCCATACGTATAGTCTGCCAAATACTCTTCTTCTTGCATGGTCGTTGGATGAGCCCACCTGCTGTGCAGTATTTGCCGAATGCATAGGTAGTGTGTGTACAGGAGTAGGAGTGCGCGTACCAGTAGCACATTGTGGTGTCGGTGGGGTTTGTAGGGTTGAGGGGTGTGGATGAGTGGGTTGGGGTAAACGTGTCCCGAGATTAACGCGAGATGATGGGATTGGTCGGACGTAGACGAGGACAACGTTGAAGGGGAGTGAACTGTTGCGCAGCGTAGTAGACCGAGATTGCTGTGAAGAGCGGTATGCTGTTACGACGCGTAGTAGGCGCGGCTGACAATACTTGGGAGCAGCGTCCCGTTGCAGTGATAGCTCGAGGGAGGTGATAATGCCAACAATGAAGCCGAAGCTGGACTCGCAACGAGAATATCTGATGGAAGAAGAGAATTGAATATCGTGTGATGGGGCTGCTGTGCTGGAACGAGCCCTCATCAAAAGAATTTGCTGTTGAAAATGGTCACAGGATCGGAGATCTGAGATAAATCTTGTGACAACAACCGAGCGGGCGCCACAAAGGCCATTCTTATAAGAATGCTCGATCCGCCTTATCTTCAGAGATCTGTTTTGGGGGATGAATCGACTGCGACTTATCGCCCTATCATGTGAGAAGGCATCTTTGCTTCCACAGGACGTTTCAAAGGACTCGCTATCGAATATGATAGACTCGCCTCGTTGAAGAAGCAAGCCTTAGAATTTAGACCTTGTCTACAAAATCTTGTTTGCTTGCAGCTACTGGCCCTGGATGAAAATTGGGCATTGATGATGCTTGGGTATAACAAACAGAGAGAATGGTTTGTACCACGTTTCATTAAGGAATGTGTGGAGAGGGACGTGGCTCGAAGTCAAACTGAGAAGCAATTATTGACCCTTTGTGGTGCCCCCCACATCATCCGCCTGCAAGACATGTCAGGGCTGGTATTTCAGGTACCCGAAAACTGATACCTGCGCCGCAGAGAACAAACGTCAAACATCCATAGAAGACCGGCAAACTTGCCTGGGCGATCGACGGTGGTCATTCAAATTTCGAGGCTGTTGCGCAAAGCAAACGGGCTTTATGCTGTCATTTTGACATGTCTTACTCAAGTGACAAAGAGAAGCGGGTTTGCTGCGCCACCGAGATTTTCCTCGAAAGCCCTGATCCCAAGGAAGATTTTGGGCGTATCTCGAGTCCATTCCTACCTCTCAAATTGATTTTGATGATGATGCCTTCATTTTGAATCTGTAAGGCTTCTAGAAGGATCAATCCACGCCGCTTCCCTCGTGCAGCCGCGGGCCCGTACCGGTGGAGATCTCCAAATGACCCTTGCACGCGTCGCGTAAAGCTCGCGACCTTTTGTCCCTCACCGCCAATTCATGACACTGTTTGCCGACCGAGGGGGAGAAGTGGTCTTCCCCTTTCTATCCATGGAATTGGACAGCCGGAAGAGAGGGGAGGCCGCATATATGAAGGCCAAGTGCGAGGATTTCTGAGGTCATTGATGCGTTGGCACCACGATTCAGCCTTCATAAATCAGGAGGTTGGACCAGTATGAAGAAGAGACGTTGGCATAACCGTAGCCCGACCGGTGGATGCCCCTCTGCCACAATTCCATAACCCTCTCTGCTAATTCTATTGGATATCCGATTTTGGGGGATGAGGGAAATGGCATGGCGGGTGCGTGTTCACCGTCCAGTGAGAGCATAGAAGCGGTCTCTGGCCCTATATGCACCTCAAGCCTGCATGAACTCTGCATCCCCTCGGCGATTTTCCATCCTAAAATGATATTTGTCGTATCAAAAAAAATCCACAACGTCAATGTACATAGACCATACCAGATGTGAAGTTTGACGGAGGACGACATTTGGTGAGGAAAAGGTCAAAGATCTCAGACCAATAGAAACTGGTAATGTCCGCCAATTCGCAGGGCCCTCTGAGGCACCCAGGCACATAATTCGTCCGCCCATCAACAGCTCTGCGCTGCCACGTATCGTGCAGCAAGAATCCACGCCAATATGCACCTACAGCGATCGTACATCTAGATCATTGCGTTGTGCATCAGGTCGCTGCAGAGGACGGGGTTAGATCCAGTGATTATTTAGAACTTCCCTCCTTTCCTTTCTATCTCCTAGAATCTGATCTTGCTTTCAATTGAATTCTTGAGAGTGTTTGTGTGCTGGAAAGAAAAAGAAAATCACGACGCGTCGCCGTCAACCACGCTCGTTCTTTGGGCCAGCAAACCCATCAGCTCCTGGTATCACCAACCATTCAATTCGTGCGCATCTTGTTCAATTGGATCATTTGCGCGTTTGATCATCCAATTGGGATTCATCCGCTCTATTTTGAGCTCCCTTGCGACAATCATCGACCTGGATCCAAGTTGTTGAGACCTCACCGTCTTCACCGCCTGTGCGCAAATTGTCCTTGTCTCAGGTGCAACTACACCTCCTGGAAAGATCCAAAAATGCTTTGTGCGCGCCGCAGTATATCGTTCGAAGGATTTAAGGGCTCACGGAGACCATTTTGCTGAGACTGAGGTGGCTGTGACCTTCAATTGCCCTCTATTGGCTCACAGGTCACTGCCGGTTCGCGCCTGGAATTGCCTGTAATATAGTGGTCAGTGAAGTTCAATTGGATGACAGTAGTCTGTCAGCACCGTTTTGTGTCTATTGGTGTCTTGTTTGAAGCTTGGTTACGTACCTAGGTCTGACGTTTTGCAGTATACTTTGGTGTTGAGGTCGACTTCCTTTAAAAAATATTCGGTCCATGCCCAAGAAGCATCCATTCCTTAGAACATAATCGATTCACTTCCCAAATATCACTTGATAATTATCTTTGCTCGGATAGTGGGAAAATATCTCGGTTGTGAGAGGTTTTGGTGGGGGAGGTGGGAGATATAAAATAAAAGTCGCGGTTCATAGGTATTCAACATCCTCGAGCCTGACGACTCATCACATTTTCGACAACATCATCGACGATATAATCAGCGACGACATCACCGAAGGCCAATCAGGCGACAGCAGATAATCTTATTATTGTTTGTGAATCTAATTCTTGTTCTGTAAGTACAATCTTCATTCATCACGTTCTTCCATTCCTCTCTTGAACCCAGATCTTGACGACGATCATGCCTCGCCGATTTGCAACTAGTAATGCGGCGGTCAAGTGCTATACTCACAAGAAGCTGGGTCCCTGGTATAAAAGATTGCGCGAGTGGCTTTCTCGCTGCCGTCGGCGTTCTGGTTCTACAGACTCTTCGTCGCTTTTTGTATCTGCGACCTCTTCTAAGATAAATCGATCTGAAAATTTGGTTATCTTTTGGCTTTGTAGCGCAGGCCTTGTTCTTGGTCCTTGCAGGCCAACTTATTTTACGTTCTACCGGGATGAGGCTGACCTGATACGAAAGTCTACCCTTCACGTCTTCTCCCTCAAGTATTGGGATTACGTCGTCAGACCCTGGACCATGGCTTCCTCAGAGGTCGATAACAAGTTCTTAGGAAATTTCGCCGCCAATATCTCAGGGGATCACCCATTCCTCTCTTCCCAACTCTTCCAAATCCTCGGCAACCTTGAAATGCTCTCCCCATATGTCATCCAAGCCCGCAAACAACGCCGCCTTGATACTACCCGCAACACCGCCTCCACCAAACTCTACTGTAAAATAATCTGGTACGCGCGCGGCGGTCTTCAAATCCTCGAAGAATACGTTCTCCCAATGGTCACAAAATACACCGAACTCAAAGCACTCGCCTACAAACTCCGCGCCTCCTACTACCACCTTTACGTCCTCTTCCACAATTCTCCTCCCATCTCTCTAAAATCCCCGCAAATACACACCCCACCGGGCCTAAAATCTCCGCGCTCAAAACTTGATAAGGGAAAGGGCATTGATCGCGGCTCACCAGATCCTTATCGTCCATCCTCCGTCCAACCCACTCATCCACTCGAAGGCGGCCCCGTCGGCGGCCTAGCCACATCCCCAGCACCCCTCGAATACGTGCCTGACTTCCTCATTCCCGCTCAAGACTACCGCCCTATCGCACACGCCTACTTCGTTGAAGCCGCCACCATCGCTGACAAGAATCTCTGGGGCTCGCATCCACTACGTCTTAGTATTAAAGTTGAGATGTGTGCGTTTCTTTATGATTGTTTGCATGAGAGGGATAAATCGAGAAGTTTGGCGAAGGTCACGATTGCGGAGGTGTATAATGCGCAGGAGGGAATGGATGATGATATGTTTGAGGATGCGGCGGAACTGGTGGGGATTTTGGGGAGGATGATGAAGAGGGGCCTTGGGACGGGGGGAAGTGGGAGTACGCCAGGAGGTGGGAGTGAGGGGAGTAGGAGTAGACGGGTTGAGGAGGCGGTTGCGATGCCGGGGATGATGAATCCAATTTAGGGTTCTCTTTCTCTACGGTTGACTAGATTCGGTGGATTTGATTTGATGTTTTTGCAGCGTGGATGGCATTTTCAGATTTTCATACATGGAGGAAGGGAATTGCATGAGCATAATCGAGCAAGCATGGAAGGCGTTGTCTGAGAATTCTGTATAAAAGGCATTTGCATTGGTGGATACCCTCGACTGCCGATATGGTGGTCTGCTGCGAGCGAGAGGCTTTCTTTGTTCATATCATAATTGCTGCTGCTTACAGTGGCTTTGAGGGGTGCATTATAATGGACTTTAATAATACTGCAGGCTGTGTTTTGGAACGTGCTTGACCGTATGACGTAGAGTTGCTTGTTCCAGAGGTATTGATGTCCACGGTGTCGGCGTAGGTCGACAATTCATTTGCCACATGAGCATAACGAGTCCATACAATGCAATTTTATTCCCTGTGCTACTTAATGAGGCTGACGAGGAGGGGCACACACTTCCACAGCCCCACAATCTCTGATTCTCAGACGCCCTCACGACAGTCAAACGCCCCTCCATAAGTGACCCTCAAGAGATTCCTCAGCTGGTATCCGCACACCCAGTACGCATCACTGACCACAATCACCATATAATCACTCTCTCAAAAGAACAACCAAACGCCTCCCATCCCAACCCACCCCCTAACGCAAAGCAATACTCCCTCTCCCACCCTTCCACCCCATCCCAGTCCCACTCCCTACCACCCAAAATCACAGCGCACCATCCCTCTCAAATTTCTCCCTAATCAACTCCCCTGGCACCATCCGTCCCGTCCAATTAAAAAAATCCGCCTGCATCCTCAACCACTTCTCACTCGTATGCCTCTGTTCCAACCAATCCAAACACTCTACATCTTCTTGGGACCAGATTCCTGACTCGGGTTTGAGGCGGCATTCGTATTGCCCGTTTGGGTTGAGTGGGAAGGCGGGGGAGTTGTAGATTTGGTTGGGGGAGCTATGAATGTGGGTGTGTGAGGGGGTTGGGGAGTTGTGTGGGGAGATATTTTGAGGGTTGGGGGAGTTGTAATTAGAGGAGGAATGTTTTTGGTGTTTAGAGGATTTGTCTTTTTTCTTGCCTTGGTTGGCGTGGTTGGTATTGTTATTTCCCTTAGACTTATGGTCGTCTTGGTTTGATTTGGGGGAGTCGAGATCCTCAAACGCAGCGCCGAAAACAGGGGAGTCAGCGTTTTTAGGGAGGAGATCGCTGCCGAGATCTGGGTCAATGCTGATCCATTCTTCGCCGATACCAGGGACGGGGGAATTGTGGCCTGCGTCTAACGGTGTACCACCCCATACATCGTCTCCGGTCTTTTCATTGCCGTTGTCATTGTTATAGTTGTTCTGGTATTGGTCGTTAGTGTTGTCGTTGCCGATATCAGACGCTGGTGCGGCCCAGAGGTTCTCAGCAGCGGTGGTACCGGTGTTACCCCAACCACTAGATGTATTGCCTCCACCTCCC
>Ga0182030_10015671_pt1 | contig 14837 bp, 17 predicted proteins | sample 812S3MmetaG_FD_121299 | JGI IMG/M metagenome (GOLD analysis project Ga0182030, IMG submission 121299) | Permafrost microbial communities from Stordalen Mire, Sweden - 812S3M metaG (Illumina Assembly) | ecosystem: Environmental > Terrestrial > Soil > Wetlands > Permafrost | place: Sweden... | reverse complement strand
TTGCTGAGTCATCGATATCGCCCGAAAAACCTTTAGCTAGTAGTTTTTGTTTAAAGTCTTCCACTACTTAAATAGCTTAGCTGCGTTAGTAGCTTTTAGCAAGAGTGCTTATGCTAAAATATAGTTAATGAAAAGACCTCACGTTGTAATTGTTGGTGGTGGCTTTGGCGGGATAAAGGCTGCACTAGATTTGGCAAGGGACGCGAATCTTGCCGTTACGCTAGTTTCAGATAAGGACTACTTCCAGTATTTCCCCAGTCTTTACCATACCGCTACCGGTGGTCGGTTGGCTCAATCAAAGCTAGCTTTCTCGGATATTTTCACTGCACCAAATATCGATGTTGTTATAGGCAAAGTGACCAAGCTTGATAGGCAAAAAGCTGAGATACATCTTGATAATGGGCACCATCTACACTTCGACAAGCTAATTCTGTCACTTGGGGTAGTAACTAATTATTTTGGCATTAAGGGTCTTAGTGAGTTCGCTTACGGTACAAAATCAATCGATGAAGCCGAAGCGCTCAAAACTCATCTGCACAACCAACTAACCGATGATAAAGAGCCGGACATGAATTACGTAGTAATCGGTGGTGGCCCAACAGGCATCGAGCTGGCCGGAGCCATGAGTAGCTATTTAAAGACTATTATGGAAAATCATGATATCCGGCACCGCAAAGCCCATATTGATCTGATTGAAGCCGCTCCACGGCTTCTGCCAAGATTACCAAAAAGCATGGGCAAGGCTATCTCCCATCAATTACGCAAACTTGGAGTTACTATCTATGTCGGCAAGACCGTTGAAGGTGAGACGGCTGACGCCCTAGAAGTCAGCGGTAAACCGATAACCTCTCACAGCGTTATTTGGACTGCCGGGATGGCAACCAACCCGTTCTTTAAAGACAACGGCTTTACGATGAGCGATCACGGCAAGGTTGTAGTCAATGATTATCTCGAAGCCGAAGACAATATTATGGTTATTGGTGATGATGCCGCCACTGCTTTTAGTGGCATGGCTCAAACAGCTATTCACGATGCAAAATTTGTGGCCAAAAACTTAAAACGCTGGGCGAGTGGTAAAAAACCACGGAAGTACCGAGCTAAACACCCGATCACCGTAATCCCAGCTGGACCAAAGTGGGCAGCGGTCGAATGGGGTAATCATATTATCTATGGCCGTCTGGCCTGGTGGCTTAGAGAAATAGCCGATCTAATCGCTTTTCATGATTTTGAGCCATGGGGGAAAGCCTCTCGTCAGTTTATAACCGAGTTTGGCAGTCAAGAAGAGTGCCCGATTTGTAGTAATTCTTTCACCAAAGACTGAACTTTTCACACCTTAGCATGAGATAATATAAGTAGCTATGGAGACAGTCTTTAAAAACGCCTATAACCAGCTTAATGATGCTCAACGTCGTGCCGTTGATTATATTGACGGACCGCTGATGGTGCTCGCCGGACCGGGCACCGGAAAAACTCAGCTCTTATCGGTACGGGTTGCCAATATAATTAAGCAGACCGATACCAGTCCGAGTAACATCCTTTGTCTAACTTTTACCGATAATGCAGCTAGGAATATGCGGGAACGTCTCCAGTCTATTATTGGCCAGGCCTCATCACATGTCGCTGTCCAAACTTTCCATAGTTTTGGTAGCGAAATTATTGTCAATAACCCCGATTATTTCCTCAGCCGAAAACTGACTCAACAAATTGATGAGTTAGGTAGATATGAAATCATGCACGACCTATTTGAGGGTCTACCACTTAATAATCCACTTAGCTCAAAATTGGGCGATGATTACCTATTCCTGAAAGACACACTAAGTACGATTAGCTATCTAAAACAAAATGCTATTACGCCGCCACGGCTACAGGAAATTCTTCAAGCTAACAAGCATATTATGGACAGCCTGTCGGAGTTAGTTGCAGAAACATTTGTCACCAAAGTCTCAACCAAAGAGCTTCGTAGTTACAAGAAACTACTCAAGGCTATTAGGGCATTATCCGGTAGCAAGCAGCCTTACGGCTTCCCAGACTATGCCACTGTTTGCGCTGATCAATTAGAGCTAGCAATCAATGCCACTGACCCAAGCAAACATTACGCAACCTTAATTACAGCCTGGCGCAATGAATTTTGCGGCAAAGACGATAATAATCAGCACGTTTTTAAAGATGCCGGAAAAAATTACCAGAAAATGGTTGCTGTTGGTAAAATTTATCAACAAATGATCGATTCAATGGCTGAGAAAGGTCTATATGATTTTGACGACATGATCGTAGAAGTAGTTAGTGCTCTAGAAGACAATGCTGATCTACGCTTAACTCTTCAAGAGCGATATCAGTACATATTAGTTGACGAATTTCAGGATACTAATAAGGCCCAGCTAAAAATGTTGACGTCGCTCGGCGATAACCCTTTATTTGAGCAGCGACCAAATATTATGGTCGTCGGCGATGATGATCAAGCCATCTATGCCTTTCAGGGGGCTGAAGTCTCAAATATGCTAAGCTTCGCTGGCCTATATAAGGACGTTAAGATTATTAGCTTAAAAGATAATTACCGTTCAACTGAAGACATTCTTCAGGTCAGTGGTTTAATAGCTAAACAAATTACTGACCGCTTGGAATCTATCCTGCCGATTACCAGCAAAGAACTATCTGCAAAGAAGGACTTTAAAGTTCAGCAACTTCAGCATGATGTTTTCGCTAGCGAATTAGCCCAGTACGACTTTATAGCTAGATCGGTTAGGGACTATATAGCTAAAGGTATGAATCCAGAGCAAATAGCCATCCTATCGCCGAAGCATAGGTATCTTGAGCGGCTTTTACCGTATTTAGGCGAATATCATATACCAATAGCTTACGAGCGCAGCGATGATATCTTAGATTCTCCGATTATTATTCAACTGCTAACCATGACCAAACTGATTGTAGCTTTAGCTAATAATGCCCAAAACCAAGTTGATACGTTGTTTGGCCACGTTCTGTCTTATGAATTTTGGGAGATTGATCCGGTTGAACTTATCAATATCTCCCTAAATTGCTACGACCACCACGAACATTGGCTAAGTGAGCTATTAAAATCTAAGAACCCTAAAATAAAAAATATCGTACTTTGGTTTAACCAACTAGCCGAAACCAGTGATCTGGAGCCACTTGAATATATTCTCGACCAACTAATGGGCGAGGATAAACTGCCTAAAGACGTCTTTAGCTCACCAATGCGACGGTTTCACTTCAACTCTGAGCGTTATAAAGACGCTACAGACCGTTATTTGGAGTTACTGGGTCAAATAGCTACTCTCCGTCAAAGACTGCGTCTGTGGCAGCCTAATAGCTTCCTAAAAGCCGAGGATTTTGTAACTTTTAGCAATCTTCATAAACAAGCCAAGCTAAAGATAGTTGACGATAATCCTCATACCCAAACAACTAACGCCGTTCAGTTGATGACCGCCTATAAGGCAAAGGGGCTAGAGTTCGAGGTTGTGTTTGTTATCAACGCCCAGGATGAAGTTTGGGGGCCAAGAGCTCGTAGCCGCTCTTCGCTTATAACCCTGCCACATAATTTGCCAATTGAGCCAGCCGGGAGTAAAGACAACGATAAACTACGACTGCTCTATGTTGCCATGACCAGAGCTAAGCACGACCTAGTTATTACTAGCTACAGTCACAACCTCGACTCTAAACTATCGACTGGCCTGAGTTTCATCGGTGGTAATAGTCCTGATTCAGAAGTAATAGACCCTCGGCTAAGAGCCAAGAGCTACCCAAAAGCGACCACCGCTGAGGCAATTGAAATATTATCAACCGATTGGGCTTACCGCTTCCATCAGGTAATCGCCGACGAGAAACAACTCCTAGAGCCAATTCTAAAGACCTATAAACTTAGCGTCACCCATCTAAATAACTTTATTGATGTCAGAGACAAGGGGCCCAATTACTTCTTGATGCACAGTTTGCTACGTTTCCCGGAATCTGCCAGTCCTTCAGCCGCCTACGGTGATTCGATCCATAAAACCTTGCAGTGGGTCTACTCGCTACTTCGGAAAGATAGTAAATTACCGACTCAAAAACTTATTAATGAATACTTTAGTGATGTTCTAATAAAAAAACATTTGCGGCCAAATGATTATACTGCCCAAAATGAACGAGGTATTAGCGCCCTAACTAATTACATTACTAAGCGGGGGAGTGGCTTAAAAAAGACCGACATTATTGAACGGGGTTTTGGGAATGACGGAGTATTAATTGGTGAAGCCCATTTAAGTGGCAAAATTGATAAAATCCAAATCGATGCCAATATTGCCCACGTTATTGACTTTAAAACAGGAAAGCCAGTGACTTCTTGGCAGCCTAAAGATCCTTATGAGAAAGTTAAGCTTCATCTATACCGTAACCAGCTGATGTTTTATAAACTGCTGATTGAACACTCGGCAAGTTATGCTAAAAAAATTGTAGTTAACTCCGGGGCCCTAGAATTCATTGAACCGGGTGAGAACGGGCAACTTATTGATGATTTACATCTTGATATAGATCCCGAAGAGCTCAGACGCTTTACTGCGCTTGTCGAGGCCGTTTGGACACACATCCAAAACTTAGACTTACCCGATATCTCCGCTTATAAGAAAGACCTAAGCGGGGTAGAGGCGTTTGAACAAGATCTTATAAATTCCCCTCGGGAATAAAAAAATCGTCCCGGTAGGTTAGACCCAGGGACGATTTAAAAACTAATTAAAAAGTTTTACTATTTCTTTTTCGTTGACGTCGACATCTTAGCTGCCATTGGTGAGAAAACATAGTTGTAGAGATTTACTCCAACTATACCGCCAACAACTGGGCCAAGAACGTAGTTACCCCAACCGCTGGAACCAAATACGTTCCAAGAGTGAATACCGATAGCTAGAGCTGGGTTGATTAAACCATTTGATGCAATTGCAGCTACTAGAATACCTAGTGCTAGTGATGCTCCAACAGTTGCCCCAAGTAATAGGCCTTCGTACTTATGAGCGGCTGCTGCTGCCCATCCGAAAACGAATACTAGAGTACCGAGAGCCTCAGCAACCATAACTCGCGTCGAAAATGCTCCGCCGGTGTTCTGGAGATGAGTTTTTACCAAGTAAACGTATACTCCGTAAGCTGCCCAACCACCGAGAAGCTGTACGATTACATACAAAACTGCTGGTGCAGACTTAATCTTACGTGTTGTCCAAAGACCAATGGTCAATGCTGGGTTAAGATGTGCCCCCGAGTTAGAACCAAGAACAAGTGTTAGAACTGCGTATGCCAGTCCCGCCCCTAAAGCAACAAAAAAGGAGTAACCTACTCCTGATGTCTTAATACTAATTAATGCTAGGGTAAGTAGCCCAGTTCCTAGGAACTCTGCTCCTAACATAGCAATTTTCTTTGTTGATAACTCCATTATCCCTCCGTTAAGTTAAATAATTATGTTTTAAGCATATCACGTTATGTCAAGATGGCAAGTCTAAGTGAACAGATTGAAAGAGACTTGTTGAGAACTCCGTTAAAAGTCTGGTTTAGGCGGCTAAGGGGATGTCGGTTTCCCTAAGAGGAGAACGAATTAATAACAGCTGCGAACCATCGGTTATGGCCATCTTTGTTGCAACAGCATCGACAATCGTCGCATAGCCAATTTCCGGACCGAACTCTTCAAATATTGCCCAGGCATCAAGATTAAAATTGCCAACTTTTGAATCAGTTTCAGCATTATAAGCATCTCTGTCATGAGTAGTATCTGCTACCCAATTTATTGTCACAGATGCTTCGGGGTGTGGCCGAACCAATACTTCAATGCCGTTTGGGTTGAGTGATCGAATTTTAGTTAACGTATCTTTTGCTGGCGGTAAATAACCATCACTTTTTCTAAGAGCAGTAGCATTTTTAATGATTCTCTCATAGGCACCAACGGGAGCGACTTTGTTCCCACTCGCCAAAATTGCCTCTGATATATCTCTGATAGCTTGCTGCTTAGGTGGATCGGTTAAAAAAGAAAGTTTGGTAGCATATTGATCTATCGCCCCACAACCAGTCAGATCCTCGCCGACAATATCATCAGTATGATCGCCAGGCAGGTAATCCCGAAGGTATTCGTCGTTGCATTTGTCTATATCAGTTAGAAGCGTAGTGTTTGGGCTCGGGCCAAGCCATAGTCGCATCGCTTGAGCCGCCCCAGCGATGCCACCTTGGATCTGAGGGCCAAGTGGTCTAGCATGCGATAAGGCACTATTCTTATCATATCCTTGTAGCGAGCTACCATCGACGCATCTTAAAGCCGCTCCGGCAGAAACGGGTATATAGAACCTATTTACCAAAGCCGGAATTGATTCTAGATAATCATTATCAATTTCGCCACTTTTAACTCTATTATCTAGGGAAATTTTTCCTTCCCACAAACCATTATTCTCTCCACCCGACAATCTTCCTACTACTTCAACTGTAGCTTGCTGAGCTGACATCTCTTGCTGCTTACTCTTAGCCAGCTCTAGTAGCCGAGCCGGATCAATACTGGTAATTTCATCAATCTCAATACTAGACATGCTATATCTCTCCGACATTAAACCGATACCCAGTCTAAATTAATTTTATTTATAAAAACTCAAAGTCAATCTTACTAGTTCCAAACAAAATTTGCAATAGTTGCTTGAATGTGGGGAATATCACAGTATATACCCAGGCATATAATCTAAGATTAAGATATAAATGGCGAGCCAACACACTACACCAGAAAGCGATCTATCTCGTATTAGCCCTTTGGAGCTTGGGGCAATTGAACATGACATGCATGACCAAGCCCTCGTTGAACGGATGATGGGGGACCTTTGTGATGAAAATCAACCACTAGCAAACATGTTACTTGAGCTAGCCGAGCGCGAGGAAGAACTCCCAGACCCAGATTCCCGACAAAAGGTAGCTATTAAATATGCATTAATGATGTATGGTGTAGTTAAGCGCAAGGAACGAATAGACGACTTGGAGAAATTGTTGGGGCTAACTTTGGCTAATGAAGTTGAAGAACTTTCTGCATAGATAATTTCTACCGAGGCCCATCCGGTCGACCTCGCTTGATCCCCTTAATAACCACGACCGTACCAGTTACACCCAAAATCCCTATTGCTACGATAATTGGTCTATGCTTCCGTGATTCAGCTTGTTGGGCCATTACCCCATCCAGAAGTTCATACCCACTCGGAGGAAGCGTATTCTCAATGATTGGATCATCTAAGCTTGGCTGTTCTGCAGCGGCTAATGCAGCATCAGATATCTCTACGTATTCCCTCAGATTATCGGCCACGTCACTTCTTTCTAGAATTTCTTGGTTTATAACCAACGTTTGACTAACCATTATCACTAAAGAAAATCACCGTAATATAGGCGATGACCAGCAGAAAGCTGAAGGCCATAACGCTAATCCCAGCATAATGTGCAACCCAGTACCAATAACTCATTGAAGAGACTGACCATACGACAGGATAGTTAACGGCTAAATTGCGGGCTTCAAGTAGTAAGCCTAGTGCGACAATAAACCCAATTAGACCATCAATTAATAAAAGCTTTGTGTGAGAGCTGACTTTAGTGGTCTTTACTTCTGACATAACTTTAATTATACACCCTTAAAACTTTTCAACTTTAAAAGTCAACAAAACTATCTACGGCCACTACGACGACGCAACTGGGCGACCTGTAAACGAACAGTTTGACGGTCAATCAAAGCCTGCGCTCTATCCAAGCTAGTTTGATCTTTAGCCTCAGTTAGCATTTTTTCAGCTCTTTCCATAGCAAGCTTCGCCTCAGCTTCGTTAATCTCATCGGAGTGGTCAGCTTCATCAACCAAAACCCGAAGATTATCTTTATTAACCTCAATAATACCTCCGTAGGTTGCAAAACTATCCATCATAGCATCACTATCACGTTGGTTGCGGCGGACTGAGATAATCCCAGTAGTAGCTACGCTGACTAATGGCATATGGCCAGGCATGACGCCAATTTGACCATCAAGTGTCGGTAAAAGCACCTCATAAACATCATCATCGAATTTCTGGCCGCTTAGGGTATAAAGCTGAAAATGAATCATGGTTTTAGCCTATTTGACCTGGCTTATATCACCCTTTAAGTAGAAAGCTTGTTCGCTCTTATCGTCGTGCTTGCCCTCAAGAATCTCCTGGAAGCCCTTGATGGTGTCTTTAAGTGGGACATATTGTCCTGGGTTACCGGTAAATTGTTCGGCAACAAAAAATGGCTGTGACAAAAATCGTTGAATTTTACGAGCCCTAGCGACCGTCTGTTTGTCTTCATCGCTTAGCTCTTCCATGCCGAGGATCGAAATGATATCTTGAAGGTCTTTATAGCGTTGCAAAATACGCTGAACTTCACGAGCAACGTTGTAGTGATCTTCGCCAACGATTTCAGGATCAAGAATCGTTGATGTTGAATCGAGCGGATCAACAGCTGGATAAATACCAATTTCCGATAGCCCACGGCTTAGAGTAACCGTTGAGTCAAGGTGCGAGAAGGTCGTTGCTGGAGCTGGGTCGGTTAGGTCATCGGCTGGTACATAGACGGCCTGAACAGAGGTGATCGAGCCCTTGTGGGTTGATGTTATTCTCTCCTGCAAAGCACCCATTTCTTGTTGTAGGTTTGGTTGGTAACCAACGGCGCTAGGCATACGACCAAGCAGGGCTGAGACCTCGCTACCAGCTTGGGTAAAGCGAAAAATGTTATCAATAAATAGCAGAGTATCCTTGCCTTGATCACGAAAACCTTCGGCGATAGTTAGGCCGGATAGGCCAACTCTTAACCTAGCACCTGGCGGCTCGTTCATCTGGCCAAAGACCAGACTGGTGTTTTTAAGAACATCGGCCTCTTTCATTTCTTCGTAGAGATCATTACCTTCTCGGGTGCGCTCACCAACCCCGGCAAAAACCGAGAAACCGGCGTGAAATTTAGCGATGTTGTTTATGAGTTCTTGGATAAGTACTGTTTTCCCAACACCAGCACCACCGAACAGCCCAACCTTACCGCCCTTAGTTATCGGTGCAATCAAATCAATTACCTTAATACCGGTTTCCAATATTTCGGTAGTCCCAGACTGATCGGTAAGTGGTGGTGGGGTTTTGTGAATAGGTGAGCGTAGTGTGAACTCGCCGCTTAGACCGTCTATCGGCTGACCGATTACATTAAACATCCTGCCAAGAGTTTTTTCACCAATCGGAACGCTGATAGCCGCTCCGGTATCAATAACCTTCGTGCCGCGGGCTAATCCGTCGGTCGAACCGAGCGAGATAGCTCTTACACTCGACTCACTTAAGTGTTGAGCAACTTCCAGGATTAATTGCTTGTCGTTAAGCTCAACTTCTAGGGCGTTATAGATAGCCGGCAAGCGACCTTCTTTAAAATCAATATCAACAACCACACCAACGATCTGGCTTATTAGCCCCTCGTTCTTCTTGGTAGTTGGTTTAAGTGCTGTAGCCATCTTTAGTTTTCTCCTTCCAGCTTAGTGGTTCGTTTAACTATGTCGCTCATTATTTGATTGCCTCGGCACCATTGGTAATTTCGGCTAGTTCCTGGGTAATAGCGGCCTGCCTGGCGGTATTGAATTCCAGAGTTAGATCATCAATAAGGTCGTTTGCGTTATCGGTAGCACTTTTCATGGCAACCATTCGCATGGAGTGTTCTGAAGCTAAGCTCTCTAGGAGGGCCTGCCAGATTTGAACTTCAATTAATCTAATCGCAGCATTATCAAGCACTTCTTCGACTGATGGCTCAAAGTTAGTGTAGGGCATATCGGTTGGTTTTGCCGCACCATCTTCAACGTGGGCCGGTAAGAGATTTAGTCGAGTAGCTTTTTGGGAGACACTTGATTTAAAGACTGTGTAGATAATTCCTGCTTCATCTATTTTTTTATCGCGGTATTCATCGATCATAGTATTTAGAATCGGGCGGATATCATTAGCCGAAGGTTGATCGCCAAAAGCTGGGTATACCGCCAGCAGCTTTACTCCCTCAAGTCGCCGGGCAAACTGAGCGCCTTTGTGGCCAATTGTTATAACGTAGCTAGTTACTTTATTTTCTTTGTCGCTACGAAGAGCAGCTGTAAATTCTCTCAGTACGTTGTAATTATAAGCACCAGCTAAGCCGGTATTGCTAGTTACTAGTAGATAAAGGCGGGATGTGACTTTACGGTGGGCAAATAGTGGGTGTGAGCCAACCTCAGATAAACCGTTTAGCTTCACTAAAAGGTCATAGGCGGCGTTTTGATAATCGCGGCTAAGTTTTGCTCGATCCTGAGCCCGGCGCATTTTACTAGCCGATACCAGTTCCATAGCCTTGGTTATCTGGCGAGTATTGCGGACCGACTTAATGCGGTGTTTGATGGCAGTTGGGTTTGGCATAAACTTCCCTTAATTACCCTCTTTGCCCGGGACTTTATCTTTGTATGAATCGGCTATTGTGCCGGCAACCTTTAGGATTGTCGTTCGGTCAGCTTCCGGAGGTTCATTGCCGCTATTAATCGTCTCTATCATCTTGGGATGCTTGTCTTTTAGCTCGCGGTAAAGACTTTCCTCAGCCAGCAAGATCTTGTCAACCGGTACGGCATCAAAAACTCCTTCTGTTGCCGCCAGTAGGCTCGAATACATCTGCCATATTGCGTAAGGACTGTATTGTGGCTGCTTAAGAAGTTCTGTTAGGCGTTGACCGCGTTCAATACGCTGTTTGGTTTCAGCGTCAAGATCGGTCGAGAACTGTGAGAAACTGGCCAGTTCTCTAAACTGAGCTAGGTCAATACGCAGCGACTTAGCTACTGATTTGACAGCCTTTGTTTGGGCATTACCACCGACGCGCGAAACACTAAGACCGACAGATATTGCCGGACGTATACCTTGGTAAAACAAATTTGTTTCCATAAATATTTGGCCATCGGTGATCGAAATGACGTTTGTCGGGATGTAGGCACTTATATCGCCGGCTTGGGTCTCAATGATAGGTAGAGCGGTAAGACTACCGGCACCGAGTTTATCGTTAAGCTTGGCGGCCCGTTCCAAAAGTCGAGAGTGTAGATAAAAAACATCGCCAGGATAGGCTTCGCGTCCTGGTGGTCGTCGGAGCAATAGTGACATTTGGCGATAAGCTACTGCGTGCTTTGAAAGATCATCATAAATAATCAAAGCGTGTTGTTTATTGTCACGGAAATATTCACCCATAGCCGCACCAGTATAAGGAGCCAGGTAGAGCAGGGCAGCCGGATCAGCCGGCGACGTTGCCACGATAATCGTTTGATCCATGACGCCTTCACGTTTCAGCCGCTCTACAAGCCGAGCAACTTTACTAAGTTTTTGGCCAATCGCTACATAAATATTTACCACGCCAGTTTTTTGACGATGTTGGTTGATCATAGTATCGACGGCAATAGCAGTCTTACCGGTCTGACGGTCTCCAATAATAAGCTCTCTTTGTCCACGGCCAACCGGCACCATGGCATCAATCGCGGTAATACCAGTCATGAGTGGTTCATGAACGCTCTTTCGATCTAGCACGCCTGGAGCTGACTGCTCGACGCGGCTCTTTAGCTTAGTTTTAATCGCTGCTCCACCATCAAGGGCTCGGCCAAGCGGGTCAACAACTCTGCCAATTAGCTCTGGGCCTACTGGTACTTCAAGGACTTTACCGGTTAACTTAGCCTTAGCTCCTGCTTTAATATCTACGTCATCACCTAGAAGCACTGTGCCGATTTCGTCCTCTGCGAGGTTAAAGGCAAAAGCCGTTATGGTGCTGCCGTCTGTTCCCTCAATATCGATCATTTCGCTATAGCCACACTTTGCCAGCCCGTAGATCCAGGCGATACCATCACCAACTCTTGTAACAATTCCCACATTTTCAATTTCTGGGCGAGTTTTTAGCTCAGCGATTGCTGCACGGATGTCATCAGACAGGTCTTTAATAGATAAATCGGCCACGTTCTAGTCCTTTCCTACAGTTAATTGTTTAAATTTATTCAATTTGGTGGCCACCGATACGTCGAGTTGACGGTCGGCTAGCTCGATACGAACCCCAGCTATAACAGCCGGGTCATGCTGTTCATCAATGATAATTTTTTTGGCTTTGGGATAGGCAGTCGCTACAGTCTGGCGTATCTTAGCCTTGGCTCCAGCATTAATTGGATGAGCACTGATAGCCGTAGCATTTATATAGCCTTGCTCAGCCCACAAACCTTGAATATCGCGCATCAGTGGGTCTAGTTCACCGGTCCGACTCTCTGATAATAAATAGGCAGCTAACTCTCGGCTTAATTTTGCAGAAACTCCACTTGATAGTGTTTGAGCCGCGATTGCCGAGGCGATTTGGTTCCGTGGTACCTTGCTCATGAGGCTCTCCGAGCGGCCAAGGCCTTATCGATTAATTCAATATCTTTTTTGGTATCAACTTTTTCATCAATAATAGCTTCGGTTGCTTCGGAAATCAGCGACGCTAAATCTTTCTGAAGATCTTTCCAAGCCTTGGAGGTTTCCTGTTGTATACGAGACTCGGCATCAGTCATAATTTGATCGGCCTTTATCTTAGCAGCGTCTTCGGCATCAGCAATAACCCTACGAGCATCTTGCTGGGCCGCCGATAATATATCATCAGCTTTAGCCCTGGTCTCATGCAAAGTCTTGTCAATCTTGGCCTCAAGTTGCTTTTTTTCTAAGGCCATTTCTTGGCCTAGTTTAACGCCGTTTTCAATAAGCTCACGCCGTTCGTTTAAAATCCTCAGTATTGGCTTAAAAGCCCATTTCCGTAGCACCAAAAAAACCAAAATAAAAGTAATAATTTGGATAATAAAAGAAGACACGCTAAAACCAAGCGCTCCAATCCCCGTCGAATTATCTCCAAAATTATTTAGTAAACTAAGTATCATATATCTTCTATAATCCTTACCTAACTAACGATAAATATTGAAGCGAAGGCTAGTAGAGCAAAGAGCTCAACAATAGCCACGAAAACTAGGGCTTGACCTAAGAACTTTGAAGCCTCAGGATTACGCCCAACAGCTGATAGGTAATTACCACCGATTAAGCCAATACCAATACCCGGCCCAATAAAGCCTCCACCAATCATGAGACCCTTTCCGATCAAACCTATAGCGTCCTGTGTTGACAACGTAGTTGCCAGATAAACTGTGTGTACTAAATCCATATCTTTTGCTTACTCCTTATTAATATTTTTAACAACTAAAATCACTACCGCCCTCTACTCAATTGTCTCGAGTTCCATACCAATTGTTTCAGGAACGTCCTCCTCCGTCAAGTTATGGTGAGCATGATTAACGGCGATGGCGAGGTACATAATACTCAATATGCAGAATATATAGGCCTGCAGGGCACCAACAAAAAATTCCAGAAGTGTAAATGGGGTAGCCGTGAGTGGAGCAAGGACATGGCCAAGATAAGAGAAAACGGCGATCACAATTTCCCCAATTGCTACATTCAAAAAAAGTCGAAGTGATAGGCTAAAGACCCTAGTCATGTCGGTAAACATCTCTAAAAGCCCAATGATTAAATATAGAGGGTTGGCCGGGCTGCCCACAAAGAAGTGCCTCAGATAATTACGGATGCTGCCTGATTCACGGATCGATGAAAAGTAAACCACCGACATAGTTATTACACCCATAGCCAAAGTTCCATCTAAGTCACCGGTAAATGGTCGAAGCAGCGGTAAGCCACCGACCTTAATCGCTTCGCCAACACCAGGAATCAGCCCTAACCAGTTATTGACTAATATGAAGAAAAACAGAGTAACAAAATAGGGGACATATTTACGGCCTTTCTTCTTGTCATCAAAAGCGTTAACTACGAGGTTTGTTATAAAATCCGCCCCAATCTCAACATATTGGATAAAGCCACCCTTAGGCTTAATGGTAATCCTTCGGGCAACCCAGATAAAGGTGATTATTAGAACTGCCGAACATATCCAGCCATAGAAAATAGAGTTAGTGATAGCCAGGCTGCCCAAATGGAAAACTGGTCCTGGTGCAATGTGGACCACAGGGCCGGAACTTGCAAAGAATAATCTCATTATTTTTTACCCTCCGGGTGGGTGAAACTTTGGTTGAGCTGCCTAAGTATTCGCCGCATAACAGCAAAAGACCCAGCAATAGCCAAAACACAGCCTACAATAAACAAAAGCGGTGAAGTCTTAAAATGTTCATCAAGCTTATAGCCGCCAATAATTGGGATAAGAAAGACTAGAGCTAATTGCCAAGTCATATCCATGACAGAACTTATAAAGATAAGTCGGTCACTCTTCTTTCCCTTGCTGGCCTCACCCTCGGCAGGCTTCGGCGTCACTTTCGGCGCAGAATCTTTTATCATTTCTTTAAGATTATCAGTTTTCTCTCTGTAAAGCAATAGAGCTTAGGCTTTACTTTACTTTGTATAGTAGGTACAATTATAGGTATGAACGAACAAACCGTTACTATCTACAGTGCCACTTGGTGCGCTTTTTGCCACGCCGCGAAAGATTACTTCAAGAAACTAAACGTCAAATATGATGACAAGGATATTGAAGCCGATCCAAAATACGCTCAGGAATCAGTTGATAAATCTGGGCAACGTGGAATCCCAGTAATAGATATAGCTGGCACGATCATTGTCGGTTTTGACCGACCAAAAATTGATGAGGCCCTAAAAGCCGCCAAGCTAGTTTAAGCGCTAAAACGACTGATATACTACTACCATGAGTTTTGAGGATTATAAGACTAAACCATCTGTTGTTATCGTTTATAGTGGTGAAGGTAAGGGCAAGACCTCTGCGGCACTAGGTCTAATGAGCAGGTCGCTTGGCAATAG
>Ga0182030_10015670_pt1 | contig 14838 bp, 14 predicted proteins | sample 812S3MmetaG_FD_121299 | JGI IMG/M metagenome (GOLD analysis project Ga0182030, IMG submission 121299) | Permafrost microbial communities from Stordalen Mire, Sweden - 812S3M metaG (Illumina Assembly) | ecosystem: Environmental > Terrestrial > Soil > Wetlands > Permafrost | place: Sweden... | reverse complement strand
GGCGAGGGTAATAAAATCCATCCTCCCATCGCTGGCCGTGGCGACCGAGGGGCCCGGGGGTGAGGGGGTCATTGCAACATGCCTTTGTCAAATCTTATCCGGGACACCACTCTAGGTCTTGGGTCAGAGATTCTAGAATCTGGAGGCAACAATGAATCGTGAACCGATCGCGACCAGGGCGTGGAAGAGCCTTAGTACAATCAGGTGTGCGGTGGAGCGGTGCGCGGGCCCCCCCCGGGTTGAGCTTGGTCCTCCGTTTCGGTTGACTTGCTGCGCCTGGGCGATCTTCATAGTATTGTCACTCTTGGTCGTACCACAGGCTTGGAGCCAGCAACAGGCAACCGTCTCAGGCATAGTTAGCGACCCCTCGGGAGCGGTCATTCCCAGCACCACAATTCGCGTGGCCAATCTCGAAACGCACGTCGCGACAACAGCGGTGACAAATTCGACCGGCTACTATGTGGTGGGTAACCTCATTCCAGGGACGTACACGGTTGCGGCCCAGAAGGAAGGTTTCAAGACCGCGACGCGGCCAGCGTTCACCTTGGAGGTTGCCCAGTCTGCAACGGTAGATTTTCAGTTGGAGCTCGGCCAAACGTCCCAGGAGGTGTCCGTTCACGCCGCTGCTGCCCTGGTGGAGAGTAGCGATGCTATCGTCGGTCAAGTAATCGGACCGACAGCGATGGTCGAGTTGCCGCTCAACGGCCGAAATTACTTCAATTTGGCCGAGCTTACCCCGGGAGTATCGAGTTACGGTCTGCGCAGCTTTTATTCGACTGCCATCAATGATTATGGCACCTCGTTTAATTCCGGGAGCGGTGGCGAGGACCGGAACGGGTACACGCTGGATGGCGCTGACATCGAAACCCACTTCATCAATGGCTCCTACGTCCCTTCCATTGATGCCATCCAGGAATTCAAAATTGAAACGACACCCTACGCAGCCGACCTCGGGACTACCCCGGGCGCACAGATTTTACTGGTAAGCAAAAGTGGGACGAATAAGGTGCATGGGGACGCCTATGAATTCCTTCGCAACAACTCCTTGGATGCCTACAACTTTTTTGACAATCGCAGCCTGCCGGTTCCCGAGCTGAGGAAAAACCAGTTCGGAGGGACGATTGGTGGACCGATTATCAAGGACAAACTCTTCTTCTTCGGAAGCTACGAAGGGCAGCGCGAGCGCATTGGCGAGACCTTTTTTGGAACGGTGCCCACCCTGTTGATGCGACAAGGGATTTTCACGGAAGTCCCCCAACAGATCTTTAACCCATTTACGACTCAAGCCTGCGCCAGTTGTCCCTCCGGAGTGGAGCGACAGACCTTCGCCAATAACACTATTACTCCTTCGACTCTGATCAGTACCGTGTCGTCTGATTTTATGCAATCGCAGTTCCCGCTGCCCACGAGCTCTGGCATCGCGAATAACTTCGCTGCGAACAAGGCTGATCGCAACACGCGTAACCAAACCAACGTCCGGATCGACGACACAAGATCCAAGGATGCAATTTTCGGCAGGTTTAGTTTCAATAACTCAGGCTTGTACGCTGCCCGTCAAACTTTCGGTGGCGGCGCGCTGCCCGGCTTTGGAGATAATGACACGATCACCACCACCAACGTGACGGCGGCCGAGACCCATACTTTTAACCCTACCACAGTCCTGCAAGTTCAAATCGCCTTCCTGAGAATGTGGTATGACCTCCTCCCCGAACAGCTTGGCAATGATCTAAACTCAAAGCTGGGGGTACAAGGGGTCATCCCCGATGAACCATTCATTACCAGTGTCGCTGGGATGACCAACCCCGGGTCGGACCCCTACAATCCGGAATTCCGGGCAGACAACCAATACTCGTATGTGGCCAAGCTGTCCAAGGTCTCCGGCAAGCACACCTTCCACGTGGGAGGCGAATACGATCGCTGGCAGACAATGATGAATGCCGCGCCGAGTTACCCTCAAGGTGAGTTCAGCTTCGATGGATCTTTCACCAAAGACCCCAACAACACGGCCGCCACCGGATTTCCTTTCGCCGATTTCCTGCTGGGCTATCCTGTGTTCGGGCAAAGCCAATCCGGAGATAGCGGCGGCTACTTGTTCCGGAACAACCTGCGATGGTGGTTCAACGATGAGTGGCGGGCCACCCCTAATTTGACACTAACTCTGGGGGTTCGCTGGGAGTACGACGGGCCCTTCACGGAGAAGTTCGACCGGCTCGCGAACTTTGATCCTGCCACCGGCCAGATCGTCATTGCCGGCAAAAACTCCGTGAGCTCTTCGGGCGACGTCCGCTCCGCCCTGAAAAACTATGCGCCTCGTTTTGGATTTGCCTATGCGATCCCCGGACATCGACAAACGGTCCTCCGCGGCGGTTACGGGATTTTTTATGACGTCGAACAGGAAAACTGTTGCGAGGGGACGCGCACGAATCCACCCTTCTCGAGTTTCCCACAGTTTCTTGGCGGCAATACTACAGAAGAGGTTCCCAGCGTTTCAATCCAGGAGGCCTTCTCACCGACTCGTTCGACGCCTGCGGTGCCGAGTTTACAAGGGCTCGACTTTAATCTGCGCAACGGGTATCAGCAGCAGGCATCCTTCGGAATCCAGCATCAGTTTGGGTCGAGTTTGTTGGCGGAGGTTGAATATAACTGGCAGAAAAACACCAAGTTCTTTGCCAGTCGGAACCTCAATGCTCCTACTGAGAGTGGCACCTATATTTTGCCCTACCCCCAATACAGCGGTATCACCTACTTGACCAATCTCGAGTATGGCAACTACAACGCCCTGCTGGCGAGGCTGGAGAAGCGGCTTTCGCACGGCCTGACCTCTTTGACCGCTTTTACCTGGTCTAAGTACCTTGACAATACCTCACAAGGTAATGCTGCCGGCGCTCCCGGCGATCCCGGATTCCAGAACCCCTATTGCTTCAGTTGCGACTACGGGCGATCCACCTCGGATTATGAACATCGCTTTGTTCAGAGTTTTGTGTATAAGCTCCCCACCCCCACCAACGGTGGGGCTTTTGCCAAGAATCTGATAGGCGGCTGGGAGCTATCAGGAATCTTTACCTACCAGTCGGGATTTCCGGTATCGCCACGCATTTCCTTTGATAACAGCGAGACTGAGACGTATGCTGACCGGCCGGACGTAGTCCCGGGGGTGCCGATCTTCCCCGCAGGCACGCGCGATCCCTCCCTCTGGTTCAATCCCGCGGCCTTCGTCGTCGCCGCTCCCGGCCACTTCGGCAACGCTGGGAAGGGTATTATTGCGGGCCCGAATTTGGTCGATCTCGACGCCGCCGTGATGAGGAATTTCCGGCTGTCGGAAAGGTTCAACCTGCAATTCCGCGCGGAGGGCTTCAATCTGCCCAATCGCCCGAACTTCGCGGATCCTAATCCGTTCATCGATATTCCCTCGGTGGCGGGAAGTATCACGTCCACGACCACGACATCCCGTCAATTTCAATTTGCTTTGAAACTGACATTTTGAGTTGTAGCGAAGCTGTTGCGCCCCCTTATATCCGCAAAAAAAAACGCGTTGCCGCGTTGGCGCCCATTTTCAAGCTGCGAACTTCTCCCGTCCATATTCGTGATGCAAGCCGCCCAGGATGGGCTTGGTAACGACACGGCAATCTTGGAGAATGCGATACCGCGACGATGCCTCCTGGGGCAAATCCAAGGGACGGTCCGGGATCCCCGGCCCCAAGCTAGTGTGGTGTCCCGGATAAGATTTGACAATGGCATGTTGCAAGGACCCCCTCACCCCCGGGCCGCTCGGTCGCCACGGCCACCGAGGGGAGGATGGATTTTATTGCCCTCGCCCCTTTGGGGGAGAGGGTGGCGCGTATCCGGCGTAATCGCCAGCCGGGGCGGGCCGGGTGAGGGGGTCTCGCCTATTGTCAATTCTTACGTGGGACACCACACTAGAGTGAGGACGGCCCCTAGCCCAACTTTCGCAGTTGAGGGGGTATAATGCGGGCAAGTAGTTTATTTTCATCAAATCGATCACCAAGGTCTACACTACATTTTTAACTGCACCGGGCAGTTGGTGACGGTCTCCGCGGGCTTGATGCGTGGCGGAGGTTGCGACGGCAATGACAGGTGGAGTTGGTGAAGCAGGAGCGTCTGCTCGGGTTCCGGCTGCGTATAGCGCGGCATGATCAGCCAACGTCCGTCGGTGGTAGGCAGGCAGACATCGAGCATCTGAATCGTGGCCAGTTTTTCCAGCACGGCTCGCGGGGTCGCCTGGGCGACCCTTTCCATCGAAGGCTTCAGCGGCTTTGTTGTGCGAACCTGCAACGAACCCTCAACATTAAATTGACCTCGATGGGTCTGTTTCATTTGCTCGATCATTTGTTTTTTCTCCTTTTCTGCGCCCGTTTCTCGCGGGGCACGAGAAGGGCGAGTGGGGCCTGCTCGCAAGTGCCAAGGGCTGTCTTTTTGCGGGGGAGCCAAGAAACTTCGCCCTTCGATTTGTTTCTTGGGGGAACCGCAAACCCGAAGGGTGTCCGTCAGCGGACGGACAAAGCAGAAGGCCGCCGTGCCGCCAGCGCGCAGGCGGCTTTCCCATCTCGCCGTGCCCGCGCGAAATCGGTGCCAGAAAAGGAGGATGGGAACGTACTTTACTTTTGGGGTTACCTTTTGGGGGTGTACTACGATGCGGGCGGAGGGGAATTAGCATTTCCGAAACTCGAAAGCAGAGTGGCCTCTGCACGCATGCAAACCGCGTTGGGCAAGATGATCCAAACCGGAAACACGTGTGAAGAATGTGCGTACCACGAGGCAGGTCGCGGTGTCGCCGGCGGCGTCCTAGGGCTTGCCTTCAAACCGGACCTTAAAGCGATCCTTGGATATCAGTGGGGGTAGAAGGGGCACTTTCGTTGCCCCGACTGAAGGACTTGTATTATGTAACTACTAATGATATGATTAGGAGTGAGTTGACATATGAGTGAACTAGGGATTCAATCGGAAATGCCGTTGCTGAGGCTCTTGGGATGGAGGCGGGCTGTTTGCGTTGGCATGATGCTGGCCGCCTTGCTGGTGCTTTTTCACCGGTACAGTGAACTCGGCAAGGCTCTGTCGAGCGATGCCTATGCTTTGATGTGGGCCACATGCTTCGCGGCTTTCGTTGGGTTCTCTGCAGTGGTGCTTCAGGCGCGATGGTCGTATAGGGCACTGTTGGAACAGAGGGCAGACCAACATCGAGCAGAGGAAATAGAGCGGGAACGGCAGAAAGGGATAATTGCCACTGCCCTCCTAGCGGAGATTAATCGATTTAATGAATCTCACACTAAAGCGTTCCGGGCCAAGAGGGGCATTATGCTTGCTCCGACTTTTAGCCTTTATCAGGCGAACGCATCCCGAGTAGGGGAGTTCGGCAGACAGGTGGCGCAGGCAATCGTGGACTTTTATACTTTGGCGCTTGAGCATGCTGCGGCGGTCCATCGGTACGTGCAGATCGTCGAGGGACCAATGTTCCCAGGCGAAACCGTTCAGCAAAAGGAAGAACGTGAAGCAGCCTTCTTCAACGAACACCTGCGCGACAAGCTAGAGCTGCTGAAACAATCAGCCGAAGAAGCAATGCGTGTCCTACAGCAGATAGCCGCACTGCCTGAGAAAGCCAGCAACGCGTAATCGCGCTGATCCCATTAAAGTCTGTCATCAGTCCGACGCCGGTTCGCTGCGGTAGCGCAATCATTCCACGTGTCTGGACACGGTCTCCTCAGGGGCGTAATATTGCCGGTGTGTCTCAGCATTCTGGTGAGACAGCCATTCTCACATCACCGCGCGACTAGGAGTTGCCCAATGAAAAAAGTGGGTTGTTTCCTATTGGTGTTCGCATTCATTTCTTGTGTATGGGCGAGCGGGCAGGCCGAGAAGAGCGAAAAGAAACCCCTAACAAATGTAGATGTAGTGAGTATGGTCAAGGCTGGCTTGGGGGAAAGCACTATCGTCCTGGCCATCCAGCACAGTGCTTCTGACTTCGATACTTCCCCCCAGGCGTTAATCGCGCTCAAGAATCAAGGAGTATCCCAGAGAGTCCTAGATGCTATGTTGACGGCGGGAAGCGAAAAGAAGCCCGCCGCCAGCGTGGCAGCACAGGGACCGACAACCAAAATGGACAATGGCAAATGGGAATCACAGGAGGAGGTCCCCCCCATAGACGGATCACGGGCAGTATACCTAAACCTTAAGGCCGAACAGAGCGTCCCTGGCGTAGGCGAACTGAACGGCTTCCCCTTGCTGGTAATCCGCTGTAAATCGCGTGCGACAGATGCTTTCATCAATACGGGGTCTCTTCCCTTTGACCCTGACAGGGGCGGAAAGTTCAGTGTACGGCTCCGTCTGGATGATGGACAGCCCTTCACACAATACTGGAATGAATCATCAGGCTACGATTCACTCTTTTCGCCTGACCCTATTGAACTCGCGAAGGAATTGGCCGCCGCCAAAAAGCTGGCCTTCGAGTTCACACCAATGGGTTCCGGCCCGGTAGCGACGTGGTTTGACCTTACTGGCCTGGATGTCATGATCGCAAAGGTCTCGGACGCTTGCGGGTGGTCGGGAGCCGCACCAGCGGTTCCGGTGTCTGTGGCCGAATTGGGATTGAATTCAATTCGCAAGGTCTACGTCGAAGACCCGCACCAATTTGGTTATGTCGCGCCGGGGCATATTAAAAAGGGCCTAAGTAAGAGCAAATGTTTACAACTTGTCGATGACCCGACTGAGGCTGATCTCGTTCTGACCCCCGTACAAGCAGAAGGTGTGGGGGGCGATAGCTGGAAATGGATATTTACAAACCCAAAGACCCATAATCGTGTGGGGGCGTGGGAAATGACGTATTTCCCCAACTCCAAGAAGGTCGAGGAAGCTCTTGGGTGTCGATAGGGGCCGCGCTGGATTTATGCGAAAGGGTTTTAACGGTGAGGTGTGGGGCCGGAAATACGACTGGCGAGGGGACCGTAGCATTTGGTTTGTTCGAAGTGCGCCGAGAAGGAAAGTGCCAGACCTGCTCGGTGCCCATACGCCACTTCAATGCCATATGAAATCTAAAGATTCGAGTCAGTTAGGAGGACGGGACAATGGACGACCCAGCTAATTTTATCCTAATCGTGCTATTCGGCGTACTTGGTATATTCATCCTCGTTAGGATTGTGAAATACGCTTCCCGGACGGTGGATAAAGAACAAGCGAAAAAGCAATGGGTCCCGAGCGCTCCCGCGCCCGCGAAGGAAGTAAGGCTCAGCATGACACCGGCAGAAGTCGAAGCCGCGGTGGGGGTGCCCGATACAAAGGTAGATCTGGGAGAAAAGGTCCTTTACAAATACAAGAACATGACCGTCGAGTTCCATGACGGACAGGTTAAGGATGTGCACTAGAGGAGGCCCTGTGTTCCGTCCTAAGTGTGGCAATAAGGTAGATGATTCCGATGCTTTCTGCCGTTCATGTGGACACCTGCTCTCGGAACACAAGGCTACATCAACCAAAGTTGCACCAGCCAACGATGCCGCAGGTACGGTGGGGGTCGGGAAGGCCATCGAACCGACCAAGAGAGGGGTTAATACAGCCGTAATCGTCCGCGTCGTTGTGCTGTTGTTCGCTCTCGGATTTGTTCTCAGTAAAGTGGACTGGATTCAGGACGCCGCCCTTGATATGGGCGGGTTCGATGCCGCTCTGAGGGAGGAGGAAAAAGATGCGGTGCGAGCGAGTGATGACGCCATAGCAAGCGGACGGGGCCTCAGCGACGAAGGGGGGAAGCAACAGCGAGAGGCCGTGGTAGCGCCTGTGGCTCCGACCAGGGTAACGTCGAATCGGCGCACGACCGTAAGAGAGCGAGAGAAGGAGGCAGAACCAAGGACTGAACCTGGCGACGAGGTTCAAGCCCGAGGCTATAAGGACGAAGATGGCAAGTATCGGGCTCGCCGGGCAAATGATGGGGAGGCTCAATATCAGTTAAACGCGATCAACGAGGACCTGATCGTGCTCGTCCCGGAATGCGCAAATGCCGAGCCCGCTATGAAGCTGGAAATAGACAAATCCCTCAAGCTTGACGAGTACGAGCTATCGAATCTTATAAGCCGCGACGAAGCCAGGGCCTTTCATAGCCGGGTAGTGGAGCAGGGATGCTTTTAGCAGACGTGAATGCCCACCAGGGAACCCCTTTGGCGGATAGTGCACAGGTCTCGATGCGTGAGACCGCGAATCTGGGTGACGCGAGCTGCCGCCCCGTTCACAGACCCGTGACTCGCTCTTCACTACAATGTGTCCAAGTTTCGAGATGCTACAGAAACAAAGGCAAGTGGTGAGGCTTAAAGTGAAGTACATCGGTGATCACACCCTGCCTTGCTCCCTCGGCCACGAGCGCTTGGAGCCGACCGGTGCGGTGTGCCTGGTGCTCCTTATCATGGATGATCGCCCCCCAGTTCACGGATGACGCCTTCAGCCCAGCGAAGGCATGAACGATTTGACTAAGGGTTCGGCTTGCAAACTCAGCATGGCGGGGCTCGGGTACAACGAAGCTCTGAACGAGATGTTCGCCTTCATCCCACGCTTCTGCCCGGTTTTCCCAAAACATAAAGAGTGATGTAAGGCCCGGAATCTCCGCGACTCTCTCTCCAGCAGGGTTCACAAAGTAGGCGTCCTCGATTTGAACCTCGAAATCGCCGGTTTGCGGATCGGGCGAGGTCAGCTTCTCCATACGGATTTGCATCTCCGTTCCCGGTGCGAGACTGTACGAAATGTCGCCCGCGAGCAATCCGAGAAGGTTCTCTTCCATCGCGCGGGAAAAGTCGATCTTGTAGTTCGTTGTTGCAATCTCCGCATGACGCATCTCGAATAATGTCCAGAATGTTGCGTGTTTCCAAGCAATGAGCATGGGTAGACGCAAAAGTTCCGCGTAACGGAAGTAGTGTGGTTTGAGGGAAACTGGCGATGCCGTACTTTTCACTTCGATTAGCACCGGAATAATCTTCCCATCGTGATCGAACGCGGCTAGTAGATCGGGGACGCGGTACGTATCGGTAGAGTTCAACGGTAACTGCTCTTGGCCAAGCTTGTGAACGAGGCGACACTTCCCTAGCCATGAGAGTATCAGGGAAAACTCATTTTCCGGCTCGAGACCGTGCTGCAGTTGCTCAAGTCGAGCAATAACCGATTGTGGGTCAGGTGAGTCGTCGAATGGCAACAATTCGATGACCTGCCGAATCAGTGATTCATTGTGGCGCGAAGAGTTCATGCTAATCCTCAATTTCCAATCTCAGGCCGTCGTTCACCGATAATATACGCGTGACAACCCAGCTTGTAAATCTCGATCCGGATGTCTGGTTGCGATCTTTGGTAACGCTGGGAGCGCCTTGGGGAACGCGAGTTTTTTGAGATAGTCAATGGCTTATGCCGTAGCCCTCGTCGCGCTGGTGTGACTCTCTCACCGATTGGTGTTCGGAATTTTCAGCCGTGTGCGGTTGGTCATAGCTTCCCATTTCATGCCCAGTTTCCATTGCGGTCTGCTTCGAAACGTCGCGGCTCAATTCTTCGCCGAGTTTCGCCGCATCATTGGTGTAAATCTGTGCATCGTAGCTCCCGCGTGAAATGGAGACATACGCCAGCCGTGAATTGACAAGCTGGTCGTGGGCCTGTTCGGTGTCCACATGCACCATCACGCGGTCGGCGGTGGCTCCCTGGCTGCTATGACTGGTGACGGCATAGCCGTAATCGACATGTGGGTGCTCCCGGATGTTGAATTGCACATCCTGGCCGGAGTCCAGCCGGACTTGGAGATTTCCTTCCGCGTCGATTTGTTGGACTGCTCCGAGTTGGCGGTTGGCAATGTGCTCGTCCCGGTAAGGCGCGGTGAATTGCACACGGTCACCAGTTGAGAAATCCCGTTCCGCCTCCCGGTAAACACTTACGCCGTGCAGCCGGTGCGGGTTCCGGACGGAAAGCCGTTTGGCCGCATTTGTGGGGCCGAAAAGCATTCGGCCCGGGCCGAGCGCCGCTCGGCCCTACGTCCGACACGTCCGACACTTGTCTCTTGACAAATCTAGTCGATTGAGCTATGCTAGATTTGTAGGTTTTGTAGGTGTTGCAGTGTCCTTGCGCAAACCCCTCACGATGACTCCCGCCCGGATCGAAGCCAACCGGCGCAATGCGGAAAAGTCCACCGGCCCGCACACGGCGCGGGGCAAGGTCCAGTCGCGGATGAACGGCCTCCGGAGCGGGGGGCGTTCGCGCCTTTATCACGATCTCATGCAAACTTTGTTCTATGCCCCGCCCGGCGCGGCGGTAAGAACGGCGCGGGCGGCCCAGACTCCCGAACAGGCCGCTCACCCGCTGTTCACGGAATTGGTGGAGATGTTTCGCCAAGCCGAAATCGAGGTGGTTCTGGAAAACCGCCGATTGCACCCACTCGGGGACTCCTGAAAAAGAATTCTTTTTTTATACGACCGAAGCCAGTATGTGTATGAAAACGAACAAAACTCAGACAAAATTCCCGCCGAAAAGCCGGATATTTACGTCGATCTGACACAGATTTTGCAGAAAATAGGGGGTTGGTGAGGGAAATTTGCAGCTATTTGCAGTTACTGGAGCGCTTTTGGAACTGTTTCGCTGGGTAGCAGCTTGTAGCGCCTTGGCCACCATCTTCAGTTCCGCCATAACTCCCTCGCGTTGCCCCGGCGCGGTTGGGGCGATTACCGACGCCATTTCGGTTCCGCGCACCCTGCTGTCAATCTCTTCGTCGTGTGACAGCCCCTCGGCCAAGTCCTGGGGGTAGGCTTGTAGGTAAGCAAATGGGCGAAGATTTCCCTGGGAGCCGGCGTAAAGAAGCGCTGCTCATTGTTCCGATCGGGGAAAAGTGACGCGGCAAGGGTGAGCGATTCGGAAGCGGGCCCCGCTGAGAGGCAGTAGGGATAAGTGTCGGGAAAACCCCCATCCCCCTGGTGATTTTCGGTGCCCGAAAGCGTTACGAGCGGATCGGACCTGAAAAGTCGTCTTCCCATTGACTGTTCCGGCCTTTGACGTGGTTCCGGCCCGAGATGGGCGTTTTTCATTCCGAATCCGGCCTAACTTGCAGTTTGGGCTGTCAACAGATTGTTGGTAAACCCTTGGCGACTAGCGAAGAGTAATCCGCGAAAGGGTCGGCCGACATCCGAGTCGCCGACAATTAGGGAGTTGAGCGGCTTCGGTCCACGGTACGCCCTTGCTCGTGACTAATCGCAGATGGCAAATGCTATGGCGCTGTGGGGTCGGCGCGGTCGTGCGGCACTTCCACAGGTCGGCGATTAATCGGGCACTAACCGATTCTCTGATACCAAGCTCAATTGCGCTTCACCGAGGCTTAATTGGGTCGGTAACCAAGTTAGTGCTATATCTGCTGCCTAATTAATTCGAACTAATGTCCGACGAGGTGTGTCGTGTCAAATCCCAGAACGAGTCTCTCAGGTAAGGTCCTCGGAATATTCCTGTGGCCAATCCTTTTGGCCGGGACCTCCTCGGCTGTCGGCCTGTTCAGGTCCGCGGCATTTCCGCCCACACAGATACTTGCTAGGTTACGGTGAGGGTGAGCGTCGTGCTGTGCTGCAAGGCCGTCGATCCCGATCCTCTCGTTCCGGTGACGGTCAGGGTGTACGTGCCCGCGGGAGTTCCCGGGTTGGTGGGGACCGTTCCACTTCCGCCACCGCCACCACCGCAGGCTGCCATCGCCAAGGCAAGCACGACTACGGCGCCCACCGCCGCCGCCCAGCGGAGCGATTTGCGGAATCGGCGTTCGCTGGCCAATCCCCAACCCACCATCGTCAGCAGCGCAAGGAGGAGCAGTGAAATGAACTGCAATTCCATTCCCGGCCCCCTCGGTGGCGCGCGGCGTCCGTCTGGCGGTGCGGCACCGGGAGCCGTGGTGGTCACGGTCACAATAACGGACACCGTTCCGGACCCGCTGGGCGTAGCGGAGGTGGGATTCCGCGTGCAGGTAGCCTCCGAAGGCGCTCCCGCGCAGGTAAAGTTGCCGGGTTGGTTCAAGCCGCCGAGTCCGCCGAAGCTCAGCGTGTAATTGGCCGACCCGCCCGGGGTGACCGTCGCCGACGAGGACCCTCCCGAGGGCACGCCGAGGGTAAAGTCCTCGCCCGTGCCCGCCAGCGCCACCGATTGAGGGCTGCCCGGAGCGTTGTCGGTCACGGTAATCGCCCCGCTGCGATTCCCGCCCTGCGTAGGCGTAAAGGTGATGTTAATCGCGCAACTTGCGCCCGCCGCCACCATCGAGCCGCAGTTATTGGTCTGGGCGAAGTCTCCGCTCGCCACGACGCTGGTGATGGTCATGGACTCCCCACCGGGATTGCTCAGGGTGACGCCCTGGGCGCTGGAAGTCGAGCCCACCATCAGCGCGGCAAACGTCAAGCTGGTAGGAGACAGGCTGGCCGCCGGACCCAATCCCGTTCCGCTCAGGCTGACGGTCTGCGTGCTGCCGGCCGCGCCATTACTGTTGTCAGTAATGGTGAGCGAGCCGGAGCGTGCTCCCGTCGCCGTGGGTGTAAAGGTGACGTTAATCGTGCAGTTCGAGCCCGCCACCACGCTGGGCCCGCAATGATTGGTCTGAGCAAAGTCTCCGCTCGCCGTGATGCTGGTGATGCTCAGGGCCGAGGTGCCGGTATTGTTCAGCGTCACCCCTCGGGGGCTGGAAGTTGTGCTTAAGTCCTCGCCCGAAAACGTCAGGCTGGTGGTGGAAACGCTCGCTGTCGGAGCCAATCCGGTGCCGCTCAAAGTCATGGTTTGCACGCTGCCGGTTAGGCCGTTGCTGTTGTCAGTCATGGTGAGCGAGCCGGAGCGCGTGCCCGTCGCCGTGGGCGTGAAGGTGACGTTAATCGTGCAGTCCCCGCCTGCCGCCACGCTGGTGCCGCAGTTATTGGCCTGGACGAAATCACCGGTGGCCACAATGCTGGCAACGGTTAAGGCTGCAGCGCCGGGATTGTTCAAGAGCACGCCTTGAGAGTTCGAAGTCGAGCCCACGCTCTGGCCCGAGAAGGTCAGGCTGGTGGGGGAAAGGTTTGCCGCGGGGCCCGTGGGGATTTGCAGCAGCACGGAGACGTCATTGTCGACGGTATTGGCCACGGCCAAGTCCATGCGGCCATCACCGTTGAAGTCGGCCGCCGCTATCCCGTACGGGTAATTTCCGGTAGCGAAATCCTGGTTTTCCTGGAAAGTCCCATCGCCATTGCCCAACAGGACAGAGACGGTGCTGGCGATGAGGTCAGACATGGCGAGATCAAGGATGCCATCCCCATTGATGTCGGCGACCGTCAGTAGATTCGCACCCTGGCCGGTGGAGTAATCCACGTGGGACTGGAACGTTCCGTCTCCGTTGCCGAGCAGGACGGAGACTGTGCTGGTTGAGGTCCCACGGCCGTTGCTTGTGGCTAAGTCCAGAATCCCATCCCCGTTGAAATCCCCCGCCACAACCGCGATAGAGTTGGATGGTGTTGGGTATTCCACAGGGTTCTGGAAAGTCCCGTCGCCCTTACCGAGAAGGACATAAAGATTGCCGGAGTCGGAAACCAGCGCCAAGTCCAATTTTCCGTCGCGGTTGAAATCCCGGGCCAGAATGGATGTGGGCTCGTTATACCATTGCCCATCTCCGATTGGAAACCAGCTCGAGGCGTGGAAGGTTCCGTCGCCATTTCCCAGAAGTATCTGAACCCCTGTGCCCTGGTTACTATATATGCCCAAAGCTAAGTCGAGCTTGCCGTCGCCGTTGAAATCGCCTACAGCGATGGCTACCCCGAATAAGCTTTGTCCGCCAATAGTGAGGGGCGTCTGGAAGGTACCATCTCCATTGCCCAGGAGGATGGATACGGTGTTGTCATCGCTGACGACGGCCAAATCCGGCTTGCCGTCGTTATTGAAATCCCCGACTGCCACCGACTCCGGGCCCGACCCGGCAGCGTAATCCACGTGCGGCTGAAATGTGCCGTCCCCGTTGCCTAAGAGCACGGAGATAGTATTGGATCCACCGTTGGCGACCACTAAGTCGGGCTTGCTGTCGCCGTTGAAGTCTCCCTCGACCATATCCATGGGGGCCTGTCCGACCGTCAAAGTCCTATTCACGAAAGCGAGACTGAGGGCGGCAGTGGTGATCTCAAACGCCGCGCCATCGGACGTGCCTCCGCCCGGGGTGGGATTGAATACCGTCACCACTGCGGCGCCTGCCAACGCGACATCCGAGGCGGGGATGGCAGCAGTCAGTTGCGTCGGACTGATGTAGGCTGTAGAGCGTGGGCTGCCCTTCCATTGCACAACGGAAATGGGAGCAAAGCCTGACCCGTTGACGGTCAAGGTGAAGCCCGGCGAACCCGGAGTGGCCGCGGCCGGCGCAATGGGGGAGACGATCTGAGGCACGGCATAAGTGGCTGTGGCAGTAAGGGCCACGGAAGGCTGCGTTCCCACTCCATTATCCACAAAGGTCAGGGTTCCCGTGCGCGCGCCCACCGCCGTCGGCGTTATGCTGACGGTCACATAGCAGCTCGAACCCGGCGGCATGGGCTGATTGCAGTTGTTGGATTGCGTGAAGTCGCCGCTGGTGGAAACGCTGGTGATATTCAAGGTTAGATCGCCGCTGCTGGTGACCGTGACCGGCCCAAACCCTCCTTCGATTCCCACAAATTGCGTTCCTAAATCGATGGTGGTCGGCGAGAGGGTCAATGCCGCGGCCAGGCCGATGCCGGACAGTGAGACGGCACTCTGGCCGGCGTTGCTCGAGACGGTTATGGAACCGTTGCGCACGCCCCGGGCCAGAGGCACAAATTGCACGGAAATGGTGCAGCTTGCCCCGGCGCCAAGCGAGGAGCCACAGGCGCT
>Ga0182030_10015669_pt1 | contig 14838 bp, 12 predicted proteins | sample 812S3MmetaG_FD_121299 | JGI IMG/M metagenome (GOLD analysis project Ga0182030, IMG submission 121299) | Permafrost microbial communities from Stordalen Mire, Sweden - 812S3M metaG (Illumina Assembly) | ecosystem: Environmental > Terrestrial > Soil > Wetlands > Permafrost | place: Sweden... | reverse complement strand
TGTTTGGTTGCACGAATCCGGCAATTCTCAACATTTCCTGAGCGCGTTTGATGGGATTTATGAGCGTCTCATAAGCATCATTCATAGCAGCCGCATGCTGGGCGGAATAAGTTCTTTCTGTTTTATGAGAGCCCACAAAACGATCAGGATGCAGCAATCGCTGGGCTTTAAAATAATTCTGGGAAACCAGTTCCTGGTCGACGTCAAAAGACACTTCAAAGCCCAGCCTCTCAAATGCATTGGCCCGGTCAATGGGTTGAAGCATATTGCAATGTTCACAAAACATCTGTGATGGTGTATCTGCTCCGCAGGACCAGCAAGTACTAGACATGAAATGACTCCCCACAACCGCAACGACCTTTTTCGTTGGGATTATTGAACACGAATCCCGATTGTAAATCGTCGGCCACAAAATCCATGGTCGTACCTATCAGAAACATAACCGCCTTGGGATCAATATATACCGTAACTCCATGGGCAGATACAGTCTCATCTCCTGGCGTTACCTCATCCACGTATTCCAGGTTGTAGGAAAGCCCTGAGCATCCCTTTGTCCGCAAGCCGATACGTACACCCAAAGCAGGTTTATGCCGTGCCGCCAGCAGAGCTTGCACCTGTCCGGCAGCTTTTTCAGTCATGGTAAAAAGGGGTGGACGGTTAGGCTTTTCCATTCTCTTACTCTTCAGCTTGCTTAGCCCGGTAATCTTTAACGGCTGCACGGATCGCATCTTCAGCCAGTACCGAGCAGTGGATCTTCACGGGAGGTAATGCCAGATGTTCAGCAATATCCGTGTTTTTAATTTCCATAGCCTCATTGATGCTTTTGCCCTTAACCCATTCAGTCAGCAATGAACTCGACGCAATAGCCGAGCCGCAACCAAAGGTTTTGAACTTCGCATCCTCAATAATGTCATTCTTCACCCGAATCTGCAATTTCATCACATCACCACAGGCAGGCGCTCCCACAAGGCCAGTGCCTATGTCCTTTTCCGCCTTATCAAAGGATCCCACGTTACGCGGGTTTTCGTAATGGTCGATAACTTTTTCACTGTATGCCATAGGTATTCTCCTTAATGTTCTGCCCATTTGATCTGGGTAATATCAATGCCCTCTTGAGCCATTTCCCACAAGGGGCTCATATCGCGCAGGCGATTTACTTCGCAAATAATTCGATCGGCCGCGTAATCCAGTTCTTTCAATGTTGTAAACCGTCCAATACCTATACGCAAAGACGTATGAGCAAGTTCCTCACCCACACCCAGCGCCCTCAATACATAGGATGGCTCCAAAGAGGCCGACGTACAAGCCGATCCCGATGATACGGCCAGGTCCTTTAATCCCATCATCAGCCCCTCCCCTTCAACAAAGGCGAAGCTGATGTTAATGTTGCCCGGGAACCGTTGGTTCTCATCCCCGTTGAGGTAGACTTCCGTCATTGAGCTAAAAATTCTCTGTTTGAAATGATCCGCCAGCAGCTTTATCCGGGTGTACTCAGCATCCATTTCTCGCTCCGCAACGGCGCAAGCTTCGCCCAGACCCACGCACAAAGGCGTTGGCAAAGTACCCGAGCGCATGCCGCGTTCCTGACCGCCACCATTAATTTCTGCCAGCACTCTAACCCGTGGCTTGCGTCGCACGTATAAGGCGCCTACCCCTTTGGGTCCATAGAACTTATGGCCGGAAATACTCATCAAATCGATATTCATCTCCTCCACATCAAGAGGAATCTTGCCTACGGCCTGTGCCGCATCCGTATGAAAGAAAACACCCCGCTCACGGCAGATCGCACCAATCTCTTTCAAGGGTTGAATGACCCCTATTTCATTATGCACAGCCATGATGGAGACCAAGATTGTTTTTTCTGTGATTGCCTTTTTCAATAGATCAATGTCAATCAACCCTGAAGCTTGCACCGGCAGATAAGTTACCTCAAAGCCTTGTTCTTCCAAATGGCGGCAAGAATCCAGCACGCACTTATGCTCAGTCACCGTTGTGATGATGTGGTTCTTCGTGTCCTTATAGAAATGCAACACCCCTTTAAGAGCCAGGTTATTGGCCTCTGTGGCCCCGGAAGTAAAAATGACTTCCTTAGGATTGGCACCAATAAGATGCGCCACCTGAGCCCGCGCTGTTTCAACCGCTTCTTCAGCCTCCCAGCCATAAGCGTGACTGCGGGAGTGGGGATTACCAAAATGCTCCGTAAAATAGGGGATCATCTTATCCAACACCCGCGGATCACATGGGGTAGTGGCTTGGTAGTCTAGATAGATAACCTTATTACTGTTCGATGCTGTTCTCATAGTATCTTTACCCATTTTTCAATCTTTCATACAGTGCCAACCAAGTGTGTGCAAAGCCTTCTACTTCTGTCGTTGTCGTACTCCAGCCTAAGCTGATGCGTGCCGCCTCAGTCGAGGCCTCATCACCGTGTCCCATGGCTCTCAGCACATGAGATGGCGACACCTTACCTGAAGAGCAAGCCGATCCTGAACTAATCGCAAACCCTTCCAGATCAAAGGCCATAAGTTGTTTATTCGTAGCCACACCAGGCATTCCGATGTAGCTTGTATTGGGCAGCCTCACGCTGCTTATACCATAAATCGGTACATTGGGATGCCTAGCCGAAATAAGGGATTCGAGCAGATTTCTACAACCCTCAACCGCTGTCCAATTATCATTTTTTGAATCTCTCAAAGCCTGGGCAAAACCCACAATCCCAATTGTATTCTCCGTACCAGCACGATGACCCTTTTCCTGGCCACCACCATGGATGAGAGAAGGCAGCTTTTCGTTAAGAGGCCCAATCAAAACACCGCAACCCTTGGGCCCACCAATCTTGTGAGCAGAGATCGAGATGTAATCGGCTCCCAAGCTTTTGTATGTAAACGGGATCTTAGTAAAAGCGGTTACCGCGTCGCAGTGAAGCTTGGCGCCATGCTTATGCGCAATTTCCGCTGCCTCTGCCACCGGCTGAATAATGCCTGTCTCGTTGTTAGCAAGCATAATGCTGACGAGGATACGCTGATCTTTATTCTCAGACAGCAGCTTATCAAGAGCATGAAGATCAATGATGCCGCTCGACAATACGGGGACCTTAATGGCATCTGTAGCCGCCCGATCGATTGATTCGTGCTCAATGGCACTCATCAAGACAGTATCAAAGGCCTTAATCACCAAGTTGTTCGCCTCCGTGCCGCCACTGGTAAAGATAACCTGAGAGGGCTCCACGAGGAAATGCGCTGCAAAAGTATCACGAGCATCTTCGATGCAAGTCCGTGCGGTCCTGCCAAACTTATGGATAGACGACGGGTTGCCAAAGTGCTGCATGGCCTCAGACATAGCCTTCATTACATTCGGCCGCAGAGGCGTTGATGCATTAAAATCCAGGTAGATATGGGGCTTATCTGTCATGATTTCGCCCCTGGAGCTATGTCCGCCAAGGTTTTGGATGCCAAATAACTTGTGATATTATCGCTGAGCCCATCCCAAAGATTATGGGTCAAACAACGAGCCGCCCCACCTTGACAGCCCACTTTCTTGACAGGATCACAGCGCGTTGCATGCAAAGGCTCATCCACGGCGCGCATGATCTCCAGCACGTTGATTTCGCAAGGATCATGGCTCAAAGTATAACCGCCCTGCTGGCCTCGCGTACTCTCAACAAGCCCTTGGCGACGAAGCTTAATCAGCAACTGCTCTAAGTAACTTACAGGCAGGCCTTGGCGCACCGAAATATCCGAAATGGATACGGGGGTTTTGCGCCCATGGTTGGCTAAATCTACCATGGCCATAACAGCATATCGGCCTTTTGTACTCAGTCTCATATTTCTTCCTGGTTGCCTGCTGAATCTGCATTGCTATTTGAAACGGGGTGTGCTATTCCTCGCTCGAGAGCAGTTTGTCCTTTTGAGACAATCGCTTTAGTTTCCAGCAACGATCAGGGTGAGAATACTTATCCCGACTAAATTAGTCAAGATTCTTGTGGAATTATCTGAGAGAGGATGCCATGCCAGAATTAATCATCAACGGTCCTGAAGGGCGGATTGAAGCGCGATATCAACCACCACGTACGCCAGACGCGCCTCTTGCGCTGATTTTGCATCCCCATCCTGAGCATGGCGGAACTATGAATAACAAGGTGACGTATGCACTGTATCGCAGCTTTACCGATCGCGGTTTTGGCGCTGTCCGTTTTAACTTCCGTGGCGTAGGCCGTTCAGAAGGTACTTTTGACCAAGGCGAGGGCGAGCTCAGTGATGCGGCAACGGTTATGGATTGGATGCAACAACTGAATCCAAACTCCACTTCGTTCTGGGTTGCAGGTTTTTCATTCGGCGCCTGGATCGGCATGCAACTATTGATGCGTCGCCCTGAGTTGAGTGGGTATATCTCCGTTAGCCCGCCGGCGAATCTCTATGATTTCACCTTTTTAGCCCCCTGCCCTGTATCTGGCCTGATGATTCAAGGGGATCGTGATGAAATCGTGCCCAAAGAATCCGTAGAAAAACTAGCTGAACGTTTGGCTCAACAGAAGGGCATCTCCGTTGATTACCGTTGCGTACCGGGAGCCGACCACTTCTTTACCAATAAGATCAATCTAGTCATGCAACATGTGAACCATTACTTGGACAAGCACACTGCCAAAATGAATGTGGCAGTGAATAATTAGGTGTTAAAAGTTATGACCGAAGCCAAAGCCCAACCCCAAGAAAACACAAACGTTTATCGTGACACCCGACTGCAGAAGGTAGAAGATCTTCGCGCGATGGGTGTCAACCCCTACCCGTACAATTTCCGCAAAACCCATGACGCGGTTGAACTGCAAAAGAAATACGAGGGCTTGGAAACCGGTCAAGAAACCCAAGATCAGGTCAGTGTTGCCGGTCGCGTAATGTCGATCCGGAACAGCGGTATGTTCATCGATTTGCTGGACACATCAGGCCGGATCCAGATCTTTTCTCATAAAGATAACTTGAGCGAACAACAGCAGGAAGTCATCAAGCTGTTGGACCTAGGCGATATCATAGGTGTAACCGGACTTATCCGTCGCACACCCCGTGGCGAGCTGACCATTAACGCCAGTGACGTCCAGATTTTGTGCAAGTCTTTGCAGACTCTGCCCGAAAAATACCATGGCCTCCATGATGTCGAAGTACGCTATCGCCAACGCTATGTGGACCTCATCATGAATGAGGAAACCCGCGTGACCTTGCGCAATCGATTCCAGATCATTCAGGCACTGCGCAGCTATCTTCTCGACCACGGCTTTCTAGAGGTGGAAACACCCATGCTACACGTGATTCCCGGCGGCGCGGCAGCAAAGCCATTTATCACCCATCATAATGCCCTAGATATGGAACTATATTTACGCATCGCGCCAGAGCTATTCTTAAAGCGACTCGTAGTAGGCGGCCTTGCGGAGCGGGTCTTCGAAGTTAACCGTTGTTTCCGCAACGAGGGAATTTCCACCCGTCACAATCCTGAATTCACAATGATTGAGCTCTATCAAGCTTTCGCGGATTACCATGACATGATGGATCTGACGGAAGCCATCTTTGAACATGTAGCTCAAACTGTTTTTGGCACCACGACCTTTGAATATGAAGGCAAAGAGATCAGCCTGAAGCGTCCTTGGGTACGCAAATCCATGACCGAGTTGGTGAAAGATCATACAGGCGTTGACTTCCTGGCCATCCACGATTTGGCCGAAGCTCAGAAAGCAGCACAGGGCCTCGGCGTAGACGTCAGCCAAAGCAACAGCTGGGGCAAAGTCGTTCTCGCTGTGTTTGAGGAAAAGGTGGAAAACACCCTTGTCCAACCAACCCATGTCATTGATCTACCCTTAGATATCTCGCCCCTGGCGAAAGTTCATAGGGATGACCCACGCCTGACCGAACGTTACGAGAGCTTTATTAACACCTGGGAAGTAGCCAACGCCTTTTCCGAGCTGACCGATCCCGTAGATCAACGAGCTCGCCTAGAAGCCCAAGTAGCCGACCGAGAAGCCGGCGACGATGAGGCTCACCTGATGGATGAGGACTTCATCACAGCCCTGGAATACGGCCTACCACCAACCGGCGGCTTAGGCATCGGCATTGACCGCATGGCCATGCTGATGACCGGCTCTGCCAGCATCCGCGATGTTATAGCGTTTCCGACAATGCGGAAGAAGGCATAAGATAACAATAACTCTAACCGTAAGGAGACCCTTATGAAAACGAGAAATATTTTAGCGCTGTCCTGCCTTTGCCTGACCCTTTTTTTAACAGCCCCTGCCATGGCCTCAAACCCCGCCTCTAAGATGCTTTTAGCATTGGGGCAAGAATTTTCTGCCATGCGGGTGCCCCTTATGAATAGCAGGCAAGAACTACTAAACGCAGATCAATTTTCCCCCATGAAGAATAGGTGTCTAATTTCTTCCGATGTTCAGATTGAGAAATATAATTCCGAATATTTATTAGATTTTACGGTACACCTCATGCTGATCAGTCTTCCGTCCGATCCTCTTTCTATAGAGAACATGACTTTGCTAACTACCATCAGCGATAAGCTTCAGAGGGAAAATCGCCGTTATCAGCAGAATATGACAATAGCCTACAACGCATACCAACAGGTGCAAGGAAGGAGTGCTGAGCCGTTGATTAGCTTTCTGGAAGCCCACCGCTATGGTTATCGAAATAAACTGGTTATATTAACAGAGCAGAATCCATCGCTTAAGTGGGGACCTGCCTCACCATTTGCGACGTTTTTGCAGAATATCAGGATGCCTGGAATTGTTTTAGCAACTGAACTGGACGCCCAGAAACAAATTTCTATAACAAACGCTGAGGGACAATTGCTCCCCCTCGTAAGCGCCTATAGAAACGGCAGGCTTATGATGGGCGGTCCTTTTACCCATCCCACAACAACAAGGCCAGGCACTGCAATATTCATTCCCGATTATCTGTCCGAACTTTTTGCGGGTGCGCCCTTACCATCATCCCTGCCCATACTTGAGCACATACTCAGTGAACAAGATGATAGAGACCAGCTCGATAAAACGATCAAACATATGACTTATAAGAAATCTGAATTTTGGACGGACCCTACCTCAAGATATGTCAAGGGATTTATAATCGCCGATCTTATGCTCCTTACTGATGATGGATCTAAACAATATGAAAACATCTGGTGCGTTAAAACTCGCCAGCACGACTGTACGTTTAGAGTCTCCTACTACCCCCGTTACAGAGATGACGACCTAGTGAGCTCGAAAATTTGAATCTAAAGCTTTATTGTGCATAGGCAATACAAGCGAGATAAGTCGGAGACTAAGATTAAAGCTCATACCTGCTTTTAAGACGAGCGTAGGTCTTTTCATAAACCTCCAAATACAGCCCAAGATGTTTGTAGACTCGATGAGCATCTTCTTGTTTATAAACATGGGAAGTATTGTTACGGTCGTCCAGCATCCTCAGCCAGGAATCTTCATCATCGATAAGGCCGAATTGATAAGACTCACTCAAGACATCTCTAGGACCGTCCGTTACAACTTTTTCATAGGCGAGAATCTTCCTTAAATCAGTCCAAAACATCTCATGCGCAACTTTGAACCTATGAATGCACCCATCCTGCAATAATTCATTTTTTTCTGTATCTGGATGGCGCACAGCCTCACCAAGCCTGGTTATTGCTTGACCCAAATTCTCAAAGTGATCCTTCCAAAAAATCTTTTCCACACTATCCTCCTTAGATGAGGTCATATCCTAGACCGGGCAGATAAGAATTCTACACCCGCACCCACCTCAAACAAAGATGAGTTTAGCACCCCACCCCTTCAGTTTAGTTGTCTTTTTTACCCCTTTCTGTTTATACTGAGGACGGTTTAAAAGAAGTGAGTTAGATCCTGATGTTAGAAAAGACCTTTAATCCGAGTGATGTTGAATCCAAGTTATACCCTGAATGGGAAAACTCTGGGGTGTTTACGCCTGAACTAAAGGGCAACAAACCCACCTTTACCATTATGATGCCGCCGCCCAATGTAACGGGGTCGCTGCATGTGGGACATGCGTTGAATCATACCCTCCAAGACATTATCGTCCGTTGGCAGCGCATGCGCGGCAAGGATGTGTTGTGGCTGCCGGGTACCGATCATGCCAGTATTGCTACGCAAATGCTGGTGGAGAGACAGCTGGAAAAAGAAGGCAGCTCTCGCAAAGCATTGGGCCGTGAAAAATTCATCGATCGCGTTTGGGAATGGAAAGAACTCCACGGCAGCGCTATCGTGCATCAGCTCCGCCGCTTAGGGGTAACACCTGACTGGACCCGCGAGCGCTTTACCATGGACGAAGGCCTTAACCGGGCCGTGCGCAAAGTCTTTATCGACCTTTACAAGAAAAAGCTGCTCTATAAGGACAAACGCCTGGTCAACTGGGATCCGACGCTATTGACGTCCGTATCTGACTTGGAAGTCATCAACGTTGAGACCAAGGGCACCATGTGGCAGATCCGCTATCCTTTGGAAAATGGTGGATACATCACCATAGCGACCACCCGTCCAGAGACCATGTTGGGAGATACGGGTATCGCTGTAAATCCAGAGGATGAGCGTTATAAACACCTTATCGGGCAATACGCTATTCTGCCATTTATGGGACGGAAAATCCCTATTGTCGGCGACGAACACAGTGATCCCGAAAAGGGAACCGGTTGCGTCAAGATCACGCCAGCCCATGACTTCAATGACTTCGAAGTTGGCAAACGCCATAACCTGCCTGCTATCGATATTTTCGATGAACATGCCCGGCTCAATGAAAACACGCCAGAACCTTTCCGAGGTATGGATCGTTTTGCTGCCCGCAAGTTGATTCTGGAAAAGCTGGAAGAAATGGGCCTGTTGATGGCTGCAGAAGAAATTACCCATGCCCTGCCCTATGGCGAACGCAACGAGGTCATCCTCGAGCCGCGCCTGACAGAACAGTGGTACGTGGATGCCTACACCCTCGCCCAACCCGCTATTAAGGCTGTGGAAGACGGACGCATCAAACTGGTGCCAGAAAACTGGGAGAATACTTACTTCCAATGGCTGAGGAATATCCAACCCTGGTGTATCTCACGCCAGTTGTGGTGGGGTCATCGCATACCTGCCTGGTATGGACCGGACCATCAAGTTTTTGTGGCGGACAATGAAGAAGACGCGCAAGCCCAAGCCCAACAACATTACGGCAAGACTGTAGAGCTAGTTCAAGATGAAGACGTACTAGACACCTGGTTTTCATCCGCCCTGTGGCCGTTTTCCACTTTGGGCTGGCCCGAAAAAACCGTTGAGCTGGAAAGGTGCTATCCCGGGGACCTGTTAATCACCGGCCACGATATCATCTTCTTCTGGGTCGCTCGTATGATCATGTTTGGCATGGAATTCATGGGGGATGTCCCCTTTCACACAGTATATTTTACGGCCATCGTCCGAGACGAAAAAGGCCAGAAGATGTCCAAGTCTAAAGGTAACGTCATTAATCCGCTGGAGTATATGGATGCTTATGGCACCGATGCGGTACGTTTCTCTCTGGCCTCACTTGCAGGTCCAGGACGTAACATTAACTTCTCCAAGTCTCAAGTAGAAGGCTATCGTAACTTCGCCACCAAGCTGTGGAATGCGGCACGCTTCTGCGAGCATCACAAATGCCTACTGGATCCCAGCTTCAAGCCCGAACATTGCACCTTGGCCATTAACAAATGGATCGTGGCCGAAGTCGAAAAAATGGGTCAGTACCTTTCCAAACAACTGGAAAACTATCGTTTTGATGAGGCCTGTGCAGCACTCTATCAATTCATCTGGGGACAGTTCTGTGACTGGTATGTGGAATTCACCAAGCCGATCTTCTTTGGTGACAACGAGGCCGAACAGAAAGAAACCCGAGCTACCGCCGCCTGGACGCTGGGTCAGTTACTGCACCTGCTACATCCGTTTATGCCTTTCGTAACGGAAGAACTTTGGGCACACTTGAACGGTGACCAGAAGCTGATTTCCGCCCCTTGGCCTGCTTACGCAGAAACCGGCGCAAACCTTTACAGCGACAGCCAAGCCCAGACGGGTATTGAATGGCTTATTAAGATGATCCAGGAAATCAGGGCTATCCGCGCCGATATGAACGTACCAGGCGGCGCCCAGATTGCTCTTCACTATGGGGAAGGCAATGAAGTTATCTTGAAGCGACTAGAGGACTATTTCGATCCCCTGTCCAAGATGGCGCGATTGTCTGCCATTGAGACCACTGTATCAAACCACACAGGTATGGTACCGGTATTGGTCGACCAGGACACATACCTGATTCAAATCGGGGACGTGGTGGACTTAAGCGCAGAAAAACAGAAGCTCATGGCACGGCTGAAGGACCTGCAGAAGGAAATCAACCAGCTGGACGGGAAACTTAAGCAACCGGACTTTGTCAACAAAGCACCGGCGGATGTGGTTGAAAAGAACCAATCCCGCCTATCCGAGGCCCAGCTACAGCAACACAAGCTTGAGACGGCTTTGTCTCGCTTACAAAGCGCTTAAATGGAATGGACTGACAACGGCATCATCTTAAGAATGTCTCCCCACGGGGAAGGCAAAGCCGTTGTCTCCATATTCACAGAAAACCATGGCAGGCATCTCGGCTATATCCGAGGAACCCGCAAGCAAGGGGCCTACCTACAGCCAGGCAGTCTGGTCAGTTGCCGTTGGCAGGCTCGCCTGCCCGATCAGCTAGGTTCCTGGACCATCGAGCCCCAGCGTTCGGTTTATTCCCGACTCATGGGCTCACAAACGCAGCTGGCCGCTCTCATGTCCGCCTGCACTTGGGTTGATTTGACCCTGGCAGAGCGAGACGAGCATCCTCAACTGTATCCCGTTTTCAAGACTTGCCTTGAAGAGCTGGACACCCCTGAAGGACTCGTCAAGTACGTACACTTTGAGATCAGTCTGTTAAAAGAGCTAGGGTTTGGTCTAGACTTCAGGCGATGCGCCGCCAACGGCAGCACGAAGGATCTGACATACGTTTCTCCCCGCACGGGTCGAGCGGTTTGTGCCTCTGAAGGAGAACCCTTCAAAGACAAATTATTGCCCCTGCCACCGTTTTTAATTGAACCTTACGAAACGGTAACCATAAAACAAATTGTAGACGGATTAAATTTAACGAGTTATTTTCTGGAAAGATTCGTGTTAACCCATTTAAATAAAGCGATGCCCGACGCACGCACCAGACTATCGAACATATTGAAAAGACAGATAAATGACTAAGATGATCGAACAAATTCAGGATGTGCAGTTAGAAGAAGCCCTTGGTACGCGCTATCTGAACTATGCGCTCTCCACCATTGTGGCACGATCGCTGCCCGATGTTCGGGATGGCTTAAAGCCCGTACACAGGCGCATTCTCTATGCCATGTGGGAATCGGGAAATTCATCTTCCAAGCAATACCGCAAGGCAGCCAGCGCCGTTGGTTACGTCATGATGAAATATCACCCTCACGGCGATGCAGCCATCTACGACTCATTGGTACGTATGGCGCAAGATTTCTCATTGCGCTATCCCTTGGTCGATGGTCAGGGTAATTTCGGTAGCATCGACGGCGACCGGGCCGCAGCTATGCGTTATACGGAGGCACGCCTAGCCACCGCCGCAGAATCCCTTTTGGCAGGAATCGACGAAAATGCCATCGATTTCGTAGCCAGCTATAATGGTGAATGCAAAGAACCCAAAGTTCTACCTTCCGCATTTCCTAATTTGCTAGCCAACGGCTCCACTGGTATTGCCGTCGGTATGGCCTCTAACATACCCCCTCACAACATCAGCGAGATTTGTGATGCCTTGCGTGAGGTTATCAAGAACCGAGACGTGACAGTCGCCACATTGGTGAAACACATGCCCGGCCCCGATTTCCCAACAGGAGGAATCATCGTCGAGGATCACAAGAGCATCCTGAAAACATACCAAACCGGCCGCGGCAGCATTACCGTCCGGGCCCGCTGGGAAGTAGAGCAGCTCAAAGGCGGCATGTATAACATCATTGTAACCGAGATCCCCTATCAGGTGGTCAAATCTCGCTTGATCGAACAGATCGCCGAGCTCATCAATGCAAAGAAATGCCCATTACTGGCTGACTTGCGCGATGAGTCTTCGACGGACATGCGCGTAGTTCTCATGCCAAAGTCACGTTCCATCGATCCGAAAGTACTGATGGAAGCTCTCTATCGCCAGAGCGATTTGGAATCCAAATTCAACGTGAACCTCAATGTCCTGGATGCAGACAGCGTCCCCCGGGTGATGGACCTGAAACAGATTTTGGTCGCATTCTTGGACCACCGCCTGGAGATCCTGGAACGCCGCACCCAGTTCCGACTGGACCAGATCAATAACCGCCTGGAAATCCTTCAGGGCTTCATGATTGTTTATTTGAACATCGATGAAGTGATCCGCATCATCCGCTTTGAAGATCACCCCAAAACAGACCTGATGGCACGCTTCGAACTCACCGAAAACCAGGCAGAAGCCATTCTAAATATGCGCTTGAAATCCTTGCGCAAATTGGAAGAAATGGAGATCAAACGCGAACTTGATACGTTGTCCCTGGAGAAAGATGCCCTCATCGCCCTTTTAGCGAGCGAGGATATGCGCTGGGAAAGAATCAACGACGAGATCAGCAACATCAAACAACTCTATGGCGCACGCCAAGCTTTCGGCAAACGCAGAACCACCTTTGAAGACGCACCCACAGGCATCATGGTGCCCATAGAAGCTGTGATTGAACGCGAACCCATCACCATTATCTGCTCCGCAAAAGGCTGGATCCGTTCCATGAAAGGACATGTAGAGCCAGGCGCTGAGATCAAATATAAAGACGGCGACGAACAAGGTTATATTCTCCACATGGAAACCACTGACAAGCTGTTAGTGCTGTCCTCCAACGGCCGATTCTATACCATCGCCGCGGACAAAGTGCCAAGCGGTCGAGGTTTGGGAGAGCCCATACGCTTGCTCATTGATCTGGGCGACGATGATATAGTCACGATGTTTGCCTATCACCCCGGCCAGGAAGAAAAGAAATACATCATCGCCGCCAGCGATGGCCGTGGATTCATTGTAAAAGACTCAGATTTGGTAGCCCAAACCAAATCCGGAAAACAAATCCTGACGGTCACGGGTCCAGTAAAGGCAAAGAAATGCGTATCTATCAGCGGAGACATGGTCGCCGTGGTCGGTGAAAACCGGAAGATCCTCATCTTTAAGCTGAATGAATTACCTGAGATGTCCAAAGGCCGCGGCGTGAAACTCCAGTTCTACAGAGATGGCGGCATGTCAGACGTCCACACGTTCGACGAGAAAGCCGGGCTATCTTGGCAGTCAGGATCCCGCACCAGGACTGAAACCAATCTAGTCCAATGGTTGGGCCGCCGGGGCCAAAGCGGACGCTTCGCACCCATCGGGTTCCCAAGAAACAATCTGTTTTGTTGATCTTGGCTTTAAATAGCCCTACCATACTCCTAAAGGTATAATAAGGGGCACCCATGACGAAGACAATTTCCATAGGCTTTGGACTATTTGCACTGCTGCTGGCCTCTTTGCTCGTTATTCCCTTGCTTATAGACGTCAACCGTTGGAAGCCGGAAATCGAAGCAGCCGCATCAAAAGCCCTCGGGCGCCAGCTTCACATCGATGGCGGCATGTCCGTTATCATCCTGCCCTACCCAGGACTAACCATGTCATCGGTACGGCTTGGTAATGCTAGCTGGTCTTCTCAAAAAGAAATGCTGACCATCGACGCAATGACCCTCTCGGTATCGTTGCTGCATCTCATTACCAAAACTTTGCAGTTTTCCCAAATTACGCTCATTAAGCCCAACGCCCTAGTTGAGTTTAACAAAGGCGGTCAGAATAACTGGGACTTCATTACAAAAGCCGTTACAGGGGCCGCATCAGGTGGCTCAGATAAAATGACCCTTGGTGGATGGACCGTAGACACCAACATGCCCAAGCTAAGCATCCGTAATGGTTCACTCACTTATGTAGAGGGCAGCCAAACCCAGAAAATTACAGAGTTTGAAGCCCTGCTGAAAGCCGACTCAAAGGCGGGTCCTTACACCCTGGAAGGTGGACTTTCCCTCAACAACCATGAAATCGAGTACAACGCCAGGATCGGGGCATTTTCCTCAGGCAAGCCCCTTTCCTTGGACATGAATGTAGACACAGAAGGCCAACGGATTGAACTCCTTGGCAACCTGGATATACAAGGGAAAGAATTTAAAGGTCAGCTCGCATCCAAACTAAATACCTTCGGCATTGCTGACGGCCTGTCCCCCTTTCAGGGCTACATGACCGTTACCGCAGACATGAACATCAAGCCCGCCAGCTTTGATCTTACCAATTTGACTTTTACCAACCGTGATCTGAAGGCAGTAGGGCATATTCATTTGGATTTGGGGAAAGCAGCAGCTTTTGAAGCCAGGCTAGATGGCATCCCTGGAGATACTTCCTTTTCACTCAGCGGCCCCCTTGCCAAGCTCGGCCAGTTTAGCGGCAAACTCGCAATGAATTCCGAAAACCTGCCGGCTCTAATCAAGTGGCTTGATCCCTCCATAGCAACTACAAAAGGCATGGATCACTTGCAACTCAATGCGGATTACATCGTCCGAGAGGGCAATGTAAAAATCAATAACCTCGACCTCAGTCTAGATGAGAAAAAGGTTACAGGCTCCGTCGATGCGCAAATGCCGGAAATTAAGTTAAGCCTTGCAACCCCCCAACTGGGATCATGGCTAAGCCTTATGCATCCTCAAGGCGAGGAGCAACAGATCGGCCCCGCATCATTAGAGGGCAG
>Ga0182030_10015668_pt1 | contig 14839 bp, 15 predicted proteins | sample 812S3MmetaG_FD_121299 | JGI IMG/M metagenome (GOLD analysis project Ga0182030, IMG submission 121299) | Permafrost microbial communities from Stordalen Mire, Sweden - 812S3M metaG (Illumina Assembly) | ecosystem: Environmental > Terrestrial > Soil > Wetlands > Permafrost | place: Sweden... | reverse complement strand
GCCTTTTTGCGTTTCTTCGCGTGATTCGTGTTTGCCTTCCTGCTTAAGCGTCCGCGAGGTCGGGGATCGGCGGATCAGAAAACGCAAATCACGCGAAGAAACGCGAAAAAGCGCAAAATCGTTCGCGGCAAACCGGCGATTCAACCCAGGTACACCGGCTGGTCAGAAAGGGCTTATAAAAGCCAACCCTAACTGTCGAGTTCGCTGTCCCAGTAAAGGTAATCGCGCCAGTCCTCGTGCAGGTAATTCGGCGGGAACGCGCGGCCGTTATCCTGCAATTCCCACGTCGTCGGCTGCCTGGGCGCCATCCTCGGGAACATCCGGCATTCCTTCGGCAACCGAGACCCCTTGCGCAAATTGCAGCCGCCACACGCCGTCACGACGTTTTCCCAGGTCGTGCGGCCACCGCGGCTGCGCGGGATGACGTGGTCGAAGGTCAGATCGGGCGTCGGAAACCGGTCGCCGCAATACTGGCAATGAAACGCATCGCGCAAAAACACGTTGAACCGCGTGAACGCCGGCCGCCGCGCCGACGGGATATAATCCTTCAACGCGATCACACTGGGCAGCCGCATTGTCACGCTGGGGGAACGGACCTCGGTGTCGTACTCGCTCAGGACCGAAACGCGGTCCATGAAGACCGCCTTGATCGCGTCCTGCCAGGACCAGAGCGAAAGCGGAAAATACGACAGCGGCCGAAAATCCGCGTTAAGCACGAGCGCGGGAAAGTGATGTCCGCCGTCAGGCAAGCGCCAACCCTTTGCTTCTGGCGCGAACCACGGATCAGGTCTCAGTCACTCGACCCGTCCACTGTCCGCGTCGCCGTTATCCGCAGGCCTTATGCCAGAGCACCGGATTCGCCGCAACCGGAGCGACTCGGGCCTACCGGCATTTCACGGCTTCGTCACGAAAACGCCTGACGCAACGCGGCGCCTCCCATGGCGATGCCGGAGTCGTCGATGCCATGACCAAGTCCGGGGATATACAACGCTTCGACCGGCACGCCCGCCGCCTTCAGCACCGCCTCGGCGTCGCGGGAGCGGTGGACCGGCACCTGACCGTCGGCCTCGCCGTGCACCAGCAGGACCGGCGCGCGGTTGCGGATCTCCCCGGCCAGGGTTTCCGGCGCGATCAGGGCGCCGGAGAACGCCAGAATCGCGCGCGGGGCGACCGGACGGCGCAGGCCGGTGAACAGCACGGTCATGGCGCCCTGGCTGAACCCCATCAGCGCGTAGGCCTCTGGCGGCAGGCCCAACCGGGCCAGTTCCGCGTCGATGAACGCGTTCAGGAACCCCGCGGCGCGGCGCACGCCGTCCGTCATGACCTCCGGCCGGCGGTCGCTGACGGCCCACCACTGGCGGCCGAACCCCGAGTAATGCTCATCCGGCGCGTTGACCGAGGCGAACAGCGCGTCCGGCGCGAATTCACCCCAGGAAGGGGCGAGGTCGAGAAGGTCGTAGGCGTCGGCGCCGAGACCGTGGCACAGCACCACGAGTTGCTTCGGCGCGGCTTTCGACGCGGGACCCCAGTGCACGGCTTCCAGAATGCCCGGCATGATATGCTCCTCAATCGTCTGGCCGGACCAGGTCCGGGGATCGGCCCCGACACCCTGCCGCGATTGCCCCCCGGGTCAAGCCCAAGGGGTCAACCTGGGCAGGAGGGAAAAGGCCACGGCATGTCGATCATTACCCGCTTCGCGCCCAGTCCGACGGGATTTCTCCACCTCGGCCACGCGTTCTCGGCCTGGACCGCGTGGCGGCGAGCGCGCGACGCGGGAGGCCGGTTCCTGTTGCGGCTGGAGGATATCGATCCCTCGCGCTGCCGTCCCGAATTCGCCGCCGCGATCCTGGAAGACCTCACCTGGCTGGGGATCGACTGGGATGGGCCAATTCGGGTGCAGTCGGCGCATCTGGACGACTACGCCGCCGATCTGGAGCGGCTGCGGGCGAGGGGCTTGCTATACCCGTGCTTTTGCTCGCGGGCGGATATCCAACGCTCCACGGTCGCCGCCGCGCCGCACGGGCCGGATGGCGGACCGCTGTACCCGGGCATCTGCCGCGACCTGTCGGACGCCGAGCGCGCCGCCCGCGCGGATCAGCCGCACGCCTGGCGGTTGGACATGGCTCGCGCGCTGATCCCCGGCCTGACGTTCGAGGAAGAAGGCGAGGGGGTCATCCCAGCCGACCCCGCTCGCTTCGGCGACGTGGTGCTGGCGCGCAAGGACACGCCCACCAGCTACCATTTGTGCGTCACACATGACGACGCGCTGCGGGGCGTGACGTTGGTGACGCGGGGCGAGGACCTGAAGCCGGCGACGCATTTACATCGGTTGTTGCAGGCGCTGCTGGGTTGGCCGACGCCGGTTTACGCGCATCACCGGCTGCTGACGGACGCATCGGGCCGGCGACTGGCCAAGCGGGACCTGGCGCTGACGTTGCGGGAAATGCGCGCGGCCGGGGTGACGGCGGAAGAGGTCAGGCGGAGGTTGGAAGTCGCTATCGATCCTCCGCCGGAATAAGCCACCAGGTCGCCAGCGCGCCAAACAGTGAGGCGACAGCCGCCGCGACGAAGGCGGATGGCAGCCACCAGGCGGCGAGCAGACCTCCCACTGCCGTTCCGATGGGAAATCCCATCACGTTGACGCTCATCGACACCGCCAGGACCCGGCCGAGCAGAGCGGGTTCGGTGCGCCGCTGCCGCAAGGTCAGCAGCCCCACGTCGATCGGACCGGCGAGCAGACCCACGATCGCGAGGCCCGCGGCGAGACCCGGCAGGCCGAACATTCCCGCCACCGGCCAGGCCGCCAGCGCCGTCCCCAGCATGCATACGGCCATCACCGGCACTTCCCGCCCGAGCAGGCGCAACTGGCCCGCGACCAACGCACCGATGGCGCCGGCGAGACCTGCGCCAGCCCAGAGCAGGCCGGCCGCGGCCTCCCAGGTGCCGGCCACGAAGCGTTGCGCCATGCAGACGGGGACGGCGACGACCAGGATACCCCAGGTGCAATTGTTTAAGGCGTAGCCGGCTGCGAGGCCTCGCAGGAGCGGACGGCGGAAGACGGTAACCAGCGCCTCCCATGCCTGGCCGAGGAACGCGCGCGAGGATGGCAACGGGCGGACGCTTCGGACACAGGCGAGGCAGGTCGTGGCTCCGCCATACGCCAGCGCGATGGCGATGAAGGACGGGACCGGCCCGGCAAATCCCACCATGGCTCCGGCCAGCGATGGTCCCACCACGTCGACGATGCCGTGAATGGTGGTGTCCAGGGCGTTGGCGCGATCCAGCACGTTGCCCGGGACCAGGCGTGGCAGCAGGACCCGAACGCCGGCCGCGCTCAGGGGACTGGTCAGGGCGTAGATCGCGGCCAGCAATAACAGCAGCGGCGGGTTGGCGAACCCCAGAAAGACCGCGGCGGCGAGGGTCAGGACCACCGTCGCGCTGGCGGCGAGGTCGATGACGATGCCTCGGCCGGCGCCGGCGCGATCCAGCAGAGCGCCGGCGAGGGGGCTGACCAGCAGGCCCGGCACGACCGCCGCGAACGACAGAAAACCCGCGAGCCGAGGGGAGCCAAACGCGGCCAGCGCATGGAACACGATGACGATGCCGAACATCCGGTCCGCCAGCCGCGTCAGGCACGTGGCGCCGAGCAACGGCAGAACGTTGGGTAGCCGGATCAACCGCGCGTAAGAGATCGTCTGGTCCATCCGGCGAACCTACGATCCCCGGTCGCGGCCGGTCGATCCCGGGGCTGGTGCGTTCACCCCACCGCCAGCACAAGCAGAGCCAACGCGGCGAGACCCAGGCCGGCGATCTTCCGAGCGGTCACCGCCTCGTGAAACACCAAGATGCCGAGCGCGGCCGCGACCCCGAACCCCATCTGCGAGATCGGCACCACGACACTGGCGTCGCCGTGGCGCAGGCTGTGCAGCAGGAACAGGAACGCTCCGGTCAGGACCAGCGCCGCGCTGGCGGAATGCCGGATCACGCCGGGCGGCAGACGCATCGTGCCGTGCCTCGCGAACCCCAATCCGTTCATCATCCCCGTATACACCACCGCCTGGGCCACCAGCATGGTCTCCGGCGTCGCGCCGCCGATCAACCCGAGCTTGTGACAGAAATTCGCCGCCCCCATCGTGACCGTGGCGAGCAGCACCTGACTCAACGCGCGGCGCTCGCTGCCCGGATCGGCCGTCCGGGCGGAGCGCGTGCCACCCAACAGCAGCCACCCGGCAATCAGCGCCAACGTGAAGCCGGTCAGTTTCGCGACCGTTGCCGGCTCCCCCAGCCAACCGATCGCCAGGGCGGCGGTGACGATGAAATTCAGCCGAAACACCGGGGCGACAACGCTGACGGAGCCGATGCGCAAAGCGGCCATGTAATTCATGAATCCGACCAGGATGAACAGACCGGCGGCGCAGCCCCACCAGGCGGGCGCCACGAAACGCAGCGTGCCGGTCAGCCACGCGTAACCGATCACCGTGGGACAGAAGCACCACGACTGGCCCATCAGAAAATGGTCGGGCGAGATGCCCGCGTTCGCGGCGCGCTTGTAGATGAAATCGCCGAGGCCATAGCAAACCAGAGCGGCGAGCGCGTACGCGATGTCGGTGTTCATGCTCTTCTGGTCATCGCGTACGAGGGCTCGACCATATCACAACCGTCCCGCGGAACCCGCGTGTTTTCCGCGCCGCTGATATTCCCAGGGCGGCGCGAGCGGAGCGGCCCCGCCACGAGCGTGGTTGCGGCACGGACGTCGCGGTCGCGATAATGCGGACGGCTGAGATGTCTACACGCTCCGAAGGGACATATCCTCATGATGGATCCGAACCTTTTCCTGGCCTTCACCGCCTCCGTCATCGTGCTGATGCTCATTCCCGGGCCGAATGTCGCGCTGATCGTGGCGAACAGCCTGGCGCACGGCGCGAAATACGGGCTGCTGACGGTCGCGGGCACGGCCTCCGCGATGGTGCCGCAGCTCGCGCTGACGGCGCTCGGGATGACTGAGACTTTGGGCGTACTGGGCCATTGGTTCGAATGGCTGCGCTGGATTGGCGTGGTGTATCTGTTCTGGCTGGGGATCGCTTACTGGCGCGCGCCGGTGGTCGACCTGACGCTCACCCGGGCGGAGCCGAAATCGCCGCGCGCCATCTTCCTTCGGGCGTTTCTGGTCTCGCTGACGAACCCAAAGACGCTGTTGTTCTATGGCGCGTTCTTTCCTCAGTTCGTCACGCCGGGTGACGACGTCAGGGCGCAAATCGCGGTATTGTCGGCGACGTTCCTGGTTCTGGCGGTGGCGATCGACGGCGGTTGGGCGCTGGCCGCCGGGCGCGCGCGCGGATTGCTGGCGACCCGAGGCCGGTTGCGCAACCGGCTGTCGGGTTCCGTGCTGATGGGCGCGGGCGCGGCGCTGGCGTTTGCCCGTCACCGGTAGCTCGCCGCGACCGATTGACCAGGATCAACGTTCCGGTCCCGTCAGCGGCGCATCACCGGGCTCGGAGGAGGCAAGCCATGCAACTCACCAGCGTCGTGCCGCATCGCCACGCCAGGCCGGCGCCGTGACGCGGCGTCCAACCGCGCGCGGTGCCGCCACGCCCCCCGCGCCTCCGCATCCAATCGACCGGCGGTCCGCTTTGCCGTGGCACCAGCCGAAACCAGTCGAGGACGACGCGACAGCGGCCGGGGCGGTGCAAGCCATCGTACGCAACGCCAGTTACCGGGAGGCGGACCGCGACGTCGATTTTCTGGCCCAGGACGATACGCGGGGCGTGCGACTGCAGCTGGATTATCTGAAGGCGGAGTTGCTGCTGCGAAAACACAAGGTCGCGCATACCGTCGTCGTGTTCGGCGGCACGCGGGTGGCCGAGCCTCGCGCGGCGCGGCGGCGGGCCGAGGCGGCGGAAGCGGCCCTGGCCGCCAGGCCGGGCGACGCCGGGCTGGAACGGCATCTGGCGATCGCCCGGCGGGTCGAGTCGAACAGCCGTTACTACGATATCGCGCGCGCGTTCGGCGCGCTGGTTTCCGAGGCGTCGCCACACGCGCGGGGCGGCCGGATCATGGTCATGACCGGCGGCGGCCCGGGGATCATGGAAGCCGCCAATCGCGGCGCGCGCGATCTGGGATGCGAGTCGATCGGCCTGAACATCTCGCTGCCGCGCGAGCAATATCCTAACCCCTACGTCTCACCCGAACTCTGCTTCAGTTTTCATTACTTCGCCGTCCGGAAACTGCATTTCCTGCTGCGGGCCCGCGCGCTGGTGGTGTTCCCGGGCGGCTATGGCACCATGGACGAATTGTTCGAGGTGTTGAACCTGGTGCAGACCCGGAAGATCGCTCCTCTGCCGGTGGTGCTGGTGGGTGAGGCTTACTGGCGGCGCGTGTTTGACCCCGAGGTGTTGGTCGATGAGGGCATGATCGACCTCGAGGACCGCGAGTTGTTCTGGTTCGCGGAGACCGCCGAGGAAACATGGCACGGCATTCTGCGCTGGTACGAAACCGCCGGGGCGCCATTGTTGGAGCTGGAACCATGAAACTTTCCTTCCACGGCGCGGCGCGCACCGTCACTGGCTCCTGCCATTTGGTCGAGACCGGCGGGCGGCGGATTTTGATCGATTGCGGAATGGTTCAAGGCAGCCGCGATGTCGAGCGTGACAACGCGATGCCGTTCGGTTTCGATCCGGCTTCCATCGATATGGTGCTGCTGACGCACGCGCATCTGGATCACTGCGGGCGCCTGCCTTTGCTGGTAAAGCAAGGCTTTCGTGGACAGATCTTCGCCACGGCCGCGACACGCGATCTCGCCCGCCTGGTGCTGCTGGATTCGGCGCATTTGCAGGAGGAGGAAGCGCGCCGGCGCGCCCGGCACGCTCGGCGCGATCGGCATCACCAGGACGATGCGCCGCTTTACGCGCTGATCGACGCGCTGGACGCGATCGATCGTTTCGCGCCTGGAGTAGGGTATGGGGAGACGATGGTGCTCGGAGACGGGGTGACAGCGGTGTTTCACGACGCCGGGCATATCCTGGGATCCGCGAGCGCCCTGCTGCGATCGGCTGAAGGAACCGTGTTGTTCTCAGGCGATCTCGGCGGGCCGGGGCACGCCCTGCTGCGCGCGCCCGCGCCGCCGCCGGAAGCCGCCGTCGTGGTGATGGAAACGACCTACGGCGACCGTTCGCACCGGCCGTATCCAGAGTCGGTCGAAGAATTTCTGACCGCGGTGCAGGACACGTTCACGCGCGGCGGCAACGTCATCGTGCCGACCTTCGCGTTGGAGCGCGCGCAGGAGATCCTTTACGTGATCCGCGGCGGCATCGCGGCGGGACGGATCAAGCCGTCCGTACAGGTGTTCCTCGATTCGCCGATGGCGATCTCGGCGACCGAGATTTTCGAACGCCATCCGGAATGTTACGGGCCTGACATCGCCGCCTTGTTTCAGCGCGGCGAGGACCCTTTTCACGTTCCTGGGCTTCATTTTACCCGCGAAACATCGGAGTCGATGGCGATCAATCGGATCGTTGGCGGCTCGATCATCATCGCGGGGTCCGGCATGTGTACCGGTGGACGCGTGACGCACCATCTGGAGCACAATCTGTGGCGCCCTCAGGCGGGGATCGTGTTCGTGGGATTCGCCGCGATGGGCACGCCCGCGCGGCAGATCATCGATGGCGCGGGCGCCGTGAAATTGTTCGGCGAGGAGATCCCGGTTCGCGCGAAGGTACACACGATCAACGGTTTTTCCGCGCATGCCGATCAGCGGGAACTGCTGGCGTGGCGCAACGCGATCAGTGGTGCCCGGAAGACGTTCCTGGTGCATGGCGAGCCCGACGCGATGACGAAGTTCGCCGCGCTGTTGGCGGAGGAACGCCCAGGAGAAGACGTCGTGATGCCGGAGATGCACCAGGTTTTCGAGCTTTGATTATTGCCGCGGCCACGAGTCCGCGAGCCGTTGATTATCGGTATTCGGAGAATTATCCGCCGTCGTCATGGGCGGGTTCTGGGGCTGGAACTTCGGTTGTGCTTCCGTCGAGGCGTCGCCTGGTAAAACGATCGATCCAGACGAGTCCGCCTGTGACATGAACCCGGCTCTGTCCGCGACGGAGGTTCTTTGCGGTGTGTAAATGACCGAAACGCGCGTGGGACCGGAGCCTCCTGGCGCGCAACCAGCCGTTCCGAGCATGACCAACGGAAGCAATACGGCAGCGTAACGCATGGTGAATCTCTCCATTTAATCTGTGTTTGAAACAACGAAGCCGCCGCCACTGTCGGAATTCACGGATCCGATGTCTCGCCGATGTTCCGGAAGCGTCTGGGGATTTCGCCGGCGGCGACCTTTTCACACGGCGCGAGATCAAAAATGAAACGCCTGGAAGGGAACTTGGTTCCAGGTGCCACCGACCGTCAGATCGTTGGCGCGGGTCGTGGGCGATCGGCGCACCGGTTTCCGCACGCAGTCAGGCCTGAACCCAGTGTCTTGTGTGGATCCACAGATCCTCGGTTCAAGACCGAGGATGACGAACGCGCGTTGGCATCACCCTACCGCTTGCAACGCGCCAGCCGAATCATACCAGGCCGCCGGCGACCGCGCCGCTCATGCACGTGGCCAGCGTGCCGGCCAGAACGGAACGCATGCCGAGGGCGACAACCTCATGCCGCCGCTCGGGGATCATGGCGCCGAGACCGCCGATCATGATCCCCAGACTGCCGAAATTGGCGAAACCGCACAGCGCGTAAGTCAGAATCATGCGCGTGCGCGGCGGGAAACTGTCAGGCGGCAGGCGAGAAAAATCCAGGTACGCGACGAACTCGTTCAGCACGGTCTTGGTCGCCATCAGCGTCGCGGAGGCCTGGGTTTCGGCCCAGGGAACGCCGATCAGCCAGAGTACTGGGCGAAAGGGGAGGGCGAACAGGCGTTGCAACGTGACCGGCGCGTCGCTCCAGTCCGGCAGCAGCGCGAGGCCCATGTTCACCAGCGCGACCAGCGCGATGGTCACCAGCAGGGTCGCGATGATCGCGACCAGGATCGGCACGCCGTCCATGGTGCCCTGGACCAGGGCATCGATCGGGCCGGTCGGCTTGTCGTGCGGGGTCAGACGCGCTTCCTCCGGCGATGGCGGGCCGAAGGGCACCATCAGCGCCGCCACCGCCAGCGCGGCGGGAGTGGAAATCACCGAGGCGATCAGGATGTTGCCCAACGCGTTGGGAACGACGGGCGCCAGGAAGGAGGCGTAGATGACCATGACGGTCCCGGCGACGCCGGCCATTCCGCAGGTCATCAACGCGAACAGTTCGCCTCGTTGCATGCGGGCGAGGTACGGGCGAACCAGCAATGGGGCCTCGATCATGCCGACGAAGACGTGCACCGCGGCACCGAGCGCCAGCGGACCGCCGATGCCGAGCGCGCGGCGCAGCAGGCGGGCGAACAGGCCGGTGATGAACTGCAGGACGCCCAGGTAGAACAACAGCGAGGCGAGGGCGCTGATGGTCAGCACCAGCGGCAGGGCCTGGAACGCGAGGATGAAGCTGGCGCCCGGTTGGGTTTCGGCGAACGGTAGCGGCGGGCCGCCGAGATAGCCGAACACAAAGCTCGTCCCGGCCTCGGTGGCGCGTTGCAGGGCGGAGGCGGCGTCATTCAGGACGAACATCGCGCGATTGGCGCCGGGGATGCCGATCAGCAGCAGCGCTCCGGCGAGTTGCAGGACCAGACCACCGATGACGGTGCGCCAGGGAACGCGCCAGCGGTCCTCGCTGAGGAGCCATGCGATGGCGAGAAGCGCGAAGACACCCAGATACGCGCGTGCCATGCTCATTCCCCTGGCTCAATCCCGTCGCCGTGCGGTCGTCGCCCTTCCGTCATGGCTGTCCGGGCGATCCATCTGGAAACGCATTGAAGGCGGTAGCCCCGATTCGGCAACAGCGCGCCGTCGCGGGACCTCGCCGCCAGACGCGCGGTTTAAACCGTTCGCGCCTTGTTCGCGTTCCTTCGCGTGATTTGCGTTTGCCTTCCTGTCTGTGGGTTCAAACGATCTCGGATCGTGCGAAGATCGACCGTTGAGAACAACGCAAATCACGCGAAGGGCCGCGAATGATACCAACTGGCGAAAGAAATGACGTACCTGCCACCCGTCCGTCATGCCAGGGCTTAACCCTGGCATCTCGAGGTGCGGGCCCGGTGCTCTCAGGCCGCGCACGTTTTCTGTGCAGGCCGATCCTCGGGTCGAGCCCGAGGATGACGCTACGGGGGCGTCACGACCGAGAGTTAATGTCAACGCTGGCCGGTGTAAGACGCGAATGGGTTCGTGCCGCGGAGAGGCCTCGGGCCATGCACGATGGCTGGTCAGAAAAAATAAGCCGTCTGGGCGCCAGCGATAACCTGGGGGTTACAACGAAATGCCCATGACCCGCGGCCACCACTGTCCTATCAGGGCTCGTGGATCCCCTGACCGCCTTCGGACTGTTCGCCGTCTCCGCGATGCTGCTGTGCTACGCGTGCGAGGACCGCTCACCCTGGTGGGTGCTTGGCTTCGCGGGCGCGTGCGGGCTCGGCTCTGCCTATGGCTTCCTGCAAGGCGCCTGGCCATTCGGCGCGGTCGAAGCGGTGTGGGCGCTGATCGCCCTGCGCCGCTGGTGGTCGCGCCGCGCCCCAACCTGAGGCGCGGCGTTTCCGATCGTCAGGCGGCGGAGCGCATGCCGCGTTGACCGGAGCGTTGCTGCTGCCAGCGTCCTGGACCGCCGCGGCGGTTTTGCGGCGGTTGCGGGCGTGATTGATGTGTCTCGGCCGGGATTTCACCCACGACCGGGATCTTCTCGCCCATCAGTTTCTCGATCTGGCGCAAGGTCGCGCGTTCGGCCGGGTCACAGAACGCGATCGCGATACCCTCGGCGCCGGCGCGCGCGGTGCGGCCGATGCGGTGGACATAACTCTCGGGCTCGGCTGGCAGGTCGAAGTTGATCACGTGCGACACGCCGGTGACGTCGATGCCGCGGGCGGCGATGTCGGTCGCCACCAGCACCCGGGCGCGCCCGTTGCGGAAGTCGCGTAAGGCGCGTTCCCGTTGCGGCTGGCTTTTGTTGCCGTGGATCGCATCGACCTGAACGCCGGTGGCCTCCAGGCGTTCGGCCACTTTGTTGGCGCCGTGTTTGGTGCGGGTGAAGACCAGCACGCGCTTGAACTCGGGCTCGTTCAGCAGTTCGGCCAGCAGCGCCTGCTTTCCCGAACTCGTCACGAACCGCACCGATTGGGCGATCTTCGGCGCCGTCTCTTCTTTGCGAGCGATCTCCACCCGGACCGGATCGCGCAGCAGGCTGGCGGCCAGCGAGGCGATCTCGCCCGGCATGGTCGCCGAGAACAGGCACGACTGACGGCGCGTCGGCAGCGCCGCGACGATGTGGCGGATGTCCTTGATGAATCCAAGATCGAGCATCCGATCGGCCTCATCGAGCACGAACCGCTCGGCGGTGGCGATCGACAGTTCACGGGTGTTCATCAGGTCGCGCACGCGGCCGGGGGTGCCGATGACGATCTCGGCGCCGCGGCGCATGGCCTCGCACTGGCGGAACCGGCTGGCGCCGCCGATGATCACCACGGTGCGGACGCGGGCGCCCGCGCTGAGCGAGCGGATCGCCTCATCGATTTGCAGCGCCAGTTCCCGGGTCGGCGCCAGGATCAGCGCCCGTGTCTGGAACGGGCCGGGCCGGCGAGGCTCGGCCAGCAGATGGGTCAGAATGGGCAGCGAAAACGCGAAGGTCTTGCCGCTGCCGGTTTGCGCGATGCCCAACAGATCGCGGCCCTGGAGCAGCGGGGGAATGGCATCGACCTGGATGGGCGTGGGGGTGGTGAATTTATGCGCCGTCAGCGCATGCAACAGGCTATCGGGCAGGCCGAGGCCCGCGAAGGTTACACTTGTCACGAGGGATGAATGCTCCAGCACCAGCCATGCCGGTGCCTGTTGTCCATGTCCCAGCGTGATCCAATGGGGACGGACGGTCGGTGGATGAGAAATTCCTGGAAGACGGCCTGCCAGAGCATGCTCCAAAGGGGGCGGACTCCAACGGGGCGTCAATCACGCGATCCTGGAATGACGAGGCGGTATATCGTTGTGCGGCGCGGCGAATGCAAGGAATTTTTCGGGCGCGGCATCGGGGCCCGTGGTTTGTCGCGTATCAACGGATCAGGTCCGGCGGACTGAAACGATCGACGCGGGCTGGCCCCTGGCTGTTTCTTATCGACCGAGGCACTTCCCCGGCCACGATCGTTTGCTTGCCAGCTCCATGATGATAGCGTCTCATTTCGTACCACGAATGGGCGGTCCCGCGCGGACGTGCCCCGCGCATCATATGGGGAGCCCGCGCCATGTCCGGAGAAAATTCCGCGAACGAATCGTCTTTCGCCGCCTACCCTCCCGCGAGACCCCTGGGCAACGGCGAGGTCGTTCCACCCGGTGAGGCCGAGGCGACCCAGGCGGTTCTGAAACTGGTCGAGGCCAATGTGCGCGCGGCGTTTCAGACGGACCCTCCGGCGCGGCGCGACGCGCATCCCAAGGGGCACGGCGTGGTCAAGGCCGAATTCCGGATTCTCGACGATCTGCCGCCGGAATTTCGCATCGGCCTGTTCGCCACGCCGCGGCGGTACGATGCCTGGATCCGCTTTTCCAACGGCAACCCGACCCCTCAGGCGGACAACAAAGGCGACGGCCGCGGCATGGCGATCAAGTTGATGAACGTCGCCGACAGTCCGTCGACAACGCATGATTTCGTCATGATCAATCACCCGGTGTTCGCGGCGCGCGACGTGGTCGACTACCTCGCGTTGGAGGGCGCCAATCCGATCTGGAAATTTTTCATTCCTGGCCTCAATCCGTTTAAATCGCGGATCCACGAAGCGTTGATCACCATCGCGATTTTGACGAAGAAGGTGAACAACCTGCTGAACATTCAATATTTCAGCATGTCGGCGTATCAGTTCGGCGACAGCGCATGTAAATACTCCGCGCGTCCGGTCGGGTCCCCATCGACGTTCACCGACACGGGCGATCCAAATTTTTTGCGGCTCAATCTGGTGCGCCATCTGGCCGCGCGGGACGCGGAATTCGATTTCATGGTGCAACGGCGTTCGCAGCCCGACGCCATGCCGGTCGAGGATCCGACCATCGAGTGGAAAGAAACGAACTCGCCCTTCGTGCGGGTGGCCCGCGTCACGATCCCCAAACAGGTTTTCGACAGTCCCGAGCAGATGACGTTCTGTGAGAATCTGTCGTTCAGCCCGTGGCATTGCATTCCGGCGCAGCGGCCGCTGGGTGGGCTCAACCGGCTACGGCGGGTCGTATACGAAACCATTTCCCGGGTGCGGCATGAACTGAACCAGGCACCTCGGAAGGAGCCCACGGACTTTTCGGTCGGGTGAGGGGTGGCGTGGCCTACGAACCGGAGCGCGCCGCCGAAGCATGTTATACCAGCCCCCGTTGAAATTGACTCTCGGTCGTGACCGCCCCGTATCGTCATCCTCGGGCTCGACCCGAGGATCAGCCTGCATGGACTCGTGCTCTACCTAAGCGCGCAGGGCCTGCGTTACGGGATGCCAGGGTCAAGCCCCATAGGCATCAAGATAAGCCGTCGTGGAGGGCAATGACCGCCTTTTCCCGTCATCCTCGGGCTCGACCCGAGGATCTCTTGACACGCCAAGGACGTTAAAAGTCGGGCAAGGTGCCTGAAGAGGCCGATCCTCGGGTCGAGCCCTAGGATGATGTTCGGGGGAAGGTTTTCCCATCGCCAGCCTTATCCTGATGCATATGGGGTCAAGCCCTGGCATGACGAATGAGGGCCGGTACGTCATTCCTTCGGCCAGCCGGTATTAGCATGCCCGGGATGAGCGCTACTGTACGAAAGTTGACGACTCTGACGCAATGCCTCGCCTGGGAGGAGGGGCAGGAGTCGCGCGACGAGTTTGATGGGCTCCAGCCGGTTGCCATGAACGGCGGTACCGTCGCGCATGACCAGATTACCTTCAACGTTCGCAGGGCGCTGGATGCGAGGCTGGTTGGAAAGCCCTGCCGCCCCTTCGGGCCGAGGTTCAAAATTTTCGTCGATGGGCACATCCGCTACCCCCACGCGCTCGTCGTTTGTCAGCCGGTATCTCCCACCGCCACGGTGATCGACGATCCGGTCATCGTGTTCGAAGTGCTCAGCGACAGCACGGCCAATTTCCCCGGGGCATGCCAGGCGCGACGCGATGCCGTCGCTATGTACCTTTTTTGATCAATTCGATGCGAAGGTATTCCAGCGCTTCAACAAAAGCCGCCTTGGGATTGGTCTTGCAGTAACCCTCGAGCCACGTCATCCGGGTCTGCGCGTCGGAGGCCTGGCCAAGTTGCGTGCTGTCCCGATCAACGTAGTTGATACCGGTCAAAAACCCGTCCGTCACCGCGGCGAAGACCGCGTACAACGCGGTATAGCGGATGCCCGGTACGGCATCCGGCGGCTGGGCCGCCTGCTCGGCCTTGATGGCCTGGATGTATTCGCCACAGGAACGCGACGCTTCGCCGGCGACCACGAATTCGGCGCCCGATAGCTGAATCCCCGGTTGTTGAATGGGCGGCGACGTCAACGGTGAGGCAGCGAAGAGGGCAGCGACCAGCGCGCCGGCAACCGGATAAGACATGTTGTTGATTCCCGAGAACAGATCCCACGGCGATCATAGGCCACCGGCCGCGAGATTGCTATCGTCAACCCTCGGAATCTACCTATGCCATCGGGGATGCCCGGGAGGATGCCCCATAGGCGCTAAAATAGCACGGAAAGCGAGCTCGAGCCCTCCATTCGCCGTCATGGTCCGGCTCGACCGGACCAT
>Ga0182030_10015667_pt1 | contig 14839 bp, 14 predicted proteins | sample 812S3MmetaG_FD_121299 | JGI IMG/M metagenome (GOLD analysis project Ga0182030, IMG submission 121299) | Permafrost microbial communities from Stordalen Mire, Sweden - 812S3M metaG (Illumina Assembly) | ecosystem: Environmental > Terrestrial > Soil > Wetlands > Permafrost | place: Sweden... | reverse complement strand
CGCATCGGCTCGATCCTGGGCGAACACGGCGTGAACATCGCCAACTTCGCATTGGGCCGGCAGCGGTCAGGCGTAAAGCCGGTGCAGGCGCTGGCCGTGGTGCAGGTGGATGCGCCTGTCTCGGGCACAGTGCTGGACGCGCTGGGCACGATTGAAGCGCTGCTCGAAGCACGGCCGGTAAGTTTGCCGGAGGCGAAGTTCTGAATCGCGCGAGCCATTTGGGTTCGTGCTTTCCCAGGTCTCATCCGCCGCGGTCCGCCACGGCGGAAGACCTGGGGCACCCGGCTTATGATTATGGATGGCGGATGATCGCGACGATTGTAATCACTGGAGTTCGCTTTTTTCCATTGATTTCATCAGGGCTGTACTGCCAGAAGATTCGATACGCGCCAGGCGTCTTGTTCTGGGCATAGGCTTCGAAGACTTTTTCACCATTCGCACCCGACAGCGAGGTGAACTCGTGGGTATGAAGGCTCGGATGATGCGGGTCTATTTCCAGATAGCCGAGGGCCTTACGAACCTGTGCAAGCAGGGCGGCCTTTGACGGTTCATTTTCTAACGCCGTGTACTGGGCATCCGCAGTCGGCGTGAATTTGATTTTTCGTTCCATAAAATAAGCTCCATATTTATTTCACGTTCCTACTCTTTATTGATGTCTTGCACCTATTTTTTGACGAATTTGGCAAACGAGCCGCGAGACACGCTCTTTCCTTGAGCCGACTCCCGGAGCCCCTTTTTGACGCTGGCGAGTGCTTGCGGGTTCCCGTAGAGCCAGGTTTCCGAGACGGGGACGGTCTTGACCGGATCGAGAATGAGCTGGCCCAGGGGATTGCGGTAGATGTTGTAGGCTGTGGCGCCACGAAGAGCCTCCCCGAGAGACAGGCGCTTTTTCGCGTCGGGCTGGGCGAACTCCGAAACCAATTCGAAATCGGAGTTCTTGAGAATCGTGGAGGCTGGCATGGTGGGAGATTAGCGCAGGTGGGAGTATATGTCAAGTGGGATGAGCCCACTTGGAAGCGAAAGACGCCAGACTCCGGGAGCGCGGCAGTGAATCCCAGGTCTCAAAGGCCAGACCCCCCTTCGACAGGCTCAGGGCAGGCTTTCGACAAGCTCAGGTCAGGCTCCGGGGCACCCGGCAACTCACTGTCTACTCGCGCACGCTGATCCCCAGCGCCTTCATCTTGCGGTAGAGATGGCTGCGCTCGAGGCCCAGCAGCTCCGCCGCGTGGCTGATGTTGTTGCGGGCTTCTTCAATTTTCTTCAGGATATATTCGCGCTCATAGGCATCGCGCGCCTGCTGCAGCGAGGAAAACTCCTCTGTCGAACGCGTGCCGGCCTTGTGCGTAAGCGGAGGCAGGTGCTTGCGCTCGATGCGCAGCACGCGGGGATTGAGAATCATCACGCGCTCGACGACGTTCTTCAGCTCGCGCACGTTCCCCGGCCAGTGGTAAGCACCGAGCGTAGAGAGCGCATCTTCGCCGATCTCCATGCGCGGGCGGCCGTACTGGCGGCCAAACTCGGCCAGAAACTCGCGCGCCAGCAGAGGGATGTCCTGCTTGCGCTCGCGCAAGGGCGGCACAAAAAACGGAACAACATTGAGCCGGTAAAAAAGATCCTCGCGGAAGTTGCCTTTGGCGATCTCTTCCTCGAGATCCTTGTTGGTGGCGGCGATGAGGCGCACATCCACGCGCAGCGGCTGCGCGCCGCCGACCGGCGTGAAGAGCTGGTCGTCAAGCGCGGACAGAACCTTGGCCTGCGTCTTGAGGCTCATGTCGCCCACCTCGTCGAGGAAGAGCGTTCCGCCGTCGGCGCGCTCCAGGGTTCCGCGCTGCTCCACCGGTCCGCCGGGCTGCGCACCGTGGCGGTAGCCGAACAGCTCCGCCTCGATGTGCGCTTCCGGAATGGCGGCGCAGTTGAGTTCGACAAAGACACGCTCGCGGCGCAGGCTTTCAGCGTGAATGGCGCGGGCGATCAACTCTTTGCCGGTGCCCGACTCGCCATAGATGAGGACGCGTCCGTTGGTGGGCGCCATCAGGCGAATTTGCTGGCGCAGGGCCTTCAGCGGAACACTCTCGCCGGTAAGCACCGATCCCACGCTGAACTGACGCTTGAACTCGATGTTCTCTGCGCGCAGACGGCGGGCTTCAACGGCGTTCTTGAGCACGATGAGCGTGCGGTCGAGCGACAGCGGCTTTTCGAGGAAGTCGTAGGCGCCCAGCTTGGTGGCCTTGACGGCCGTTTCGATGGTGCCGTGGCCGCTGATGATGACCACCTCCGGTCGCATCTCCTGGGCCAGCTGATGCATTTCCGTCAACACGTCGAGACCGTCGCGGTCGGGAAGCCAGATGTCGAGCAGCACCACGTCATAGGGCGCGTCCTGCAATAGGACCAGCGCCTCGGCCGCGGTGGCCGCGGTGGCCACGCCGTAGCCTTCTTCGCGCAGAATCTCTTCGAGAGAATTGCGAATCTCCGCTTCGTCGTCCACGACCAGAATGTGATTCATGAAGGCAATCCTCGAGTGGCGGAACCTTCGAGCACGGGCTGGGACGGCGCGGCCGGACCCATCAGCGGCAGTCGCAGCAGGAAGCGCGCGCCTTTGGGAATGTTGCCCTCGGCGCGCAGGCTGCCGCCATGCTCCTGCACGATTTTGGCAGCGATGGAAAGGCCGAGTCCGGTGCCGCGGCTCTTGGTGGAATAGAACGGCAGGAAGAGCCGCTCGCGAATCTCGTCGGTGAGGCCGTGGCCGGTGTCGGAGATGGTCACCTCGACCGCGGCGCCGTCTTCGGTGAGTGCGCTGTGAAGCCCAAGCACGCGCAGCAGGCTGCCCTCCATGGCTTCGGCGGCGTTGTTGATAAGGTTGGCAAGCGCGCGGCGAATGCCCTCGGGATCGGCAAGGACTACGGGCAGATCAGGCTCGAGATCCCACTCGACCGCGATGCCTTCGAGACGGCCGGCAAACATGGCCAGCGCTTCCTCCACCACGCGGTTCAGATCACAGGCACGAGGCTGAGGCGCGGGAAACTGAGCGAGCGCGGAGAACTGGTCAACAAGAGTCCGCAAGGTTCCAACGCAGCCGAGGATCACCTCGCTGCATTTGCGAATCACCTGCATCGAATCCGGCTGGCGGCGCTCCAGGTGCCTGCCGATGCGCTCGGCCGAGAGCGCGATGGGCGTGAGTGGATTCTTGATCTCGTGAGCCACCCGCTGGGCTACTTCCTTCCACGCCAGCTGCCGTTGCGCGCGCAGCAGCTCCGTCATGTCCTCGATCACCAGCACCGTTCCCTGCTTGCTGTGCGCCAGCTCCAGCCTCGCGCTGGTCACGCCCAGGTGCATGGTGCGGCCGCGGGCATGCATCTCAATCTCAGTGGATGCAGCGCCCATGCGGTGGCCGCGACGGATCACGCCGGCCAGATCGTCCCAGCACTCGGAAGGGAGCAGATCTTCAATGCGTTCTCCGGAAAGGTTCAAGTCTTCGCGGCGGCCCATCAAGCCCGCAAAGGCGCGATTGGACTGAAGCACCGTGCCTCCGCCATCGAGCGTGACCACACCGCTGGGGATCGTTTCAACAATAGTCTCCAGCTCCCGCCGGCGCTCTTCGATGGCCTGGTTGGCGGCCGTTAGTTGCGCGGACGAACTCTCGGCAAGCGACCGGCTGGCGTCGAGATCCGCAGCCATGTGGTTGAAGGCGCGCACCAGGTCGCCCATCTCGCCGGTGGCCATTACCGAGACCCGATGATCGTATTTGCCGTCTGCAATCTCGTCCATCGCATCGCCCAGCGCCTCGACCGGACGCGTGATTTGCTTCGACAAAAACAGCGCCAGCCAGACGCTGGAGAAAAAGATGAACACGGTGATGAGCAACAGCAACAGGATGAAGAACCGGCGCAGGCTGTTGCGGGAGCGGAACAGCCGCCAGTACTCGTCGGCGCCGGAGCGGATGCGGGTCACGGTCTGACTCAATCCCTGAGGCATGGGCAGCGCCACCACCACCACCTTGCCCGATGCCGTGGCCGCAATGCCCAGCGCATACTCCTGCCCGTTGACTTTGAAGACCGCTTCATCACCCCGCTGCGCGGCAGACAGCAGGTTGGCTGAGAGCAGTCCGTGCAGCGTAACGGCCGTCGTCGTCGCGCCGGTGTCGTTCTTCTCCGGCAGCCAGGGCAGCATGCTCGCCGGGCTCGACTCGGGTGGCGCCTGAAAGCTGGCGATAGGGCGCAGATTCTTGCCGTAGACCACCGCAAAACCGTCGCCCAGCGTGATGCGATGCGAGCCCAGCTCGTCCTCAAGCTTGGGCAGATCGAAGTCCGGCGCGCCGGTGTTCGCGATCGACTCGGCTTCAACGCGCGCGTTGTCGGTAACGTATTGGGCAAGCTCCAGCACCACCCGCGTCGAGTCCTCGCGCAGCTCCGACGTGTTCGGCGAGAACCAGCGATCAATCGACCGGTTCATCAGGTTGAAGCTGAACAGGAACATGCAGACAGAGGGTGTGAGCGCAATCAGCACCGCGCCCAGCACCATGCGCGTGCGCAGCCGTGCGCCCAGCGCGCTGCTGGTCTGGCCCACGTAGAGCTTTAGGATGTTCCGCAACAGCAGCATCAACAGCAGCAGCAGCAGCAGGAAGACCAGCACCGTGAGCCCGGTGAAGGCCAGCGTCTCGCCGGATGTCTCGGGATTCAGGAAGCTGACGCTGGAAGTGTTGAATGCATTGAGCGAGACCAGCAGGGCGAGAAACAGCACCACTCCGCCCGCAAGCAGAGCTACCGATCGCCGCCTTGGATCGCCACCGAATGGCATGCGCCGATTATAGAGCGGCCGGCAAATATCAGACAGGAATTCGAGCGAGGCGCGGCCGTAACAAACACATCTAAACGCTCAAAGTGATGCTTGGTAAAGCGCCGCAATGCAGCGGCCTACAAGCGAATTTACGGAGCGACCAAAGACCCGCGACTTATTGATCCGGCCTGTAAATACTGAAGCTCCGTGCCCCATCCTTGCGCCTTCTTCCTGGTGCAAGGGTGGGAAACTTCAATCCACTCATGGGCCGGTTCAATAGTCGCTCAAGGAGCCTGATTGACGAACCGAAAGAAGATGCACCCTCAGATCTGCGAACAGCTAAGCGGACTAAGGATCAGATTAGTCACGTTGGTCACAATCTGGTCGTAGGCGTAGCGCTGGCTGGTGGAGAGCTTCTTCCAGGCGGGATCGTTGCGGAACAGGTCCCACTTCGCATCCAGCTCCGTCAGATCGGTCATGCTCAGCATGTAGGTCAGATTCGGCAGCCGCGAGCCGACCAGCGTATCGCCGAAGAAGACGGGATGAAGGGCGGCCTTGACGAAGATATCGAACTCGCCGGAGTTGAACATCTCCACCTTGCGCACGTGCTCGCCGTGGCTGGGGCTCTCATACGTGCGCAGCTGAAAGATGCGCTTGGCCCTGGCGGCCGATGCGGGAGGCGGAGTCAGTTTGGGCCAGCCGGTAAAGGCAGCCATCAGCGAGCTCTCAATGCGCAGAAAAGCAGGCGCGGCCGCGGTCGCATTCCAGAACGGGTCAGCTGTTTTCAGGAAGGCCGCATCGCCGGCCAGGCGCAGATCGAGCGTGGCCAGGCCCTCGAGCGGCGCGCCGGGAATGAGCAGGTAGTAGGCCGGGGTTTCCGGGCCGAGGTCGAGACGGAAGGCGCCGACGGGGCCCAAGCCCATACGCGTGAGCGTGGGGATCAGAGCGTCGGCAAAATAGCTCTCGACGAGCTTCGATTGCGGGCCCTGCTGCAATCCGTAGCGCTGCAACAGGTAATACTCGCGGCCCGATCCCGCGGCCTGCGCCTGTACCGATTTACTGTCTGTTAACGCAAATGCTGAAGCCGCAACCGATGCCGCAAGAAATTGACGCCGTTTCATGATGACCTCCTAGTGAAACACCATTTTTACACGAGCGCTCGACGGCGATGATTCGAGCGGGAGCAGGAGGGGCCTCCCGGAAAGGGGGCACGCCGGCAGTCTTTGCAGCGCGTGCCTTGACATTCCCTTGCTTCGAGGCCGAGGATGATTCTGCTTCACGAAGCGTTCGGCCTCACACCCCGATACCAACCCGCCTGTCTCAAGGAGGACTCGTGGCAAACCCAGCTTTTTCTCGCGTTGCTCTCGCCGTTGCGCTCTCTTTTCCTCTGATGTACACACAGGCGCAGGCTCCAAGCACCGCAGCGCCTGCTCAACTGCCTGTGAAACGCCTGGTTGCGGACTACGATTCCGGCAGCAAGTTTCTTGCTGCGCCGTACACCTATACCGCCGCGCAGATCCCTTACTCCAAGATCACCGACATCATCCATTCCGGCGTTGGCTTTGACGCCGATGGCAACCTGCAAGTGGCCGCCGAGTTCATCGAACCCACACTCATCCCCAGCGCTCATGCGGCCGGCGCAAAAGTCCTGCTCCTGATCGGCGGTGACGTCACCGGTCTCGAAGCCAATCCGACCGCTGTCCCGACTCTGGTTGCGAATCTGAAAGCATTCGAGACCACGTACGGCTATGACGGGCTCGACCTCGACTGGGAGTATCCCGGAAGCGCTGCAGACACCGCCTTCCTGCTCACTCTCGAGAAAGCATTTCGCAGCGGTTTCCCGGCCCCGCGCTACCTGCTCTCGATTGATGCCGCTCCGTGGAGCGCGTCCTTGTACGATGCCACGCACCTGAAGAATGTCATCGACTGGTTCAACATCATGACCTACGACTGCGCGGGGCCATGGACGGCCGACGGCCAGCTCAATTCGCCCATTTTTTGGGACCCCGCCGATCCAAATCCCGCCGAATGCGAACCCGGCGGCAGCGATCAGCAGTCGGGCGCCATCTTTCTCGCCGAGGTGCCGGCCTCGCAGCTCAACCAGGGCACTCCGTTTTACGGTTATAAATACACCAACGTGAGTGAGCTCTTTGGCATTTGCCCCAACTCTGCCACCACCAAGGATGGAGACTGCAACGGCACGGTGAAGACGGTGAGCTATGGTCCGCAAATCAAGAAAAAACTCAGCGGGCACGCCTGGGTGAGCTACCGCGATCCGGTCGCGCTGGTTCCTTACCTGCTCAGGGCAGACGGCTCTCCCGGATTCATTACGTACGACGACCCGCTGTCGACATATACGCGCGTCTTCTATTCCGATTGGGTACAGGGCCTGGGAGGAACGTTCATGTGGTCGCTCGATGAAGACTACGATGGGACTTCACAGGATCTGCTCGATGCCATGCACGACGCGACCCACTTCCTGCCGTTGGCGGCTGACCTGCAATAGGATAGCCAGCAGTGAGAACAAAGTCGTTGATTCAGGAAGCTGCCCTCAACGCGCATTAGGGATTGAGCGCGCGTTGAGGGCCAAGCGGACATTCAGGACCGGATCAGTCAGCGATTACGCTAGCCGGCGCCGTCCACGCGCGCTGCTGGCTCTCGGCCACGCCGCGATGGGTCAGCACGCCCTCCCAGGTGTTGAGGCCTTCGGCCAGGCCGGCGTCCTGCTTGAGCGCGGCGCGCGCGCCCAGGTTGGCGATGCGCAGCAGATAGGGGAAGGTCGAGTTGGTGAGGGCCAGCGTGGAGGTGTGCGGCACCGCGCCCGGCATGTTGGTGACGCAGTAGTGCACCACGCCGTCAACTTTGTAACTGGGGTTGGAGTGCGAAGTGGGCCGCGCCGTCTCCACACAGCCGCCCTGGTCGATGGCCACGTCGACAATGACCGCGCCCTTCTTCATCTGCGCGACCATGGCTTTGGTCACGATCTTGGGCGCCGTGGCGCCGGGAATGAGCACGCCGCCGATGACCAAGTCTGCTTCGCGCGTGGCCTGCGCAATGTTGTAGCTGTTCGAGGCAAGGGTGTAGAGCCGCCCGCCGAAGATGTCGTCCAGCTCGCGCAGCCGGTTCATGCTCACGTCAACGAGCGTAACTTTTGCGCCAAATCCCAAAGCGATCTTGGCTGCATTGGTGCCCACCACGCCGCCGCCAATGATGGTCACGTTGGCTGGCGCCACGCCCGGCACGCCGCCCAGCAGAATGCCGCGGCCACCGCGTTCTTTTTCAAGGTAGGTAGCCCCCACCTGCACACTCATGCGGCCCGCAACCTCGCTCATCGGGGTGAGCAGCGGCAGCGTGTTCTGGCGGTCGCGCACGGTCTCGTAGGCTATGCCGATGACTTTCTTCTTGAGCAGTTCGTCGGTCAGCGCGGGCAGCGGCGCCAGGTGCAGATAGGTGAACAGCACGAGCCCCTCGCGAAAGAAGACGTACTCGCTTTCGATGGGCTCCTTGACCTTGACCACCAGGTCGGCTTTGCCCCAGGCGAAGCCGGCCTCGCCGACGATCTCCGCGCCGGCGTTCTGGTACTCGGCATCGTCAAAGCCGGACTGCGCGCCGGCCTGAGTCTCAACCAGCACGGTGTGGCCGGCCTCGGTGAGGGCCTTCACGCCGGCCGGAGTCACGGCCACGCGGGCCTCGTTGTCCTTGATCTCTTTGGGAACGCCGATGATCATCGCTGTCTCTCCTCGATTTCCTGATTGGATGCCGGCCAGAGCTGGCGGGTGTGCCGGCGATTCGCCGCGCGCTTGCAGTGTGCCCCTGCAGGCGGCGCGCGTCCGGAATCGCCTGCCAAGAATCGTACGGTGCATGCGGCTTTCAATGTGTGCAATCTTCGTGATAAAAATGCTCCATGGGAACGAAACGCGCACTAGATCGACAAATTGCGCACGATTCATCCGCTGCGAAGGCAAACTCCGCGCAGGAATACGCGCCCGGAGTCGAAAACGCAGGCCTGGACGAGCTGGACGAGGCCATTCTTCGCCATCTGGAGAGCCGCGGCCGCGCCACCAACTACGAGGTGGGCGAGGCGGTGGGGCTTTCCGCCTCGGCTGCCTCGCGCCGCATCCAGGCTCTGGAGGCGGCGGGCGCCATCCGCGGCTACCGCGCTCAGATCGACGACCGCCTGCTGGGGAAGCGCATGACGGTGTTCATCCGCGTGACGCTGGAGCGGCAGTCGGCGCCGGTGCTTTCCGCTTTTGAAACTGCTGTCCGGCGTTCCAAAAGCATCGTAAGCTGCCATCTGATGGCCGGCCAGTACGACTACATGCTGCTGGTGCGCGTGGCCGGCATTGACGACTACGGGCGGCTCCATCAGAATGAGCTATCGCGCCTGCCCGGCGTTACGCGGCTTGAAACCAGCTTCGCGCTGCGCGACGTTTTAGAGACCAAGGCCTGATTGCCCGTCCGCCCGCAGGTTACCAGAACACTCCAAAGTGATTGGTTTGTAATTACCAAACGCTCGCCCCTCTAACGCTTTAGGCCCATTGCCGATAACACAGAAGAATGGTCAAATCACCAATATTGACCAGACGGGGAATTCAGAACGAACACCCCAAGGAGCACCGTTCCATGTCCGATGCGTCCCAGCAGCCAACCCAGCCCAAGAATCCGGTGGGCTATCGTCCGCTCGTCCCCACTGAACTGAGCAAGGGGCCGAGCAGCGCCGCCTACGCCTATGTGACTGCCGCTGCCGGACTTGGATTGCTGGTTGGAGCGGCGGTTGCCATCACCGCGGGCGGGCTGCACCCGAGCAACGCCACCAAGGGACCTGAAACGCTGCAACCGGCGGCCTCGGGGTTGACGACCCTCCCGGCCGTCTACACCGGCCCCACGGCAACGCTGCTCTCCCAGGTCGATCCGCAGAAAAAGACGGACGCGGCCCTGTTGGTGACGGCGAGCGACAACCAGAAATCGAGCGTTCACCGCAAGCACAGGGGGCACAAGTTCTGGCACTGGAACAAGGGCGCGGGCAAGGCCAAGGTGGCCAAGCGCAGGCCTTATGTCTCTCCCAATGCGGCGCCTGCCGAAGAAGGGCCCACGGCGCTCCAGATGGCTTCGGCCGCGGCCGGGACGGGGCCGTTTGTGGTGGTGATTCAGGGCGAGGCCACCATTGCCGGCTACGATGCGGGAACGGGGACCATTGAGACTTATGAGGGGCAGGCCTTCGTGCTCGACAAGACCGCCGCGGAGACCAGCGCCATCAACTGGCCTGACTTCCCTTTCAACGTCCACTACCGCTGCGACGAGCACGGCGGTTGCACACTGGTGCATGGCGACGCAACGGCAAGCGCCCGGCGCACGCGCTAAATCGGCTCGACAACCTATAAATATGTAGATTCGTCAGGCGGGAACGGGCGCTGCCTGTTCCCTGACCGCGCTGCGCGCTGTTAATCGCACAGCATGCTTTTGCGCTCCTTTGTTTCCTGAGCGCTTCATGCATGCGCGCCGGCTACCGCTTCTCCCATGAAAGCGCCATGGCCGTCCCCCGGAGTTGCTATGTCCGCAAATTGCGATGCGTAGTCCAATTGGGCTAATTCTTCGCACGCCGACACCGCAGCAGGGAAGAACCGGGAGAGGAAACGATCCGGATGAACGACGAGAACCAGCATGATGCCAGCGGCGCGCCTATGCAGGCGAGCGAGTTGGTTTCCCACATCACAGTTCCCGCGGCACACGCCGAGCAGACCGGCGACGAAGCGCCCCAGTCCGGGACGAATCGAACCCTCGTCTATGCGATCGCCTCAGTGACTCTGGGACTGGCAGCTGGCGGAGCGTTTGCGACCATGGCCATGCACCCGGCCGGACGCACCGGCACTCTCGATCTGGGGCAGATCCTGTTCAGTCCCGCTGGCGTGAAGGGGCATCTGGTTCTGAACTGGGATAAGAAGCTGGTGTACCACTTGGCCGTTGAGCCCAGCGATCCGGCACGCGCGGGCGAGTTTGCCGAAGTGGTTGCTGCGCCGCCACGGCCGCTCTCGGTCGCCATTGAGCTGAAGGATGCAGACGGGTATGCGCTGTGCATGAAGACCATTGCTGTGAAGTACGATCCGATGCAGGCTGTGACAGGCGGAGCCCGGGCGGACACGCCCGCAAGCCAGCCCGCGCAGTCGGCAGAGCTTCAGCATCGCACAGAGCAGGAAGCAACGCGCGAGCGCGGCAAGGATTTGTTTCAGAACCAGGCCGGCCAGGATGGGCAGATTCAATCCATCAGCGCGGCCGGCGAGATTCCCTGCTCCAACCGGGATTACGCGAGCGCAGTCTCGTGGAGCTTTGCGCCGGATTTTCCATCGGTGGATGAGCAGGCCGCGCTGCTGAAGCGCCAGACTGACACTGCGGAGGCGACAACCGCAGCGGTAGCGGAAGCCTCAGCATCGCGCACCTTGGCCGCGGCCCAGCGCAGAGCAAAAAAGAAGGCCGCGGACCAGCCCGGCACCTTCGCCATTGAAGGAGACGACGAGCTGGTCGGGATTGATTCTTCGCGGGGTATCGCCAAAACCACGACCAGCATCACCTTCCTGCTCAGCGCGGCCACGGCGAGAGACGCCGCCGCACACTGGCAGGACCTGCCGGCAACCATCCACTACAAGTGCGACATGAACTACGCGTGCACCCTGACCCATCGCGGTGCGGTGGTGCTGACGGCGCAGCTGCGGCGTTAGAAGCCACCTCATAAACACGATTTGGCCGGTGCAAATCGTCCCCAGGGGCCGGGCCCCAAGGGCAAAGTAGTCGTGCGCCAGCGAAAAATCTATATTCCTCAATTCGTCAGCGGCAAACAACAGGGAGCCCCTCAGAATTGGGCGGACCATTTTCGCGCTCCGTGACAGACCCGGAGAATGCGAACCCGTCCGGAAACGATCCGGTAGGCAAGGACGTAGGGTGTTCTGGCAACCACGCGTTCGCGGGTTCCGGGGACGCGGCCGGGGCGTCCGCTGCGCGGCATCTTCGCGAGCGATTCAGCCGCTTTCAGAATCCGTCCTGCCGCCAGTTCCGCGCCCTGAATGCTGTCTTCGGCAATGGTCGCGACCAATTCGTGCAGGTCGCGCTTAGCGCGGTGACTCCAGATCACCCTCATGCACTGGCTTTCAGTCTCTGTGCTTCCCTCGCCCTGCGCAGTATGTTGGCGATGTCCTTGACGACCTCTTCATGCGGAACGTCCCCTGACGTATCGGCAAGCGCCTCTTCCACGCCGGCGCGGAACCATTCCTCGTAGCCCGGCTCCGGCTCGCCCACTTCTTTCTGCCAGGCGGCAAAGCGTTCCTCTTCCGAGCGGCCGTCTTCTTCGCTGAGAAGGTTTTGGACGAGCCAGTCGAGATCGCCGGGGGGCAATTGGCGGGCTTCTTCGAGCAGTTCGGCGGCGGTGCGGCTCATGGGGAGATTGTAGCGCGGAATCGGGGGCAATACTGCTCCCAGGTCTCAAAAGCGAGACCTGTGGCACCCGGCAGATCCGGATCAGCGGCGAATTCAATTCAAGAAGTTGAGGTTCAAACCGCTTTGTCTGCCCCAGTTGATGCTCGCAGCCAAGTCCCCGAAGTTAGGAATGGTCACGCCGTCGCCCAGGAAATAGACCCCGAGACAGTTGTTATTCCAGCAGAGAAACACGAACACAAGGAGCACCTTGTACATGCTCGCCAAGTCCCCTGACTGATACAGTGCTTGATTGCGAAGCTTGGGTAGATCGACAGACATCCATGCTTTGTGGTCGTCCCATGGCCGCTGAAGGATATCGTCGCCGCGCTCGCTCAGTCCACCATACCTCGCGTATGTGCAGTGAATCGAAAGCGACATCGGGCCACACTGAATGACATAGCTGGCTCCATTGCGTAGAGTGCCTACTAATTTTGCCGGTCCTGCATTTCCCCATGCTTTTTGAGCGCGCGAAAGGATCTCGTCACTACTCGGAAATGTGGGCTCTGCCATGAGCACGACAACGCTTGGCCAGTATTCAGACGGATACCGATTGGGATTTAACTTCTGGCGCAGCTTTTGCAAAATGCCCATATTCACTCCGCATTGTCGATCTGCGCACGCTGCAATTTGTCAGAGTAATCCACATACACGGCTTTCCACGTGGTGTAGAAATCAATCGAGCCGAGGCCTTCGCGATGGCCGTTGCCGGTGTGCTTGACGCCGCCGAAGGGTAAGTGGACTTCAGCGCCGATGGTGGGAGCATTGATGTAAGTGATCCCCGCCTCCAGGTCGCGCATGGCGGTGAAGGCGCGGTTTACGTCCCTGGTATAAAGCGCGGTCGAAAGGCCGTAGTCGATGGAGTTAGCGATCTCGATAGCTTCCTCAAAGCTTGTAAACTCGATCAGGCTAACTACGGGCCCGAAGACTTCTTCGCGGGCGATGCGCATGTCAGGGGTAACTCCGCCGAAGACTGTGGGCGCAAAGAAAGTGCCGCGGGCATAACTTCCCTGAGTAAGTGCCTGGCCGCCGGTGAGTAACTTGGCGCCCTCGGCCAGAGCAATGCCGACATAGCGCGTGGATGTCTCGATCTGACTCTCGTTCACCTGCGGACCTACTTCGACCGAAGCTTCGAGCCCATTGCCGACAACAAGCTTCTGCGCGCGGGCGACAAACTCAGTCGTGAACCGCTCGGCAATTCCCTTTTGCAGCAGGATGCGGCTGGTGGCCGTGCAGCGCTGGCCGGTGGTGCCGAAGGCGCCCCACAGCGCGCCCTCGAGCGCGAGTTCGAGGTTGGCGTCGTCCATCACAATCTGCGCGTTCTTGCCGCCCATCTCGAGCGAGACCGGCTTGAAGGTTGCCGCGGCCCGTTGCGCGACCAGCGAGCCCACTTCGCTGGAGCCGGTAAAGCTGATGGCGCGCACGTCCGGGTGCTCCACCAGCGGCGCGCCGGCGTTTGGGCCCAGGCCGCAGACGATGTTGACGACACCCGGCGGAAGGCCCGCGTCCACCAGGGCCTGCACCAGGTTATAGGTGGACAATGGAGTGTCTTCGGCGGGCTTGATGACGCAGGTATTGCCGGAGACCAGGGCCGGAAACAGCTTCCAGCTGGGGATGGCCATGGGGAAGTTCCACGGCGTGATCATGCCGATGACGCCCACCGGCATGCGCACGCTCATGGCGAATTTTTTCTCGAGTTCCGATGGGGTCGTGATCCCGAATAGCCTTCTGCCCTCGCCGGCTACGTAGAAGGCCTCGTCGATGGCCTCCTGCACGTCGCCGCGGGTCTCGGCCAACACCTTGCCCATCTCGCGGGTCATGTCGCGGGCGTACTGCTCCTTGCGCTCCTGCAAGATCATGCCGGCGCGCAGCAGCACCTCGGCGCGCTTGGGCGCGGGCACCAGGCGCCAGGTGGCGAAGGCCTTCTTCGCCGCGGCCACGGCCAGGCCCACGTCCTCGGCGTGCGAAGAGGGGAATGCGCCCACCACGTCGGCGTGGTCGGCCGGGTTCAGGTTTAGGATGGTCTTGCCGCTCAGGGCAGGCTGCCATTGGCCGCCGATCAGGTTGTTGTAGACAGGATGCGTCACGGGAAAAACCTCACAAGTTGATGAAACACCGGCGCCGTGGCAGACCATGAGGCTGCACCGGCAAACACCTGAGTTTATCGCATCTGCATATCTTTCGGACTCCAGGCGGAATGTTGAAGCCCCGTGCCCATCGGCACAGATATAATTCGGGACTGTCCCCGTCACAAAATCACCAGCAGCGCGAGTATGCAACAACTCCAGCCGTGCCTGCCAAGAGGAGAGTTCCCTATGAAGCGTTCTGCATCTGCCTGATTGCAGCGAGCTTCCTGCACCGGGTCCGAGTCGTCGCCCAAGCTCTAAGAACCTGTCTGAAAACTCGCAGTTTTAAAAGGACACGGCGGGGCACCCTCTGGGTCCCGTGCCGATAAAGCAGGAAATGGGATGCGGCTTTAGCCGCCGAGGGAATGCAAAGGGTTGAAAATAAATTCCCTCGGGGGCTAAAGCCCAAGATTCAATCTGACCTTGGGCGGCGCGGGACCCAGAGGGTGCCCCGCCGCGCCCTTTCAAAGCAGATGAAT
>Ga0182030_10015666_pt1 | contig 14840 bp, 17 predicted proteins | sample 812S3MmetaG_FD_121299 | JGI IMG/M metagenome (GOLD analysis project Ga0182030, IMG submission 121299) | Permafrost microbial communities from Stordalen Mire, Sweden - 812S3M metaG (Illumina Assembly) | ecosystem: Environmental > Terrestrial > Soil > Wetlands > Permafrost | place: Sweden... | reverse complement strand
TTGCCGGCGATCTGCAGATTGCTGCGTCGTTTCAACTTTGCTATGCTTACGCATGGGCCGGTCTCCTTGCACCTCTAGTGCGTGAATAGAGCGCCAGTCGCTCGTCGGGAACTCTTCGGAGTCTTTCCCGTTAGGAGGCCGGCCTTCTCATCTCATCTCGACTGCGCGCCCTTCGGCGCTCCGCTCGGAATGACAACCGATGAAGCTTCATCGATAGGAGTCTTGCCCGGAACGAACGCCCAGGTGCCGGCGAGGAGGAAGAGGGCGAGGCCGGCAATGACGACCCAGGGCTGCGGGGCGGACGCCAGTTGGAGCACGGGGTAGGTGCCGAGGGTGAGCGTGACGTGCATACCGCCGATCGCGACCTCACGGCCCGACATCGCGAGGATGATGCCGTGCTGCGCGCCGGCGTCGTCGGTCACCGAGATGATCGCGCCCGGCTCGTTCGGCAACGTCGCGGACGGATCGTGCGGGAACGTGGCAAGGTCGGCCGGCGTAAAGTAGAGCACGTGCACGACGCGCTGCAGCGCCGGAACGGCGAACGTATCCAGCGGGAACGACTGCGCGTGAATCTGCTGCGACTGGCGAAACAGAATGACCGGCGAGAGAAACGACGGGTTGCTGGGCTGCGTGATCGTCAGGCGATTGCCGCGATCGTCGCGCACGACGATATACGCGGCCGGGCGCGGTTGCGTGAACGCGATCCACAGGCCGATCGGCACGGGTCTCGCACCGATCTCAATGGGCGCCGCATTGAGACGGCGCAGCGTCACCGTCACATCGCCATGCGGCAGCGTTTGCGGATCGGCCGGAGCAAAGAACGCCGCCGCGCCGAGATCCGGCACCGGCGTGACGGTACCGGGTGTGCCGAACACGGTGACGTTATCGGGACCGAGCAATCCGGAGAGTAGCCCCGCCACCGCGACCGCGATCGCACCGGCCAGCGCCACGGCGATGCGCTTGCCGTTGGGGCCGTCACCGCCGCGCCACGCGCGCAGCGTATGTCCCAACATGACGAGGATCGCAATCGCGAGGATCGTCGTGTACTGCCAGCCGTGATACCAGTCGCGCGCGGGGTAGACGTCTTGAGCGACCGTCAAGACGATCGCCAATAGTGCAAACGCGATCGCGGTCGCGCGCGCGTTCACTTCGCGGCCAACAACGGTCCGACGAGCGCGTGAAACTGCTGCAGGGTTTGCGCGCCGTCGATCCCGCGCACGACGTGACCGTCGCGTCCGACGATCACCGTCGTCGGCAAGCCGACCGACACGTAACTCGACGCATATTGCTGATCCGCGTCGACGAGGATCGGGAACGTCACGCCGTGCGCCTTGGCGAACGCGCCCGCAGTCGCGGCCGATTCGCCTTGATCGATGCCGAGCACGACGAGGCCCCGTTCGCGTTCGCTGCGATAGAGCGATTCGAGCGCCGGCATCTCTTCTTTGCACGGCGGGCACCAGGTGGCCCAAAAATTCATCACCACGATCGAACCGCGGTGCGCGGCCAACGAATCCGTGCCGCCGCCGACGCGCGGGATCGCGTAGCTCACGGCCGGCGCACCGGCCAGCATTGCAGGACCACCTCCGCCGTCCACGGTGTGCGCGGGTCCGCCGCCGGAATAGCAACCCGACACAAGCATTCCGGCGAGCACGGCAGCAGCGATGGACAATATTCGGAGCACCGGGCGAACTTCGGAAAGATTGCTCCCCTATCCGCCCGAACGCGCTCGGCGATGCCGGCGACGATCTTGGATGGACGCTCCCACGCAGCGGAGCTGCGGCTTGCTGTTGCCTCACGCAGCGCGGCCTTACGCGAACGCGGTATCGAACCGCATCTCGTCGTGGCCATCGCGGGCGAAGACGCGGCGAGCATGGCCTACGTGCAGAGCCTCGTTCGCGAAGGGGGAAAAACCGGCATCGCGGTGACGGTCGACGCCGTGCCCGCGGACGCCGAGGCACGCGACGTCCGCGCGATGCTCGAACGGCTCGGCGCCGATCCCGCCGTGCACGGAATCATCCTGCAGCAACCGCTGCCGCGGCATCTCGACATTCGTGCGATCGCCGATGCGATGCCGCCGCACAAGGACGTCGACGGCGCCAACCCGATCAATCAGGGCCGGTTGGCCTTCGGCAGCGGGGCCGAGTTCGTGCCCGCAACGCCGGCGGCGGTGATGTCGCTGCTCGAACACAGCTCGCGTTGGCCGCTGACCGGCGTACGCGCGTGCATGGTGGGCCGCTCCTCGGTGATCGGCCTGCCCGTGGCGCTGCTGATGATGCGTGCCAACGCCACCGTGACGATCACGCACGGGAAAACCGCCGACCTGCGGCATCACACGCAGGATGCGGAAGTGCTCGTCGTTGCAACCGGCATTCCGAACATGATCCGCGCCGAAATGGTGCTGCCGGGCGCGACGGTGATCGACGTCGGTACGACATTTGTCGACGGAAAGCTCACCGGCGACGTTGCGTTTGCGGAAGTTGCCGCGGTGGCCGGCGAGATTACGCCGGTCCCGGGCGGCGTCGGTCCCGTCACCAACGTTGCGCTGATGCGCAACGTGGTTACCGCAGCCGAACGTCTGTCCTAGAGACCGAACATCGCTTTGTGCGAGGGGCCGGCCGCCATGAAGAACAGCATGGGGATCGATAGCATCGTGTTCGTGCGCGAGGCCAAGAAGGCGATGCGGCGCGCAACGTTCTTCTGCTCATCGGTGGCCGGCGTGATGCCGAGAACCTTCTTCTGGTTCTGCCAAATGAAGGTCCACACATTGATGAGCATGATCGTACCGAGCCACGCACCGATACCGATGGTGTTGAACGCCCCTTGGAACGTGAACGCTTTCACGAAGCCGTCGCCGTTATCCATCGTACCGAGCAGGATCGCGCCCATGATCCACGTGATGAGGGCGGCCCAGCGGAAGTAGAACAGCGCCCGCGGCAGGACGTATTTGGTGATCGGAGCCGCGCTGCCGGCGGCGTCCGCGTTCGCAGCCGCGACCGCTTGCCCTTGAACGAAATTGAAGTAGTACAGCAAGCCGATCCACATGATGCCGAAAAAGAAGTGGAACCAGCGCGCAAAACCCGCGGTAAGTTGTATAGCCGTCATGTTAGGTCGGCGCCCCTTCCGTAACTTTCACGATAATAAACAGCACGATCGTGATGATCAGGCCACACGTAAGGGTCCCGACCAGCGAATCCAGTGGGTTTTTCATCTCTTTCCTCCCGCTCGTTGCCACAAAGCAATCGAGCACTCGGAAAAAAGTTTCGCGGGGGCCGGGGAATTCCCCCGGTGGGCAACCCGACCGGGCGGCTCGGCCCACTAGTTGTTGCTGAAGTGCTTCCCGAAGAACTTCTCTTGGTGGGTGCGGAAGCCGCCGCCCGGCGCGGCGGTGCTCTCGGGCGCTTCGCGCTCCTTCTTCCGCTCGAGTAATGAGCGCAGTTGCGGCAGCAGCCGGCGCAGGAAGCCGAGCTCCGCGTCGAGGCGCTCTTCGGCGCTGCCGAGTTCGAGCAGCTGCTGTTTGAGGGCGTCGGCGACTTGCAGCGCCTCGCCGATCACGTACGACGCGCGAACCGGGTCGGCCGGGATCGCTACGTCGGCCGGGTTGCCCGAAAACTCGACGATCAGGCTCTGATATTCTCGAAATTCTTCCGTGATCTCCGAGGTCAGGCGTTCGATCGCGGTGGGATCGCCGGGCGCCTCATCGAGAAACTCGACCTCGCAGAGCAGATACGGCTCCCGGCTCACGATTTCGTTAATGCGGAAGCGCCGGCCGCCGGTGCTGCTCAAGTAGTATCGCCCCGACGGCAGCGGCGTCACGTCGGCGATCTCGGCCGTCGTTCCCACCACGTGCGGTTGCACGTCCGGATCACCCGCCTCATCGCCCTCACGAATCAGCACGACGCCGAACGCTTCGTGCGTGTCGAGGCACTCCGCGACGAGTTGCCGGTAACGCGGTTCGAAGATATGTAAATTCAGCGCCGCCCCCGGAAAAAGGACGGTGTTCAGCGGAAACATTCGCAGACGCGTCGAGCCCGTGGCAACCTCCTGGGATGCGGTGCGCGGATTGCCTGCATTCGACGAGGGGGGCACCTCCCCCGTGATGCTTGGCAGGTTCCCGGTTTGTGCGCACGGCAAACATTAGGCGTGCGCGATCTCGCTTATCTGACACGGCTGCATCGCGAACCGCCGCCACTACTCCTCGAATGTGAACAGCAGGGGACCTACGACGGGATCCCGATCGTCGATCGGGCGGTCGGGCAGATGCTCTCGGTGCTGGTCCACTGCATGCAGGCCAACCGGATCCTCGAGATCGGCACGGCCTACGGGTACTCGACCCTGTGGATGGCGCTGGCCTTGCCGCCGGCGGGCCACATCTGGACCATCGATCCGGATGCCGAGCGGACGGAGATCGCGGCCGGTTACCTCGAGCGCGCCGGCAAGCTCGACGCGGTCGAGATCATCAACCAGCCGGCGCTCGAAGTGCTGCCGACGTTCTACCAGCGCAACCTCGACATCGTGTTCATCGACGCGATCAAGACCGAATACGAAGCCTATCTCGACCTGTGTGTTCCGATGCTCAAGCGCTCGGGCCTCATCGTTGTCGACAACCTGCTCTGGGGCGGCCATGCCGCCGAGGAACCCGCCGCCGGGGATTCAGCCGACTTGAAGGCGTTGCGCGCCTTCAGCAAGACATTCATCAACCACCCGCAGCTTGACACGACGATCGTTCCGATCGGAGATGGATTGGGAATCGGTGCCCGTATCGATTGAGGCCTTCAAGGCCGCTAACCGCCGGTTCGCAACCGGCGTCACCATAGTCACTACCCGCAACGGCGATGCCATTCACGGCTTCACCGTCAACGCGTTCGCCAGCGTCACGGCCGAGCCGCCGACGGTGCTGATCTGCGTGAACCGCACCGCGCGCGCGCATCCGATCATCACCGACTCGGGCGGTTTCTGCGTGAACATTCTGGCGTTGGAGCAGCAGCCGCTGGCCGAGAAGTTCCAAGGGGGCGAACCGCACGAGCGGTTCAAAGACGTCGCGCACCGGTCGGGTCCGAGCGGTTCGCCGATCCTCGACGGCGTGCTCGCCTATTTCGATTGCAAGGTCGATGAAGAGCTGAACTCGGGCACGCACACGATCTTCACCGGCACCGTGCTCGAGGCCGGCGAACGCGCCGGCGCGCCGCTGGGCTACTTCGACCGCGCCTATCGGGATTTCAAGATCGAGTTGTGATCGTCGAGACCTTCCCGGTCGGCATGCTCGCGTGCAACTGCACGATTCTCGGCGACCCGGAAAGCGGCGAAGCGATCGTCATCGACGGCGGTGACGACGTCGACGCAATCGCGATGCGGCTCGCGCGGCACGGCTTGCGGCCGCGCTACCTGCTTCACACGCACGCGCACTTCGATCACATCGGCGCGCTGGGCCCGCTGCGCGAACGCTGCGGCGGCGCGGGCCTGCTGCACCATGCCGACCGTCCGCTCTACGCGTCGCTCGCGCAGCAATTTCGCATGATCGGCCTGCCCGGTTCGATCGAGCCCGTCGCGCTCGACGGCGACCTCACCGACGGCGACGAGCTGCGGGCGGGCGCGCTGCGTTTGCGCGCCATTCATACCCCCGGCCACACGCCCGGCAGCACCTCGTTCGCGTTCGATCACGGCGGTGAAACGACGCTCTTCACGGGCGACACGCTCTTTCGCGGCGGCGTCGGCCGCTGGGACCTCGGCGGAACGTCGCTGGAAGACATCGTCGATTCGATCCGCACGAAACTCTTCGTCTATCCCGACGCGGCGCAGGTCGTGTGCGGGCACGGACCGCCGACGTCGATCGGAACGGAGCGCGCGACGAACCCGTTCTTGCTCTAACCCGCATTCACCAGATCTTCACCCGCCGGGTTCAGGCTCGGGTTAACGATGTTGAAGCTTTTCGCGCGCCTCGCAACCGTCTTGTCCGCCGGCGTTCTTCTTGCAGGCACGGTTGGAGCGGACGCACCACAGCCGCTGACCGGAGCCGTCCGGCCTACCTTGCAGCAGCTCAAGCTCACCCCCGGCGATCCACATCTCCCGAAACTTTTCTCATGGGCCGACAGCGCGGCGGGCACGACGAAGGCCGTCTACACGGCGCCCGCCGCCGAGTTTCCGGCCGTGCCCGAAACCTCCATCGATGTCGGGCCGCCCGGCGTTTCCGGTCCTGCAAATGCAACCTGCAGCCCGGTCATTACCAAAATCTCGGGCAGATTCTCAACGTACGACGGTGACATCCTCATCAACGGCACCTGCTTCGGTCCATACGCCACCGGGAAGCTTGTCCTCAGCGGTTTTCCCAACGGGAATCCGCAACCGTCGATCGTTTCCTGGACGCCGACCGTTATCAGCGCGAATCTCCCGACGATCACCGGCGTTACCGACCTGACGATGCACGTCCAAATAACCAACGGAGCTTTGTCGTCGAAGCCGGTTGATGCCAAGTTCGTTGCATCGTGGGGCGATCCGATCGCCTTACCGAGCAAGTACGTCGTGAACAAAACGTGCGAACAGCCTGGTGCGTGCAGCAGCGCACCCCATTCGCCCAACGGCGTGCACTGGTCGGGGGAAGACTCGGGGATTGCCGGGCAGGATGCCTGGACGTTGACCCTGCCGGCTCATTTTCACCTGTATGCGATTAATCTTGTCGTCTTGAAGGGGCAGGTCGAGGACAACGGCGCCATATCTTCTGCGATACTCGCGAATGTGCCGAACTCCGGCGGAGGCGGGAACTCAAAGACGTTTACGGTTGATTGGTTCACCGATGCCGTCGGTCCGCTCAAGACGCAGACGATACAAGTTCCCACCCAAGGCTGTAGCGTGGATTGGGGCGATATTATTGTCGGTATCGTGACGGACGATTACATCGAAATTGCTGATGGTGTGATGTCGTCCGGCTGTTCGAGCGGTTACGGATGGGAAACGGTAAAGCTTCCTACCTTCGACGAGGCGTACCGACTCCAGGTCCTCGTTCGTGGCCCAGCCGGCATGACGCCGTAACGGCCAAAGTACGACGGATTCAGACTAAGTCCAGATCCGGCGGCTCTTTTGCGCGGCTTCGGCCGTCAGCAGCGCGGCGCCGGGTTTGAGCTCGCTATCGTCGGGATCCAGCCCCATCGCTTCGAGGTAGGCGCGCCGCACCGCCGGAGGTTGACCGATTTGGAAGCGATAGTCGCGGCGCGGATCGATCGCCGGATCCGCCAGCATCTCCGCCAGCGGTAAGCCCTCGGTGTAGAGTTCGCGTTCGATGATCGGCATCTCGATGCACACGTTGGCCAGCGGATCGCGCACGATGCCTTTGGGGTCCTCGCCGCGCTCGATCCGTTCCATGTCGTCGACGAAGCGTTTGCGCATCGCGATGATGCCGCGATCGCTCGTACCCAAATGTTCTTGCGTGCGGTCGGCGACCGTGCCCTGACCGACCCAGGCGATGAAGTCTTGGTTCATGACGTGGCTCGAGACCCAGCGGCCGCTGCGCGGATCGAGAATCGGGCCCTCCCACGACGGGATCGTCGTTTGTACGTAGGGCTCGCGTTCATTCGGCACGCGCGTGAAGTGCCAGGTTACGCTCAGCGTGTTCTCGTCGTCGATCGGTACGCGGTACTCGGTATGGCTGAGCGGTCCGAGGCCGTTGGGCCACAGACAAATGCGGCCCACTTGCCAGCGCTCGTGCGACTCATCCATGCCTTCAACCAAACGCTTGTAGACGAAACCGTGATCGAATTCATCGAACCCGACCCGCACGTGCTTCTTCCCGTACGGGCCCGTTTCGCCGCCCAGTCGCACCGTCCAATTCCGGTGCATCCATTCGAAGTGAACGGGATCGATCGAGTTCTCCTGACACTGCAGCCAGTTGCATGGGATCGTTGCGAAAACGATCTGCACGAAGCCGTTTTTCCACAAGAACGGCTCGTAGTTGGGAACCAGCGGCGCCGGTTGCGGGCCGAGATACGCCCACACCATCCCGCCTTTCGTTTCGACCGGATACGCCGTGATGCGCACCTTGTCACGAAAGTGCGCGTCGGGGTTGGCGATGTCTTCGAACGGCTGCTCGGCACACCGGCCCGTTTCATCGAAGCGCCAGCCATGGTAGTTGCACCGGATGCCGCAGTCCTCGACGAAGCCGTAGGAGAGATCGGCACGGCGGTGCGGACAGTGCCGATCGACCAGACCGTAGGTTCCGGCCATGTCGCGGTAGAGCACGAGGTCCTCGCCCATCAAGCGGACCGCCTTGATCGGGTTACGGTCGAACTCGTCCTCGGCGGCGACCGGCATCCAGTAGCGGCGCAGCAGCTCGCCCATCGGGGTGCCGCGGCCGACTTGGGTCAGGCGGCGATTTTGCTCTTCGGTTAGCACACTCTCTCATTTCCCCAGGAAGGCCCGGCTTCATTGCAAGAAAGCTTCGGTATGAAACGCTCGACCATGATTGCCATTTCCACGGCCGCACTGGGCGCCTCCACTCTGCCCGCCCAAGCTCAGAGTGCGGATACCGTACGCATGGGCGTCGTGGGCGTCGAGGAAGCCGCTCTGCCGTACTACGCGCAAGAGAAGGGCATCTTCAAGGCGGCGGGGCTGAACGTCCAGTTGACCGTGCTGCCCAACGGCGGCTCCGTCACGCAAGGCATCCTCGGCAACGCGCTCGATGTGGGCGTCACGAACAGCGGCTCGATGTCGGCGGCCTACATCCAGGGCCTGCCGCTGCAGATGCTGGCCTGCGGCGCGGTCTTCTCGCCGCGCTCGCCGATCTCGCACCTCGCCGTCGGTAAAGACAGCGGGCTGACCACGGCCAAGGATCTCAATGGCAAGACGTTCGCGGTCTCGACGCTGCACGACATGATCCAGGGCACGGTACTGGCGTGGATCGACCAGAACGGCGGCGATTGGAAGACGATCAAGTTCATCGAGATGCCGCCGCCGCAGATGGCCGGCGCCATCGTGGCCAAACGCATCGACGGCGGCGCGATCGTCGAGCCGTTCTTCACCGCGTCAAGGAACGACATCAGCAATCTGGGCTACAACTACTCCGCGGTCAACGGCAACAAACCGTTCCAGACGCTCGGCATCGCCGCATCCAAAGACTGGCTGGCGAAAAACGCGGCGACCGGCAAGAGACTCGCGGCCGCCATTCACGACGCCGCGAAGTGGGCCAACAACCCGAAAAACTTCGCCGAGGCGGCGACGATGCTGGCAACGTTCACCAAAGTCGATCCGGCGATCATCGCCGGATATCCGCGGCTCTCATTCGCCGAATCGAACAGCGCCGGTCTGATCCAACCGGTCGTCGACATGCTCGCGAAGTACACGTTCCTCGCACACGGTTTCTCCGCCGCCGACCTGTTCGGACCCGGTCTCGTCTAAATATCGAGTTGGAGCGGATCGCCCCACGCGCTGAAGAGGCTGGGGTGATAGCCGCGCAGCCGGTTGTCGAACGCCGAGACGAACAGACGTTGATAGAAGACGATCCCCGGAACGCCGTCGTCGATCAAGCGCTGCATTGACGCAGCCAGTTTCTTGCGTTCCGCCGGATCGAAGCTCTGCTCGTACTGCGCGTTGAGCCGGTCGACGCGCGGATCGCAAAAGCGGTCGGTATTGAAGCCGTTGGGCGGGAAGCTCGCGCAGGTATAAAAGTTCGTGACGTTCGCGTAGAGCCCGCCGCCGTTGGAAAACAGCGCACCGTCAAAGCGGCCGGTCTGCAGAACGCCGCCGGCCGCCGACGGCGCAAAGAACGATGAGTCGGACCACACGTGGATCGTGAGTTCGACGCCGATCTGGCCCCAATCGTCGTGCACGAGCCCCGCCGCGTTGGCGCTTGGCGCATAGCCGCCCGGAATCGCAACATCGACCGTCAGCGGAACGCCGTTCTTGCGGCGTATTCCGTCGGCGCCCCGTTTCCAGCCGGCAGCGTCGAGCATCGACGCCGCACGCTTGGAATCGTAGGGGAGCGGGGGCAGCGCCAAGTAGTCGGGCGTGCCCGAGCCGATCACGGAGCGCTGCGCCAACCCGTTGCCGAGCGCGATCTTCGCGACAATCGCACGCTGATCGGTGGCGAAGCGGAGCGCGCGGCGCACGCGCGGATCGCTGACGGCCGGTCGCGTGACGTTGAAGTACAGGCCGCTGATGATGCCGCCGAGCGTGGTCGTGGTGCCCTTGCCGGGGAGCGTACGCACGCGCTGGGCGAGCGCGCCGTTGATCAGTGCCCACATATCCAGCTCGCCGGTTTGCAACTGCGTGAAATCCGTGTTCTCATCGGTGATCATCTTGTAGATGATGCGCTGCAGTTTCGCATGCCCGCGCCAGTAGAACGGGTTCGCTTCGAGCTCGACGTCGTCGCCGCGGTTGAAAGCCGTGTAGCGGAACGGGCCGATGCCGACCGGTAATCCGTTGTACGCGGCTTGATTGATAGCGGTGCCCGGCCCGAGCACGTGTTCGGGCAGCACGCACGTTTGGCTCGCGGTCGAGAAATAGTCACCCAAAAAGAGCGCGTACGGTGCCTTGAAGCGGAAGATGACGGTATAGCGGTCGGGCGCGGTTACCGCCGCTAGCCGCGTCCATGGCGTACGGTTGGTGATGTTGTTATCGGGGTTCGTCGCGACGCGGTACGTGTAGTTGACGTCGGCCGAGCTGAACGGCGCGCCGTCGCTCCACTTGACGCCGTGGCGCAGGTGCCAGGTGATCGTTCGGCCATCCGCGCTGATGCCGCCGTTCGACTTGGTCGGAATCGCCGTTACGAGTTCCGGGATGGGCGCCCCGGATGAGCTGAACCGCACGAACTCGGCGCCCGTCAACTCCGTAAGCGGAGCGATCGGCGCGGCCGTTGCGAGAAATGGGTTGAGCGTCGAGAGATCGTCTTCGTCGTAGTTGAACCGCAAGACGTGCGGCGTGTACGCGCTCGCCGGAAGCGCGCCGCCCGCCAGCAGCAATAGCACGGCCAGCCCCGCGAGCGCTCGAGCGATCATGCGGGCTCCTTGTGTAAGGCGAGGTAGACGTGTTCCGCCAGTAGCGGAAGCGAATGCAGCCGGACGCGCACGGCATGGTATACGGCGTTGGCGATCGCGGGAGCGACACCGGCATTACTGAGCTCGCCGATCATCTTCGCACCGAACGGCCCGCTCCCGGGCCGTGCCGGGATGTACACCGTGCGCAGCGGCGGCACGTCGCGGATCGTCGGGATCTTGTAGTCGCCGAGACTCAACAGCAGCGGCTTACCGCTCTCGTCGAGCGGACGCTCTTCCATCAGCGCGACGCCGAGCCCGCAAACAAATCCACCATCGATTTGTCCGCGATGGGCAAGCGGGTTGAGAATCGTCCCGACATCTGCAACGAACAGCGCGTCCAGCACGGAGAGTTTCCCCGTCTCGGAATCCACAGCGAGTTCGATGGCATAGGCTCCAAAGGTATAGTCGGGCACGCGCTGCGATCCGGCCGGATCGCTCTCGTAGGTTGCCGTCACTTCGAACGGCGCCGCTTCTCCGGCGTCGATGCGGGCCCGGAGCTGCACCGCGGCATCCTGCGTTGCGCGGCCCACGATGTGCGTGATGCGGCTGGCTCCGGCGCCCGGATCGTAGAGCGCATCCACCGTGTTGCCTTGCCGGACGGCGATGCGTTCGCGCGGCACGCCGAGCGTTGCCGCCGCAACGCGTTGCACGAGCGTGAACGTGCCGGCGCCCTGATCGGCGACGCCGAGGATCACGGCGATCGTGCCGTCTGCTTCGAGCCGCATGCGCACCGACGTGGTGCCGCCGCCCGTGTGCGAGCAGACGATCGAGACGCCGCGCGCCCGTCCGGCTTCGGGCGCCGGCATCCGCGCGAGCTCGCCACGCAACGCCTCGAGCACTTCGCGTCCTTTCGGATGCTCGACGATGTCGCCGTTGAGCGCCGTGTCGCCGTGCCGCATCATGTTGCGCAGGCGCAGTTCCAGCGGGTCGATGCCGAGCTCGGCGGCGATCTCGTCCACGTGCCGTTCCCACGCGAAGAACGTTTGCGTTTCGCCCGGGCCGCGGACGTGCGCCGCCGGCAGCGTGTTCGTGTACACGGCCGACATCTCGAGGCGCACGTTCTCGACCCGGTAAGGAATCGTGCCGTAGCCGAAACCCGGCAACAGGTGCGGCACCGGTTTGCCGCCCGCGTACGCTCCGCCGTCGTAGAGAACGATCGAATGATGCGCGAGGAAGGTGCCGCCGGCGTCGACGGCCGTGCGCAGCGTCATTACGGCTTGGTGGCGCGTGGCGCCGGAACGCAGTTCGTCACTATAGCGCTGCACGTGGCGCACCGGGCGGCCCGACGCCTTCGCCAGGAAGTAGCAGGCGTACTCATCGAGCGTGAGACCCTTGCCGCCGAAGTCGCCGCCGATCGACGTGCACTCGACCGTGATCTGCTCGAGCGGCAGTCCCAGGGTGCGCGCCATCTGCTTGCGCAAATCGAACGGCGACTTGTTCGGCGAGTGTACGTGCACGACGCCCGCGCGGTCGATCCACACCAGCGTCGCGCGCGGTTCGATGTAGCCGGCGTGCGTGCGCGGCGTCTCGAACCGGTGCTCGAACACGCGGTGCGCGCGGGCGAAGATCGGTTCCAGATCCGCCGCGCCCTTCACGCGCAGCAGCGTGCCCTGAATGTTCGGATGCGCGCGCTCGGGCCGCGGCCGGTTCGCGTAGACCGGATACGCGTACTCCGCCCAGCCGGGATGCAGCGCGGGCGCATCCGGCGCCAGCGCCGCGGCGGTATTGAGTACCGCCGGCCGCACGTCGTAGTGCACGACGATCTCGCGCGCCGCCGCTTCGGCCGCTTCGCGAGTCTCGGCCGCAACCGCGGCTACCCGGTCGCCGATGAAGCGCACCGTATCGACCGCGAGCACCGGCCAGTCGAGGATCTGCCGCCCCAAACACGTGAGACCGATGTCGGCGCCGGTGAGCACCACGCGCACGCCGGGCACGCGCCGCGCCGCTTCGACGTCGATCGAGCAGATGCGCGCGTGCGCGTGCGGGCTTTCGGCATACGCGGCCCAGAGCGTGTTTTCGCGGACGATGTCGGCGGTATACTTCGCTTGCCCTGAAACTTTCCGGCGCCCTTCGATTCGCCGTTCGTCATCGGCCGGCGCATCGGCGGAGGGCACAACGGGTTCGACAAGTGATTGCGCGACGGGCGTGTAAGAACGCATCACATGGGAGCTTCCGCCACGGCGATTCACGCGGGACTCGTTGCCGCCGGCATCGAGTTCTGTATCTATCTTCCGGATAGCGGAACCGGCGCATTGACGTCGCTGATCGAAGCGGATACGCGCATCACGACGATCGTTTGCGCGCGCGAAGACGAAGGCATCGCGATCGCGGCCGGCCTGTTCGTAGCCGGCAAGCGTGCCGTCGTCGTGATGGAATGTTCGGGCCTCGGTTACGCGGGCCTGATCCTCGCCCGCTGCCGCCTGCAGCGCACGCCGGTATTCGTGCTGGCGAGCCACGGCGGCGTGATCGGCGAGCCGTTCGATTACCACCAGGCGCCGGTGGCCGCGGCGCGTGCCATCGTCGACGGGCTGCGGCTCGACAACGTCGTGCTGCGGCCGGGTGAAGCGTACGCCGAGACGATCCGGCTGGCGTTTCAAACCGTCGAAAACCATCGTACGAGCATGGTCGTCTTCATGCCGCTCTATTTGGACACCGTCGATGCTGCGCGCTGAAGTCATCGATGCCGTCGTTGCGGAACGCGACGATGCAGCGGTCGTCGTATCGCCGGGCGCCTCGTCGGGGCTGATGCACGCGACCGATCCGCATCCGGCGACCATCTACAACATGGAACTCGGCTACACGACGGCCGTCGCTTACGGCATCGCCCTTGGGCGCCCCGGCGAACGCGTGATCGCGGTCGAAGGCGACGGCTCGCTGTTCGCCGGAGTGCAAGTGCTCGGCACGTTGGCGCGCCATCCGGCGACGAATCTCACCATCGTCGTGCTGGCGAACGGCATTTGGGGAACCGGCGAGGGCAACGTCGCAACGACGCCCGGGGGTCCCGCGCAACTCGCCGCCTTGGCCATCGCGTGCGGTCTGCCGCCCGAGCGCGTGCGCACCGTCGCGGACGCCGGGGCACTGCGCGCGCAACTCGGGCAAACAAAGACCGAGCCGGGTCCGTGGTTCCTGTGTGCCGTTACGGAACGGTCGAGCAGCGATCGTTCCGGCGGCCGCGCGCGGCCGCGCGTGCTGCTCGATACGGTGGAAGCCGTCGACCTGACCCGCCGTTACCTGCGCGACCGGCGCTAGCATCAGCGCAGCGCGAACGCGCCGATCGCTCCCGCGACGAGCACCATCAGCGCCTGATTGAGGCTCGTTCGTAGCATCAGCCCCGTGGCCACCAGCGCAAATGCGATCGTGACCCAGCCGTCGAGCGCGCCGCGCGCGAGCGTGACGACACCGGCCCAGATCAAACCGAGCACGACCGGTTTGATCGCTTGCGCGAAGCGTTCGCGCCAAGGGTTGCCGCGCAACCGCTCCCACACGTGCCCGACCGCGTAACACAGCACTCCGGCCGGAACGAACACCGCGATCGTGGCCACGATCGACCCCACGATGCCGGCCACGGCAAAACCGACCAGTGCCGCCATCGTCGTCGTCGGTCCGGGCGCAAGTTTTGCCAAACCGAAAAAGCGCGTGAATTCAGCCGACGTGATCCAGTGATAGGAGTCGACGACGTCCAAATGCATTTGCGGGATGATTGCGTTGCCGCCGCCGAAGCCGAGCAGCGAGAGAATGGTGAAGACGAGCGCGAGCCGGCCGAGGTTCATGCGCCGGCCTTCTTCGGCTTGGGCTTGGTGAACGCGAGCGCGATCGGCGTGA
>Ga0182030_10015665_pt1 | contig 14840 bp, 14 predicted proteins | sample 812S3MmetaG_FD_121299 | JGI IMG/M metagenome (GOLD analysis project Ga0182030, IMG submission 121299) | Permafrost microbial communities from Stordalen Mire, Sweden - 812S3M metaG (Illumina Assembly) | ecosystem: Environmental > Terrestrial > Soil > Wetlands > Permafrost | place: Sweden... | reverse complement strand
GAAAGCAGATCGAAGAGGAAAGTGCGGGCGGTATCGTCCATGCCCATTTCTCACGCGGGAGGATGGCGATGGGAAGCGGAAAAGGCCGGGAAGTTCGTTGGAAGGGCGATTGGAGGCGGTTCGAGGAAGTTTCGCCTTGCCCGTGCCGTAAAACTGTCCTAGATGGCTGCTATGCGTCCCAATGAGGGGCGCACTTCGCAGCGCTCCGCCGGCGCGGCGACGAGAAAAGGAGTGGTGGGCGCCGGGAATGCCGGTGCACATCGAGGCGGAAAACCGATACAGTAAAACCGCAGTATAACCGGCCGCTTCCGTCACTCCCGCGGGCGCGGCTTAAACGAACACAGTTTATCCAACCACAACAGATTCGAGTCGACGGCCGTATACGGGCACGCGAAGTGCGCGTAATTCTCGGGGCCACAAATGAGCAGCTTGGCGTGATGAAGCTGCCTGATGCATTACGGAAGGCGCAAAGCCTGGGCCTGAATCTGGTGGAGGTGGCGCCAAACGCCACGCCGCCTGTCTGCCGCATTGTCGATTTCGGCAAATACCGCTACGAGCTGTCCAAGCAGGACAAGGAAAAGAAGAGCGCGGCCGGGAAGCTCAAGGAGGTGAAATTCCGCGTCAATATTGACGGCCACGACTACCTGACCAAGGTGCGCCGTGCCGAAGAGTTCCTGGACAAGGGGTACAAGCTGAAGATTCATCTGCAATTCCGCGGTCGAGAAATGGCGCACCAGGAGCTGGGCATGGCGCTCATGCAACGGGTAAAAGTAGACCTCAACACCATGGCACACGTCGAGATGGAGCCCAAGCTCGTGGGGAAGAGTATCGGCATGACGCTTTCCCCGCTGCCGACCGCGAAGCGGAAGCGGCGTTTCCTCCCGATGGAAGCCCATGAGCTGGAAGCCGAGGATCCGGATGACAAGGATGACGACCAGGAGTGAAGCTTCTCCTTTTTGATATCGACCAGACCATTCTCCACTCCGGCGGGGCCGGGGAGAAGGCACTCACGACGGCGCTACGGGAGAGGTTCGGGCGAGAGGAGGACCTGGAAAATATCGAGGTCGCCGGAAAGACGGATATCTGGATCGCGCATCGGATTTTTGAGGCTCACGGCATAGAGCCGAGCGCGGAGAACGTGGATCAATTCCTCAACAGCTACCTTCATCACCTGGAGAAGGAGCTGGCCCTCAACCACGGGCGGGTGCTGCCGGGTTTCCCGGAGCTGCTCCACGCGCTGGCCGGGATGCCGACAGTGGCCATCGGGCTGCTGACGGGCAATCTGCGGCGCGGCGCGCGGATAAAGCTGGGGTATTACGGCATGCTGGAGCATTTTTCGCTCGGCCCCTTGGCGGTCGGCGCCTTCGCGGACGACTCGATTGACCGGAATTGCCTGGGTCCATTTGCCCGGGAGCGTGCAAGGGAAGCGCACGGGTACGACTTTCAACCTGCAGATATTTACATCATCGGCGATACGCCGCACGACATCGCATGCGCAAAGGCGATCCATGCGCAGGGGGTTGGCGTGGCCACGGGAAGGTACACGCGCCAGGCCCTGGAGGCGGCGGGCGCCGACTTTGTCTTTGACGATCTCTCGGACGTCGATGGGGTGATCCGGACGCTGGGGCTAGTGTAAGGCGCCTGTAAAATACCTCAACGGCCAAAGCGACTGCGCCACAAGGGCGCTGAAGCTTTGGCCGTCCTGTGAAGCCTATATCTGCCGGAAAGCCTGATGAAAACCCGGGGAGTGTTTTCCCCCCCGGGTTTTCATCAGGCCCCTAGCTGACGATGGTTCGGGAATCGGAAATCTTGATCACGCGGCCTTCAGGATCGCGGAAATTCGTATAAGGTCCGACGTTGGTCACGATGATGCCCCGCCTGCGCAGCTCATTGAGGACGGGTTCACGATTCTTGAGGGAGAGATAAAGGTGGAAGTAGCTCACCATCTCGCCGCGCTCTGAGCGGCGGAGACAGAGGGGCACGCCGCCGATTTTCATCTCACAATATCGGTCTACTCGCTCGCTGACGACCTCCGCGCTTAGAATTTCCACGTAAAAGTCGCGCATTTCCTTCCAACGATTGGTGAAAATGGTGACTGAGTAGCAAGTGGCGCCTTCCGCTGGCTCGTCGTCGGCGGGCACGCCTGCGAGTTGCCTGCTGTGAAGGGGTATCTCAGTAACTGTCATCTTGAGAATCTCTTTTAGCAGGATGCATGCACGGTTATGGATTTTATGGTTTTTCCTTTGATTTCCATCTGTCTGACTCTCTCGAAAATGCTCGTTCTGAAAGCTGAAAACGAAAATTTCCATGCGCATTTTAACGGTGCATTTTCTCGAAACTGGCCTCTCGTTTCTGGCATTTGCAAGCGGTTCGGGGCTGCTCTAAGGCGAAGATACGTAGGGCGTTTCCCAAGGAGGGCTAAGACAGCTCAGAAGGCTGGCCTTTTTCCCTCTCCTGGGTGAGGCTGCTCGGCCAGAAGATGATCAACATTCCGGAAGGCCATTTTGGCGCCTACATATTCGACTGCGACGGCACCCTGGGGGATACGATGCCGCTCCACTACTCCGCCTGGTGCGCCGCGCTCAGGGAACACCACATCGATTTTCCGGAGGCGCTTTTTTACGAATTGGGCGGGGTGCCGACCGAGCGCATCGTGGAAATCCTCAACGAGCGCCACAATTACAATCTGCCGGTCAAGGAGACCGCAGCTTACAAGGAGGAGCTTTATCTGGCCGGGATCGAGCAGATCGTGCCCATCGAGCCGGTGGTGGAAATCGTTAAGCAAGTGCATGGGAAACTGCCCATTGCGGTGGCATCGGGCGGGCACCGGCGCATCGTGACCCGGACGCTCACGTGCCTGGGGATCGTCGATAAATTCGACGTGATCATCTGCGCAGAGGATTACCGGAACGGCAAGCCGCACCCCGATCCCTTCCTGGCCGCGGCGGAGCGGCTGGGCGTGATCCCGGAAAGGTGCCTCGTCTTTGAGGACACGAACACGGGCATCGAAGCAGCCCGGGCCGCCGGAATGCAATGGGTGCTGGTGCCCCCGCCTGTGCGGGCGGGCGGCGTGCGTTAGAATGACATTACGGCGGGGTTAGCACGCGGGCGCTGCCGTCCACGTAGGCCACGATGCGGAGGTGGAGGAGGGAGGCAAATTTATCCTCGATGACGACGGCGTTGACAGGGCCGGCGTATTTTCCCCCGGGCGTGTACAGGTAGCCCACGGGCTCGCTGGGCGCCAATGGCGAGACGAGGGCGGAGCGATCCGTGAGATAGGCGGGAAAGAGGGCATCAAGCGAGGGAGGAAAGTTGCCCTCGTGGTCCAGGGCGTATGCCCTGCAGGCAACCGAGAGCTTCTTCGCGGCGACGAGCGATTTGGTCACGGCCACTCTCGAATTCGAGCCGGAACCGCCGTGCATAAACCAGTAAGCGGCCAAGCCGGCGAAGGCGACCATGAGGATGATTGTGAATTTCTGGAGGGTGGAAAACTTGGACATTGGGGGGAATCCTGCCCGGGGGGCGGTGGGATACAAGCTCGAACTCAGGAGGGGTCGGACGCCCGGAAATATGCAGTCTGCCGGCGGTAAACCGCACCGGCCCATTTACCGGTAAGAGAAAGCCAGGAAGATCATCCCGGCACAGCCAAAAGCCAGCCCAACAAACCAGAACAAACGCCTCTTCGTCAGCACGGCGATGGCTGAGATGGCGATGCCGATCTGGAAGAGCGTGACCGCCGAAGCCAGCTTTTCGTGCCGGGCGATGTGCTCATTGGACTCGGCCTCGAGCATACGGGCTTCCTTTGCAAGGTCATCCTGCTCGACCACGTACTTTGCGGCCTTGGCGGTGTCCGCGCTGTCCGGCGGCGTTCCCTGGGCCTTTAGGATTTCCATCTTTGCGTCCAGCACGCCGGCCTTGATCCCCTTTGCCTGGTAATAAGCCCAATTGTCCGATGCCCTGATCTGGCTGATCATCCCTTCATTGATGTGCTGGCCGGCCAGCAGCGATGCGATTGCAGCCACAGCGGCGAGGACTGCGGTGCTGAGCGCGACCCCGAGTATCCATCGCTCTTCGCTTTCGCGGGCATGCTCATTAATGTGGTCCTGCGTCTTTTCGAGGGGGACTTCGGGCGCTTCCATATCAACGGATCGTCAATGATGATGATGGCACCGGCTTAGCAGGAACATGAGGCCGAAGAGCAGGATGGGAGCGGCCGCCGACAAGATGGTGAGCCGCGAGCCGTGCCACCGGGCAGACCAGACCCGTGGAACGCGCAGATGACGATTCCGCCCGGTCAGCTTCACGAGGGAGGTGTCCTCGAGTTGCTCCTTCATTTCCTTCGCGCTCTGGAACCGCTTCCCAGGGTCGCGTTCCATGGCGTGCAGGATCAACTCCTCGACTTCCACGGGCACGGCGGGATTGACCTCGCGAGGGGCCTTGGGATCGCCGGTCACGCGGGCATTCATAACCATGAAGGGGTTGTCCGCCTCGAAGGGAAGCGCGCCGGTGACCATCTCGTAGAGCATGGCGCCCAGGGAATAGATATCCGTGCGGTTGTCGCCGCGTCTGCCTTTCACCTGCTCGGGAGCCATGTAATCGGGAGTGCCCATAGCGGGGGTGAAGCCGACGAAGGTGAGCCGGCGCATGTCCGTGGCGCGGGCGATTCCAAAGTCCATGATCCGGAGGGAACCGTCCTTGCAGATCATGACGTTCTGCGGCTTGAGGTCGCGGTGGACGACGCCCTTCTCGTGCATGTGGGCCAATGCGCCGGCGATGCGCGCGCCGATCTGGAGCGCGTCGTCGATGGGAAAGGGCTTCACGTCGTTGAGGAGTTGGGCGAGGGTTTTGCCCTCGAGGAATTCCATCACGATGTAAGGGCGGCTTTGCTTCGCGTCCGGCTCGTAGAATTTCAGGATATTCGGGTGATCGAGGATGCGCCCGATGGCTGCCTCGCGCTCGAAGCGGGAGAAGAAGCCCACGTCCGACTCGTATTGCATGTGCGGGATCTTGAGGGCGACGGTGTGATTGTCCTTGATGTCGTAGCCCTTGTAGATGGTGGCCATCCCGCTGCGGCTGATCTTGGTGTCGATGCGGTAGCGATCGTCGATGACCTGGTCGGGGTGGAGCTCGTTTTGATCCGTGACCTCCACAAGCTTGCCGGCGGCGGTGAGGATGGAGAGCGGCTTCTCCTTCTTCAAGGGAGTGACCCGCTCGACGGCAATCAATTGCGCGGTCAGATTGTCATCCGTGCCGCGGCGTTCGGCCAGGTTGACGAGATAGGGGCAGATTTCGTCGAGCTTGAGGCGGTCCACGCCCTCGGCGATCTCGCCGTCGTTCATGAAGCAATAGAGGCCGTCGGTGCATTGCAGGTAACGGTCGTGCTGCATGGCGGCGACGCGCTTGTAGTCGAACCTGATGATCGGCTCGACGCCGACGCTGCGCGTGAGCATCGAGCGGAGATGGCTGACGCGGGCCTCCATTTCATTCATGAGGCGCAGCTTGAGCTGAAGGCCGGTCATCGAATGGTCGCTGGTCAGCTTTTTGATCTCCTCCTGGCGCACGAGGTAGAGCCGGCTGTCTCCCACGTGGCCGACATGGACATCCCTGCCCTTGAAAATGCAGACATTCATCGTGGTGGCCATGCGCGTGGCCTTGCGGTCGTTCTCGGCGGAATCGTAAAGGGCGAGGTTGGCAGCGAAAAAAATCTCCCTCAGGATCGCCTTGGCCGGCGTATCGGGACTGCATTCCTGGAACTTGCGGATCGCGGTCTCCACGGCGAGCCGACTGGCGACATCGCCACTGCCATGGCCTCCGACCCCATCGGCGATGATCGAGATCGAACCACGCGTCTGGCGTTCATCGACCTCCTCCGGCTCCCAAAAGGCGGCATAGTCCTCGTTTCTTGGACGGACGGGGCCCTTCGAGGAGAGAGAGAATACGTTCAGTTCCATGAATGGAGAGAGAGTGGAACAGAAAATTCGAAATTCGAAACTCGAAATTCGAAGGGGGTAAATCGCGGGGGGAGCGGGAGCGGATGAAAAGAATCCAAAATTGGGACGGAGCGAGCCTCGGGCGTCAAATTATTCGGATTTAAGGAAGGCCGCCGGATAAGAACAAACGGCCACACCTTGCGATGTGGCCGTTTGTGTTGATACCCCTATGAATGGGATTGAGGGAGTGGCTAGACAGTCGCAGCGGTGGACATGAAGATAGGCTTCTCCTTCTTCTTGCTACCCATGACGAAGTGGATCGCGCCATAGATGGACCACAGGAGGACTACCCCCAGTGCGATGAACGGCTCGTGCCAACTCATCCCGGCCACCGAGAACGGGCCAATGATGTAGAACATCATGCACCCGAGGTTCGCCAAGAGGCCGAACACCGGAACCACCACATGTTTGAACCCATGGAAACTGTGATGCTCCTTGAACGCAATGATCGCGGTCAAGCAGGTCATCCCGTAGAGCAGGAAGGTGCCGAAGTTGCTGACCAGCGTCATGATGAGCAGCGAGTTCACGGCCGTGGGGTAGATCCCGGAATCAAAGATTCCGAAACTATACCAGATGCTATGCGCATACTTGGGATCCAGCGGGCTCTGAGTGGAACCGCCCAGATACATCGCGACAGTCGCGAAACCGAGGAATATCGAGATGATGGTCAGAGTCCAGATGCCCTTGGTGGGCGCGCCGGTCTTGCCATGAAGATCGCCGAAGAATGCGCCCACTTCCTTGTCCTTGCCCATGGCATAGGTCACGCGAGCGCCGGTGTTGATACAGGCGAGCGTGGTGCCGATGAGCGCGAGGAAGACGGTCGCAGCTTCAACCCACATGAAAGTGACGCCAGCCGAGGCGCTGCCGAACATCCATGCGCCAACAAGCGTCATCATATCGCCAATGGGGGCGCCGGACGCGCCGGCATTGCCGATCGTGTAGCCGTTGTTCATGAAGAAGTTCGCACCGAAGTACTCAAACATGTAACAGAAGCCAGCCTGGATGGCCAACGAGAGGAGGACTGCGCGCCCGATGTCCTTCTTGGGATTCTTCGCTTCCTCACCCATGGCGGTCACAGACTCGAAACCGACGATAAGCAGAATCGCGATACAGGCCTGGATGAACAGGTAATTGAAGTTGTGCGGAGTCACCACCGACAGAGCATTCTGATGGTAGTTGAACGTCAGCGGGTCCTTCGCAGCGCCCATGGGTCCGCCGCCACTCATCGCATCGGCAGGCAGGTAGCTGATCGTGAAGGGCACCTCGATCGGCTTGCCGTCCTTGCCAACCACCGGCTTGCCGGCGGCATCCTTCTGGAGAACCGGGTAAGGGTCTCCGGTGCTGAGGCCGAGCGTAGCGAATGTCTTGTCCTTGTTATCATCGTCGGTGACCTGGCGATCCTGCGTCTTATAGATCGGCTGGTTCTTGTCATCCACCATCGGACTCCCGTCCGCCCAGGTATTCTGGATCGGCTTGTTATTGGAGTCCACCTGGTTGACGCTATCCACCTGATAAGTGATCGCGGCGCCGCCGGAGAGATGCCAGGCAACGTCACCCTGCTTGTGCTGCAAGCGATAAGAAATCGCCATGCAGGTGAAGATGATCAAGGCCGTGATCTGGATAATATTGACCGCCGTATTGACGCCCGTGGAGCCGACGACACCGCGTGACGCGATCCAGCCGACGCCCAACGAAAACACGATGCAGACCAGGATCATGTACAACGGGCTGTTGTACGACGGGCTGAAGGTGTTGGGCCAAAATTGATTTGCCATGTAACCGCAGAAGATTGCCGTAACACCGACCATCACCCCCGGGTAAACCCAGTAGTAAAGGTGGCTGGCCCAACCTACGATGAACTTGGCGATGCGGGAGAATTTGAACGCCTTGGTCTTTGAGAGGAACGCTTGTTCCGTATAAAGATAAGACGAACCCGCGCCGGGGTAAATTTTCGAAAGCTCCGAGTAGCTGATCGCCGTGGCAAAGCACAGCAGCAGCGCCGTGAGGATTCCGAACCACATGGCGCAACCGGCCATCGGTGCTCCATACAGTGATTGTTCTTGAAAGGTCAACCAGAGGAACGCTCCGGGCGCAATCAGCGCCATCGCGTTCACGGTCAACCCCGCGAGACCTAGGGTACCTGTTGTTTCTTGTTGTGGATTATTGGACATACAGCGTGTTTTTGTTTTTGGGTTCAGAGCCTGTGTGGCTCGCGGCCCTTAGCAACCGCTGTGCCAACCCATGTCAAAAAGGCGGCCTTACGGGGGAGAGGTTCCAAAACCCGCTATATTTCGTGTTAACAAAACGCCAGAGCCCCGGGGCGATGGGTGTTTTTAGACACCTTACCGTTTTGTAATCTTTGGCAGGATTTTTTTGAGCGAAAATCCCGCTTGTTTCGAAGTCTTGCAATTTGCACGCTTTGAGGGATTTGCTCCCCCGAAAAATGCACGATTTCTCCCTGCAAATTCCCTTCCCATTTAATGAGCAGTTCCCTAAGTAAAAGCACTTCGCCCTCCTTACACCAATGCCCACACTCAAAGCCCAAGCCATTACCCGCGCCTCCGTTACCGCAAAGCCATTCGGCAAAACTCCCGATGGAAAAAGCGTCCAACTCTATACGCTGACCAATCGGGGCGGCATGCGGGTCAATATCGCCACCTACGGCGCCACGATCGTCAACCTGTACGTGCCGGATCGGACCGGACGGCTGGGCGACGTGGTCTTGGGCTTCAGCACCATCGAGCCTTATTTTACAAAGAGCCCATACTTTGGCTCGCTCATCGGGCGGTATGGCAACCGAATCGCCAAAGGACGGTTCACGCTGGAGGGCAAACGGTATCAGTTGGCGAAAAATAACGGGGTAAATTCCCTCCATGGCGGGCTCAAAGGATTCGACAAGCACCTATGGACGGCTGAGGTAGTGGGCCAGGATCCGCCTTCGATCCGGTTGTCCCGGCTAAGCCCGGATGGGGAGGAGAATTACCCCGGGAACCTGAAGCTCGCGGTGACCTACACCCTTACCAACAGCGGCGAGCTGCGCATCCAGTACGCGGCGCAGACGGACAAGGCGACCGTGCTCAACCTGACCAACCACAGCTATTTCAATCTGGCCGGCGCCGGACGCGGCGACATCCTCGCCCACCGGATCAGAATCCACGCGAGCCGGTTTACTCCGGTGGACAAAAACCTGATTCCAACGGGCAAGATCAAGGAAGTGGCTGGCACCCCGATGGATTTGCGCGAATGGACTGCCATCGGCGCGAATCTTCAGGCGGTGGGCGGCGACCCTGTGGGCTTCGATCATAACTACGTGCTCGACCGCTACCCGACGAGCCGGCCCGGCCTTGCGGCCGAGGTATCCGAGCCGGAGAGCGGAAGGCTGATGAAGGTCTATACCGATGAGCCGGGCGTGCAGTTTTACACGGGCAATTTCCTGGATGGCACGATCAAGGGAAAAGGCGGGAAGGTCTGCCGGCAGCACGACGCCTTTTGCCTGGAGACCCAGCACTTCCCCGACTCGCCGAATCAACCGAACTTTCCGACGACGGTGCTGAAGCCGGGAGAAATGTTCCGAAGCACGACGATCTACAAATTCTCGGTGAAGTAGCCGCTACTTCACGGTCAGCGTGCCGCGCATGCCCGCGAGCGCGTGGCCGGGGAAGGTGCAGCGGCCCCGTTTTTCGATCCTCAATCACGGACTCAGTTTGGCTATCCAAACGGCTCTGGGCGCGTCATATTCGGGCTCACGCATGAAACTTCCATTTACCGCGGGGCTTGCCATGGCCGCTTTCGTCTCGGTCGCTTGTGCGAACGACGCCGATAGCGTGACGGCTGGGACTACTCTGGTGCCGAATAACCATGGCGGCTACAATGTCACCCAGCCGGGCGCACACTCCATTTCCATCCCCTTCTTCGGCGCCCACGGGTTTGCCGCCCATGCCATCGCCGAGTCGCGCACGAAGAAGCCGAATTACATCCTCGTGCCCGGGGTCGAGGATGTCGGACATGGCGGCAAGATCGTCGTGTACAAGAAAGTCTACTTCGCGACGCCCGAGGAAGCGGAGGCAGCGAGATTGAAATTGAAGCATTGAAGGTGCCGATAACCCGCAGCTTTTCAGCAGGCTCGTAGACGCCGTATCGTCAGATGGAGACCACAATCGATTCCCTCGGGCCAGCCCGATTCCGTTCCCCACTTCACCAAATCGGATCATCCAGCGTCAACTTCAGGACGGACGCCGACCGCGTCCTGATGGATGATACTTACTCGGACGGGAACGGCATCCGGACTGAGCCGAACAAAATCTGCTTCGAAGTCGCCGGGCCTCGCGAGAAGATTTTTTTTGACCCCGCGCGAACGACGGCGGGGATCGTCACCTGCGGCGGGCTATGCCCCGGGCTCAACGACGTGATCCGCAGCCTAGTGATGGAACTGAGCTATCGCTACGGCGTGAGCAATATCCATGGGTTCCGTTTCGGGTACGAAGGGCTGGTGCATCGTTATGGACAGACGCCGATGAGTCTGAAACCGGATTCGCTCGATGCGATCCACTCCTTCGGAGGATCGATCCTGGGGACTTCGCGTGGGCCGCAGGAAACCGGGGAGATGGTGAATTTTCTCGATGAAATGGGGGTGGACATCCTCTTCGTAGTGGGCGGCGACGGCAGCCTGCGCGGGGCGAACGAGATAAGCGTGGAGATCCGGAGGCGCGGGCAATGCAAGAGCGTGATCGGGATCCCGAAGACCATCGACAATGACATCATGTATCTCGACAAGAGCTTTGGGTTCGAAACGGCTTTTGCCGAGGCCGTCAAGGCGGTGACCTGCGCGCATGTCGAGGCCAACGGCTCCCGGAACGGGATTGGCCTGGTGAAGCTCATGGGGCGGGACTCGGGCTTCATCGCGTGCTTCGCCGCAATGGCGGGCAGTGTGGTGAATTTTGTCCTGATCCCGGAGGTTCGATTCGAATTGGACGGGCCGCGGGGGCTGCTGGAGGCGCTCTACTACCGGGTGGGGCGGCGCAAACACGCGGTCATTGTAGTGGCGGAAGGGGCGGGCCAGCACCTGATGGAGGGGACGAGCCACACGGTCGATGCCTCCGGGAATCGCCGGCTTGGGGATATCGGCATTTTTCTCAAGGAAAGAATCGGCGCGTTCTACAAGGAGCGGCACACGGAGTGCAACTTGAAGTATATCGACCCCAGCTACACGATCCGCAGCGTGCCAGCGTCGCCGCAGGACAATGTCTATTGCTCGCGGCTTGCGCAAAACGCTGTCCATGCGGCGATGGCGGGCAAGACGGGAATGCTGGTGGGCAGATGGCACGGGACCTTCATCCACCTGCCGCTCGAAACGGTGACCAAGGGCCGGCGCAAGGTCGATCCGGCGGGAGAGCTGTGGCACTCGGTGCTGGAAAATACCGGCCAGCCGGCGGAGCTGTATTGAGGCTTGACCTGGCCTCCATGATCCATGGAATTGACCAGCCTGCGCCCCCGGATGCTGGCAGCGCTGCTGATCCTGCTGACGGTGGCGGTTTACCTGCCGGCAATCGGCGCGGGATTTATCTGGGACGACGACACTCTGCTGACGGCGAATCCGCAGATGCGGAGCCTGGATGGGCTGGGGCAGATCTGGCTGGGCGAACACTCGCGGGATTACACGCCGCTGACCCTGAGCAGCTTTTGGATTGAATGGCACCTCTGGGGTGACAGGCCGGCGGGGTATCACGTTGTAAATATTCTCCTGCACGCGCTGTGCGCGGTGCTGCTGTGGCGGATTCTTGAGCGGTTGCGTGTGCCGGGGGCGTGGCTGGCGGCGCTGCTGTTTGCCATTCACCCGGTCAATGTGGCCTCCGTGGCCTGGGTCGCGGAACGGAAGAATACGCTCTCCGCAGCTTTGTTTCTGGGGTCGGTGCTTTGCTACCTGGCGGGACGGGATGAACGGGGTGAGAAAGGGCGGGGGCTTTACGCGGGGTCGATCGGGCTGTTTTTACTTGCGGCGCTCAGCAAGGGGGCGGTGGTGACGATGCCAGCGGTGTTATTGCTCTGCGTGGCGTGGAAGGATGGCAAGGTATTGTGGCGCGATGTTTGGGCGGTGATGCCGTTTGGGGGAATCGCGGTTGCTTGCTCGGTGTTTACCATTCTCTTCCAGGCGCGTGCACCGCACTATGGGTTGATTCCGGATACGGTTGATTACCGGGTTGCGCGGGCCGGCGCGGCCATATGGTTCTACCTGGGGGCGCTCGTGTGGCCTGCCGGGATGAGTCCGATGCGCGCGCCATGGGCGCCGAATTTGCGATCGGTGGTGACGTACGTGCCGGCGGTCGGAGCGGCCGCGGTGTGGGGTTTGTTTTTTTGGAAACGCAAGAGCTGGGGACGGGCGCCGCTGTTTGGCTATACTTACTATTTGATCATGCTGGCGCCGGTGCTCGGGTTTGTGTGGATGACGCTGATGCAGGAAACGCCAAGCGCGGATTGGTGGCAATATATTGCGGCGCCGGGGGTCTTTGCGTGTGTCGCGGGGGGATTTGTTGCCGCGGGGCGCAAGTGGCGGCTGGCGATGCCGCTGTGCGTGGTGGTGGTGGCGGCGCTGGTTTATCAAACGTGGCAGCGGGCCGGCATCTATGAGTCGATGGAGAGTTACTGCCTGGCGGTGACGGCAGAGGACCCGCACGCGTGGACGCTCCAGAATAATCTCGGCATTATGCTGAAAAGACATGGGCACTACCCCGAGGCGGAGGCGTGTTTTCACCGGGCGCTTGAGGATAATCCGGGGTATGTCGAAGCGCATATCAATCTGGGCAATGCGCTGGGCGCAGCGGGAGACTTGCGCGGTGCGGAAGCGGAGATGGGGCGAGCCGGGCTCATGTACGAGGAGAAGGGCTGGTTCGCGCGGGCCGAGGCGTGCTTCCGTGACGCACTCGCCCTTGTGCCGGGCGACATCGCGCTGAGGATTCAGTTATGCACGGTGCTGCTCGAAGAGGGGAAAAAGGAGGAGGCGCTGCGGGGCTGCGCGGAGGTGGAGGTCCTCGCGCAAAAGGTCGGCAACCCGGAGGCCATTGCCGCGGCGGCGAAGATTCGCCGTGATTGCGAGGCGGCGGCCTTGCCGCACTGACTATTTTCCGAGACGAACCGAGAGGTTGAAGATGGGGCTCGGGACGACTTCCTCCTGGGGAGCCAGCGGATTCGCGGCGGGCTCGACTTTGATGGCGATGGTCTTGCCGGCGCGTGAGATGGTGAGCGGGACTTCGTCGCCGGCGGTCAGGAAGAAGGCGGCGTTGAGGACGTCATCGAGCGTGGAGATGGTGCGGTCGCCGACTTTCAGGATCAGGTCTCCGGGCAGGACGCCGGATTTTTCGGCGGGACTGTTGGGGACGAAGCCAAGGACTTCGATGGGGCTGCCATCGGTGTCGGGTTTGTCAAAGCGGACCCCGAGCCAGCCGGGACGTACTTCGCCGAAGCGCATTACGTCGCTGTGGACTTTTTCGGCGGCCTCGATGGGGAGGACGAAACAGCCTGCGCCGCCGTCGAGGCTGCTCTCGAGGATGCCTACGACCTCGCCATCCATATTGAGAAGGGGCGCGCCGCCTTCGCCGCGCTGAACGGGAACATTCGCGCGGATATGAGAGACGGCGAAGAAGCGGTCGCCAGAGGAAATGCCGAAACCGCCGACGCACCCGACATTGGGAGTGAGAGGGAGATCGAGGGGATAACCGATGGTCATCACCATAGAGGCGATGCCGAGGGCGGAGGATTTGCCGAGCGGGAGGAAGGGGGTTTTCTGGGCCTCGATCTTGAGGATCGCGAGGCCGCTACGGGGATCGGCGGCGATGCGGGTGGCGGGGTAGCGCGAGGAACCGTTGGAGACGACGATGTCACGGGACTCGCCGCCTACGGAGTAGTTGGTGTAGATGGTGCCGTTCGGGTCGATGAAGAAGCCGCTGCCGAAGAGGGGGCCGCTATCGTCCTCGGCCTGGATCTTGACGACGGCCCTGGCGCTGCGCTGAAAGACGGCCTGGACCTCAGTGGACAGAGGATCGGTCCCGGCCAGGAGAGCACCCGGGAGGGAAAGCACGACCGCGATGGCGATTCTACTAGAAACTTGACGGAGGCTCATACGAAACAGGCCGCGTATCCATGACGTAACGCGGCGCTGAAAAGGAAGCCGTAGGAGCCGTACGGCGGACAATCGAGGGCAGATCGGGCAACTGGACCTGCGTGTTGAGATTGAGGGAGGCCAACTGGGCAGCGGGGCGCCGCGGCGGGGTGGAGGCCATCTCCACGGGCCGCGATTCCAGGATATTGAACGATGTGATGGCCGCGGCGACGAGGACGGCGGTCGAGGCGAGGCCATAGCCAAGCCGGGCGGGCATCTGCTCGCCGAAAAAGGCACACATACGGTCCCAGGCGATGCGCCAGACCGGCTCGCGGAGCAACTGGGCGCGCTGGCGGTCCTTGAACTCCCTCAGAAAGTCCTCAAAATACTCTGGAGGCGGCTGCTCGAAGCGCTTGAGCCTCAGTAGCCTGGAGATGTCGTCTGTTTCGTCTTGCTTATCTTGCATGGGACTTTGCTTTTCTGAGGGTTACTTGTTCCGAAATTCCCGAAACTCGTCGAGGTGGGCCTGCAATTGGCGGTGAGCGTAAAAGAGCCTGGAGCGCACCGTGCCTTCGGACACTCCGGTTATCCTGGAAATCTCCGCGTGCGGCATACCTTGAATATCGAACATAGTCACAACAGCCCTGTGTTCAGGAGACAGCTTTTGCATGGCTTCGTTCAATTTCTGCTGCAATTCCCCCAAATCGGCCTGCCGGACCGGAGAGGAGGTGGCGGTCAGCTCGATGAATTCCTTGTCG
>Ga0182030_10015664_pt1 | contig 14840 bp, 14 predicted proteins | sample 812S3MmetaG_FD_121299 | JGI IMG/M metagenome (GOLD analysis project Ga0182030, IMG submission 121299) | Permafrost microbial communities from Stordalen Mire, Sweden - 812S3M metaG (Illumina Assembly) | ecosystem: Environmental > Terrestrial > Soil > Wetlands > Permafrost | place: Sweden... | reverse complement strand
GTTCCGGATTCGGAGACGGCTCCTCAGACTCTTGATGATCGTGCACGCAGCGGCGAGTCCGCAGCCGGTCAACAGCCAGACGCCAGGATGCCCGGGCAAGGAACGCACGCTCGTCGCAGATCGTTTCCCATGCATTGTTCTGGTAGAGCTTCAGAAAAGTCTCCTGCACGATGTCTTCGGCGTCCTCCGCATTGCGAAGCACTGCCCAGGCGACTTTGAACACAAAACGCGACTGCCTTTCCACGAACTCCGTGAAGCGCAGTTCGCGGGACTGCTCGCGGTACTTCCCGGATGCTTGGGTCAGTGTCGCAGTCACCTTCAACAGCTAAGACTGGGCACACTTGCCAGGCGTTCAGATTTATCTGTGGGAGGGGTTTACTTACGCGCTGCCGATCAACACACCGGTAGCGAAGACCAGCGCGCCCCCCAATCCAACCTGCAGGGCCGCCGATAACGGGGGCGTATCCATATAATGATTCCGGATCCACGTAATTACGGCCAGTTCGAACAACACCACGATCACGGCCGCTGTCATCGCCACATGGAACTCAGGAAACAAAAACGGCAGCGTGTGGCCAATTCCGCCCAGCGCCGTCATGAGTCCGCAGACGAGTCCGCGGACCCACGGATGTCCGCGCCCGGTCATACTCCCGTCATCGGACAAAGCTTCCGCGAACCCCATGCTGATTCCCGCGCCAAGCGACGCGGCCAATCCCACCCGAAAAGCGTCCCAGGTGTTTTGCGTCGCGAAGGCGGCTGCGAATACCGGTGCAAGCGTGGAAACCGACCCGTCCATCAGACCCGCCAGCCCCGGCTGCACAACTTGCAGAACAAACAACCGGCGGCTGGCCTCGTCTTCTTCTTTCCGTGCGCTATGGCCCAGCTTTTCCTTTTCCAGCTCTTCGGCCCGGTTTTCGTGGCTGCGTTCTTCGTTGGCCAGATCGTCGAGCAATTGCCGGGTATTCGGATCCTGCGCGCGCTCCGACGCCTTTTCATAAAACCGGCGGCTTTCGACCTCCATGGTGGCAGCCTGGCGGCGAATCGTCTCAAGTCCCAAAGGCTCCGTCATCCACACTGGCCGGCGATAGACGAATCCACGTACATCGGGACGCCGGATGAGCGGTATATGCTCGCCAAAGCGCTTCTTGTAAAGCTCGATCAGACGGCGCCGGTGCCCGGATTCTTCTTCGCCCATGCCATCGAATATGGCGGCGGATGCCGGGAAGTCCTTGCGGAGCATTTCCGCGTAATCGGCATAGACCCGCTCGTCGTCCTCTTCCAGCGAGATTGCCAGTGCGAGCACTTCACGTTCGGACAGGCTGTCGAATTTCCGCATGTTGTTCAATTATGAGTCCTGTCGGCCGAAGATCCGTTGGGAAACTTGTTACGTAATCATAGAGTGCCGCAGTACACTCATATAGATCGCCAATGAATAGAGTTATCAGGCTCGCCGCCGCAGGCATATTGGCCATTCCGTGTCTCCTCGCCCAGAGCACGCAGGGCCTTATCTCCGGCACTATTCTCGACTCCGTTTCGGGACGTCCCGTCGGAGGCGCCATAATTACTTACGCCACCAATACTCTCTCGGCGGCCGGCACTGCGAAGAGCGATCAGGATGGTTCCTTCTACCTGCCGATGCTTACGCCCGGAACGTATCAGATCCGGGCCAGTGCGGATAGCTATCAGGCGCAGGAACTTCAGCAGTTGGAGCTGCAGGTGGCGGGCCGCATCGAAATCGATTTTCGCCTGCGCCCCCTCAACGATGTCTGGGAAGCGGGACAGTTCCGCAGCGTATTCCTGCCCGGCAGCAAGACCATCGTCACGTTCTACGGGCCCGACGTGGACACCAGCCGTTCCGGGTCGTTTGAAGGACAGCAGGGCAGGCGCGGCACCCTCGATACCTCGGTTTCGTATGTCATCGATCCGCAGCAGATCGGCGATCTTCCGCTGCAAGGCAGAGACGTTTACACGATGCTTGTCAGTCTCCCGGGAGTGAGCGCCGATCAGGGCACTGCGCGCGGTCTCGGGATCGCTGTCGCGGGACAGCGGCCCTCCGCTTCGAACTTTCTGCTGGACGGCGTTGAGAACAACAACTATCTGATTACCGGTCCCCTGAGTCCTGTCTCTCCCGAAGGCGTGCAGGAATACCGGATTTCAACCAATAACTATTCCGCGGAGTATGGCCAGACCTCTGGCTTCGTCGCGAATGCAGTGACCAAAGCCGGCGGCGTGGGTTACCACGGAATCGGCTATGAATACCTGAAGAATAAGGTGCTGAATGCCGCTGATTTTCAGGATAATCTCAGCGGCACGGGACGCCTCAAAGACATTGAGAATCAGTTTGGATATCAGGTCGGCGGACCGATTCTGAAGAGCAAGTTATTCTTTTCGAGCGCACTGGAACAACTGATCAGTCACAGCGAGCAGGAAGCGGTCACCTACCAGCTGCCCACGACAAACTTCATTCCGGCTTTGAATATTCAGTCCACCCGCCTGTCGCGGCAGTTGCTTCAGGAGTACGCGCCGCCTACGATCGTGTCGCAGCAACTGGTGGGCAACTATACGGTCTCACCCCCGGTTGTGGTTGACCGGCTTGTTGCCCTCGAGCGCGGCGATTACCTGTTCAACGGCGGCCGCGATCACCTGATGGGCCGCGTAGCTCTCGGCCGCACCACCGAGCCTGACTTCATCTGGACACCGTACTCAGCCTTCGTCTCCGGGCTGCATCAGCACACAACCGGTGGAATGGCGAACTGGACCCACACCTGGACTCCGCGCCTGACCAGCGAGCTGAAAGTGAACTATGCCGTCGATACGCTCTGGTGGAATCGGGCGCATCCGGAAGTTCCTACGCTGGCTTCGGGCGATGGCGTTACGCTTCCAGGCAGCCCCGCGTTTTACGAATACCGAAATCGCAACAGCACGCCGGAGGCGATTTTCAGCACGGTGTGGACGCGCAACAAGCACGTGATCACTGCGGGCGCGGGAGTGCTGTTCCGCATGAACTCGGGTTATCTCACGGCTGGCCGTGACGGTGAGTATATTTTCCAGAGTGTGATCGACTTTGCGTTCGACGCGCCGGAAGAATTCCGCGCCTCGATCAACCGGCTTTCCCCGACGCCGACGCAGCCCGATTTCAACCGGAATTATGCCTATACGCAGAACTATTTCTTCGTGCAGGACAGCTACCGGCTCACATCGCGCCTCACGCTGAACTTCGGGCTGCGATACGAGCGCTACGGATCGCCATCGAACACGGGCGCCGTAAAGGATGCGATTCTCGTCCTCGGCCCCGGCACGGATTTCAACAGCCGCCTGGCTTCTTCGAATTTGCAGGTGCCCGCCAGTTCGGGCAATGAACAGATCTTCGGCGCGGATAACAAGGATTTCGCGCCTCGCTTTGGTTTTGCTTACGATCCCCGGGGAAAAGGCAAGACGGTTTTCCGCGGCGGCTTCGGAATTTTCTATGATCGGCCGTTCGACAACCTCTGGCAGAACGTGCGCAGCAATGAAATCACACTGCCACTGTATACAGTGCCGGGCAGCGGGCCGATCAACTACCTGGCGCCGATTTCATCCGTGCTTCCCACCTACGCGGGCCAGTCGGCGAATTCGGATTTCCCGTCGCTGACCCTGGTCGATCCGAACCTGCGCAATGGTTATACGCAGACGTCTTATGTCGGTGTGCAGCAGTTTGTCGGTGACAACGTGACGCTGGAAGTGAATGGCACCTCGGCACTGGCGCGGCGTTTGATTACGACGGACATTGTTAACCGGCAATTCACAGAGCTTTTGGGAGAAGGCCGGCCGAACGAAAATCTCCCGGACGTGGCCTGGCGGTCCAGTCAGGGGAAATCCGATTACTATGCGATGAACGCGCTGGTGCGTTACAAGTTGCGGACCGTTCTTGTGCAGGCGGCATACACATGGAGCCATTCGATCGATAACCAGAGCGATCCTCTGGTGGGCGATTTCTTCGATCTCGATTTCACTGCCATTGGCAACGGCTCGAACAACCTCCTGCGGTCGGCCTTCGCGCAACAGTTCAACAGCAATGGCGATCGCGGGAACTCGGATTTCGATCAGCGCCAGAGCGTCTTTCTGCTGGGCATCTGGCATCCCGATTTTACCCGGGCGGTGCGCGGGTTCCAGCTTTCCTGGATGACGGCATTCCGGGGTGGTTTCCCTTATACCGTTGAAACAGTTACAACTCAACTGCCCATCTTCGGACAGGGGGAAATTTTTAACCAGCGCGCCAATCTGATCAGCCCATCGACAGCGTTTTATTCCACTCCGCAGCAAGTGGCTGGCGGCATTGCGGTGCTCAATCCCGCCGCCTTCGCGGAGCCCGTAAACGCAAGCGTGGTGGGAAATACGGGCCGGAACGCCTTCCGCGGCCCCGGACTTTACGATCTCGATCTCTCCCTGTCGAGAACCTTTTCGGTACCCCGTCTGCGCGAAGGCACACGCCTGACGGTGCGGGCGGATGCCTTCAATATCCTGAACCACGCGAACTTGAATAATCCGGATAGCCTGCTGGGTGACCCGAATTTCGGCGTGGAAACTTACGGACGCGCAGGCACTGCCTCCGGCTTCCCGGCAGTATCCCCGGTGAACGAAACGGCCCGTCAGGTTCAGCTCCTTCTTCGGCTCGAATTCTGACGCAACAGCCCCGAACTGTGCTGTGTAAACATTAGAGTGCAGGCTTCTGCTTTTCAAAGAGCGGATTGCGTGTAACACTCGCATAATGGTCGGCAAAACCATCTCCCACTACGAAGTCGTCGATAAGCTCGGCGAAGGCGGGATGGGTGTAGTTTATAAGGCCCGCGATGTGCAACTGGGCCGTTTCGTCGCCATCAAAGTACTGCTTGCCAGTTCGTCGGAAAGTTCCGACAGGCGTGCCCGTTTTATTCAGGAAGCGCGCGCGGCGTCGTCCCTCAACCACCCCAACATCATCACGATTCACGACATCGTCGCCACCGACGAGGGCGAGTGCATCGTCATGGAGTTTGTCCGCGGCCAGACCCTCGCCGACATGGGCAGCGCGGGCCGGATTCCCATGGTCGATACGCTCAAGCTGGCTATGCAGATCGCCGACGCGCTTGCCGCCGCTCACAATATCGGCATCGTGCATCGCGACCTGAAGCCCGCCAACGTGATGGTCACGCCTGAAGGCCTGGTCAAGGTGCTTGATTTCGGCCTTGCCAAACTGGCCGGTGACCAGGAGCCGGTACAGATGGAATCCGAGGCGACCGTGTCGATCATGCTCGACAGCCGCCCGAAAACCAGCGAAGGCGCCATCATCGGCACCGTAGCCTATATGTCGCCCGAGCAGGCGCAAGGTCTCGCCATCGACTCACGCTCGGACATTTTTTCCTTCGGATCTCTGCTTTACGAAATGCTCACAGGCGAACGGGCCTTCCATGGAAATTCGCCCCTTGCAACGCTGACCGCCGTATTGCGCGACGATCCGCGTCCGTTCGACAAGAACGCCGCCGACATCCCTCAGGAACTGCGGGACATCATCCTGCGCTGCATGCGGAAAGACGTCGACCAGCGCTACCAGTCGCTCGCCGACGTCAAGGATTCACTCGAACAGATCTATTTCGCCAGCCGCGCCGGCACGATGAGTTCAATGTCCGGCGTCTGGAACCGGCCAGCGCCAGCCGCGCCAGCTGTTCCCTCCATCGCCGTACTGCCATTCCTCAATCTCAGCTCCGACAAAGAAAACGAATACTTCAGCGACGGCCTGGCCGAGGAAATCATCAACGCTCTGGGCAAACTGGAAAATCTGCGGGTTACCGCGCGAACTTCCGCCTTTGTTTTTCGCGGCACCCGGCAGGACGTCCGGCAAATCGGCGAGGCACTCAAAGTGGCCAATGTTCTCGAGGGCAGCGTGCGCAAATCCGGCAACAGAGTACGCATCAGCGTTCAGCTCGTCGATGTCGCCGGGGGCCAGAACCTCTGGTCCGAACGTTATGACCGTGAGATGACGGACGTATTCGAAATCGAAGACGAAATCTCCCAGGCGATCGTAGCGAAGCTGAAAGTGCGCCTCGCCAGCCAGTCGGGTTCCAGCACGAGTCTGTTGCAGTCCGGTGGAGTGTTCACACCGCTGGTCAAGCGCTACACCGAAAATCTCGACGCCTACGAACTATACCTGAAGGGTCGTTTTGAGCTCTACAAAATGACCCGTGAAGGTCTCGACGCCAGCAAGGCGCTGTTTGAAGAGGCCATCCGGCTCGATCCGCGTTATGCGCTCGCCTACGACGGCTTGGCCTATTGCCTCTATTCGGAAGGTTTTCTTGGTTTCGTGGCCCCCAAAGAAGCCATGCCCAAGGCAAAGGCCGCAGTGCGTCGCGCCATCGAACTCGATGAAAGCGTGGCTGAGGCGCATGCGACTCTCGGGGTCATATTAGCCCTCTATGACTGGGACTTCGCCGGCGCCGAACGCGAGCTCATACGTTCCATCGAGCTGAACGGCGCTTCGTCCGTCGCACGCGATGTCTACTCTTTCTATTACCTGCGGGTGGTGGGACGGATCGACGACGCGATTGCCGAAACGCAGAACGCTCTTTCGCTCGATCCACTGTCGATTCTGATTCGCGTACATTTGGCATTCCTGTTCTATCTGCAGCGCCAGTACGAGCATTCCATCGCGCAGTTCAGCAAAGTGCTGGAGATGAATCCGAGCTACTATCTGGCGCACTCCATGATGGGGAACGTCTATACGCTGGCTGGTAATTTCGATGATGCGCTGGCTTGCTATGCCAAAGCGCGCGCTGCCGATGCCAATAGCAAATTTATCGATTCTCTGGAAGCCATGACGCTTGCCTTCGCCGGTCAGCGGGACAAGGCAACAACGCTGCTGGATGCGATCATTCTGCGCGCCGCCCATGACTACATTTCGCCGGTCAGCATTGCCTATATCTGGACGGCGCTGGGGGACAAGACCAAAGCCTTCGAGAACCTCGACCGCGCCGTGCAGGACCGCGACCCCAGTCTCCTCGGCCTGAAATCCAACCCGATCTTCGACAACCTGCGCGGCGACGACCGCTACACCGCCCTGCTCAAAAAAATGCAGCTGGAATAAAATACTTTCGGGTTTGCTGTCGATTTGAGCTATCCCCGTTCGACTAAAGGCAGAAAGGAAGAACACACCATGCAATATCTGCTGCTCATCTACTCGGATGAAGCCAAGTTCGATCCGTCGGAAGGTCCGAAATATATGGCGTTCACGGAAGCCATCAAAACGTCCGGAAACTATATCGGAGGCAATCCGCTCCAGAGCGTGAAGACGGCCACATCGGTAAGAGTGCGCGACGGCAAGACCGCCATAACTGACGGACCCTTCGCTGAAACCCGCGAGCAACTCGGCGGCTACTACCTGATCGAAGCGGCCCATCTCGATGAGGCGACGGCGATCGCCGCGCGGATACCTGGGGCTAAAATCGGGACCATCGAAGTCCGGCCGATCATGTCGATGCACGCCCCGGCCAAGTGAACGTTTCCCAGGCCGTCGAAACTCTGTATCTCGAACAGCGTGACCGCATTCTCGCCACGTTGATCGGCTTGCTGCACGATTTCGATCTGGCCGAAGAGGTGATGCAGGAGGCCTTTGCCACAGCCCTTTCGCAATGGGAGGGCCGTGGCGTGCCGGAAAATCCCCGCGCCTGGATCGTCAGTACGGCACGCAACAAAGCTGTCGACCGTCTGCGCCGCGATATCCGTTTGCGCGAAATGTTCCCCGACCTGCAGAGGCTGGTAGCGACCGCTGACACCGGCAGGCAGGACACCCACGAAGAAATGATTCCCGACGACCGTCTCCGGCTGATCTTTACCTGCTGTCATCCGGCGCTCCCCGAGGAAGCTCAAATCGCCCTCACGCTCCGAACGCTCTGCGGCCTCACCACGGATGAGATCGCGCGCGTCTTCCTCGTTTCCTCTCCCGCCATGGCGCAACGCCTGGTACGGGTCCAGCGCAAGATCACCGACGCCGGAATTCCCTACTACGTTCCGCCCGTCAACCTCTTACCTGAACGTCTGGAAGTGGTGTTCGCCACCATCTATCTCATCTTTACCGCAGGCTACTCTGCGGCGACCCGCAAAGATCTTTGCAGCGAAGCCATCCGCCTGGGACGTATCTTGCATGAATTCTTTCCCGATCGCAGCGAGCCCGGTGCGCTGCTGGCCCTGATGCTGTTACACGATTCGCGCCGTCAGACCCGCACCGATGCACAGGGCAATATCGTCCTCCTCGAAGAACAGGATCGCAGCCGCTGGAACGCGGCCAGTATTGAAGAAGGCGTCGCCCTGCTCGAAGCTGCATTGCAGAAGGGGGCTGGCCGCTCCCGCTATGGCGTTGAAGCTTCGATTGCCGCGCTGCATGCTACAGCCGCGCGCGTTGAAGATACGGACTGGCCGCAAATTGCGGCGCTATACGAGGTGCTGTCGCGAATCGCCCCTTCGCCAGTGGTCGACCTGAATGCCGCCGTCGCGGTCTCCATGGTGGAGGGACCTGAAGCAGGGCTCCGAAAGCTGGAGCCTCTCGATGAACCCTTGCGAGATTATCACCTGCTGCCAGCCACGAAGGCCCGTCTAAATGAAAAACTCGAACGCTGGGCGGAAGCCGCCGAGCACTACCGCAGCGCGATATCGCTGGTGACCAACGAGCCCGAGCGACGCTTTCTGGAGCAGCGCCTGGCCGAAGTTTCTACTTACTATCCAGCCAAACCTTAGGATCCACACTCATTCCCGGCCGCAACAAATGATTCGGGTCCTGACCCGGTTTAAACTTAATCCGCACGGGCACCCGCTGCACCACTTTCACATAGTTCCCGGTAGCATTCTCCGGCGGCAGCAGACTTAACCGCGCACCGCTGGCGCCGGAAAAATCGTCAACGTAACCCTCGTAATCGCGATCGTACGCATCCACGTGAATGGTGACGCGCTGCCCCGGATGCATCATCTTCAACTGCGTTTCCTTGAAATCCGCCGTAACCCAGGGATTATTCAGCGGAATGTCCAGCATGATCTGCTGCCCTGCGGTCACATGCTCGCCCGAGGCGACGCTCTTCTTGCCGATCACTCCATCAATAGGCGCGAAGATCTTTACATAAGTGAGATTCAGCTCGGCTTCCTCAAGCTTTGTCCGCTGCACCTGCGCCGTAGCTTCGCGAGCCTGCACCAGGGCGTTTTGCAGAGCGATTTGCTGCGGACGATTGTTCGTCGCTTCCGACTGACGAGTTACCGCCTGCTGTACTCTTGCCTGCGCGGCCCGGACATTCTGCTCATCCGCCTCGGCAGTCGCACGCTTGACTTCCACCTGCGCCGCCGCTGACTTCGCCGCAGCCTCTGCCTGGTCATATTGCTGCCGGCTAATTTCGTCTTTGGCAACCAGTTGCTTGTAGCGCACCAGATCGGCCTGCGCTTTCGCACTGTCCGCTTCGGCACTGCGAATATCGGCATTCGCGGAGTCGTAATCTTTCCGTGCAGCAGCAAGCTGAGCCTGGGCGTTCGCCAGATCGGACCCGGAGCTGGCAACACTGGTCTCGGTGGTTTGAGCCGTAATCGGCACATTGGGACGCGCCGCCGTCACCTGGCTTTGCGATTCATTGAGCTCGGCCTTCGCCTGTTCAACCGCAACCTCGTAATCCCGCGGATCGATTTCGGCGAGAAGATCACCCTTTTTCACCGTCTGGTTGTCTTCGACATAAATCGTCTTGATCGTTCCGGAGATGCGGCTGGTGACGGGATAAATGTCACCATCGATCTGGGCGTCGTCGGTCGATTCGTAAGAATCGAGATATGTCCAGTAACGCATTCCGTAAATCCCCGCAACGACCAGAAAGATCAGGAATACCGCGAATTTGATCGGATGCGCGCGGATCCCGGTCGCCTTCCGGGGGGCTGTCTTCTGCTCGTCTTTCTTAAGCTCCTCCACTTGCGCTTCAGCCATTCGTTTTATTGCACCTTATTCCAAAGTACACGTTCGCCTGGTTTCGGGCGTCATTGCTTGTGTGAGACGCCCAGGGCAGCTGTGTCTTTTGTTGATGTTTTCACTGCTGTCTTCGATTCCGGCGACTGCGGAGAACAGACCCCCGGCGCTCGATAAGCTGCTGAAATCCGTCGAAGCCCACTACAATCGCACTCCGGCGCTTAAGTTAGATTTTTCAGAAACTTACGCTGGTATGAGGCGTCCCGTGGAAAGCGATATCGGCGTGCTCTACCTGCGCAAACCGGGTCGCATGCGTTGGGAATATTCCACACCTGCCGGCAAGCTTTTCCTTTCCGACGGCAAGGAGGTCTTTCTTTATCTGCCGGACGAGCGCCATGCCGAGCGAAGCAAGCTGAAAGAATCGGAAGATATGCGTGCGCCGCTGGCTTTCCTTTTGGGCAAGCTCGACTTCGGAAAGGAATTCAAGTCGTTCGAATCGCGCCCCGAAGGCGATGGCACCTGGATAGTGGCCACACCGAAATCAGAAAATCTGGCGTATACGAAGGTGGAGTTTCTGGCCACGCCCGACGGAGAGATCCATCGTGTCCGGGTGACTGGCCAGGACCAGTCAAAGCTGGATTTCACCTTCAGCAACGAGCAGGAGAAGGTGACGCTGCCGGATACCCTCTTCAAGTTCCAGGCCCCGCCCGGAGTACAAATAGTAGAGGCAGCACGCTAGCATGCGTGAACCCTCATGCCAGTGGCACTGGCGGTCTTTGCCGCCGGCGTCTTCGCTGCGAAAGCCATATAGAGTGGATCTATAGAATGCCCGACTTCCTCCTGAAATACGCCGATGCCCGCGGCGAAGTGCACAGCCAGACCGCCCAGGGCACCACCGCCACGGAAGTCCGCGAACGCTACGCAAAACAGGGTTTCCTGGTCTATTCCGTAAAACCAAAAACCGCAGGCCTGAATCTCTCCGGCGAAATCGCCATCCCTGGCCGCAAAAAGAAGCTCAACCTCGAAAAATTCCTGATCTTCAACCAGCAGTTCGTAACGCTGATCAAAGCCGGACTGCCAATCCTCAAAGCCCTGGATCTGCTGGCTGAGCGCCTCACCGATCCCAAACTTACCCCGTACATCAACGCAGTCCGCGAAAACGTACGCGAAGGTATGCTGCTGTCCGAAGCTTTCCGCCAGCAAACGGTTTTCCCCAAAATGTACGTGACGTCCGTAATGGCGGGAGAAAAATCGGGCAGCCTGGTGGAAGTGCTGGAGCGGTTCATCATCTACCAGAAACTGGCCCTGGCGGTTCGAAAGAAAGTTCTCGTCGCTCTGATGTACCCAAGCGTACTGATCGTGCTGGTGATCCTGCTGATGGTGTTCCTGGTCACCTACGTAGTCCCCAGTTTTGCCACGCTTTACTCCAGCATGAACGCGCAACTGCCCTCGATCACCCTCTACCTGATCGCAATCGGCACCACGGCAAGGTCGTACATACTGCTCTATGCGGCTGGCCTGGCGGCAGCGGTCATGCTGTTCCTGTGGTGGTCAAGAAAGGAATCCGCGCAGGAGAAGATCGACTACGTCAAAATCAAAACGCCGTTGTTTGGGGACATCTGGATCAAATACCAGGTAGCTCAGTTCGCGCGTGTGCTGAGCACAGTGTTGACCGGCGGCATTCCGCTGATACAGGGATTAGAAACCGCAGCCGATTCACTGGGCACGCCGCTCTTGCGAAAGACGCTCGTCAAGGCGGCGAAGCTGGTGCGGGAAGGACAGCCGCTATCGGCGTCGTTGGCCTCGACTGGCATATTCCCGGAACTATCGGTAGACATGATCGAAGTAGGCGAATCAACCGGCGCGTTACCGGCAATGTTGAGCAGCGTAGCCGAGTTCTACGAAGACGACGTCAACACGAAAATGACGGCCGTTCTCGCGTTGATCGAACCGGCCATCATGATCTTCATGGGAATGTTCGTGGCATTTGTGCTGATTGCACTGTATTTGCCGATCTTTTCGCTCGCCGATACCATCCGGTAAGCGGTTATTCAGGAGCGACATGCTTTCGGAGCCATCCGTCGAGTTCGCCGAAACGCATAGTTCCACCTTCATAGAGGCCCATGAGGAATGAAAATGCCGCCGCATCGTCAAATTCCAGCCTGTATCCGTTCACTTTCAGAAAAGCAGCCATCGCGGTGACAGCAACCCGCTTATTGCCATCTATGAACGGATGCTTCTGCGACAAACTTTCCCAAAGAGCCGCAGCCTCTTCAATCAAGTCGCGATAGTATCCGGTCTGGGGTCGTGCCAGGGCGGATTCAAGCGCGCCGCCGTCCCGAATGCCATGCGAGCCGCCGAACCTTTCGATTAGCACTTTGTGAATTGAAAGGACTTCATCCGGGCCAGGGTAGAAAATCACTGCGCAAGACGGCGCAGAAGTTCAGGATGTTCTGCCATGAACCGGTCCGCAGCCTGAAGAAATGGAGAGGCGGCGGGTGCGTCTCTTCGCTCCAGATAGTCAATGAACTGCGCGACTGACATCTGCTCATCCGCCGAGAGGGACTTTATGCGGTCGATCAATTCCCCGGTGGTCATGTCAGCCTTAAGTATAGCGGTCTCCAGGCAGTTCCGAAAATTAGATCTGCGTGTTGAGCCCTACGATGATATTTGCCAATCGCCGCATCAGAGACAGGTGCGCGCAGACTGATCTTGCGGCGCAGAAAATTGAGCCGCTTATCCTCTGGAAGTGAAAGACGATGGCGACTCAAATCTAGAAGGGCCCGATTCGTGGAACCTGCGAGAAATTTATTCCACCGAAGCGTGCCAATTCGGCGGGTGGTCTTGTTTGACCAGCAGGAATGCGTCCGGTCGCATGCCCGCCCAAGAACACTTAACTGAATGTCCGTATGCTCTGACAGCGTCCTCTACTTCTTTGCTGACTCTGGGATGACACTGCGCACCGATAATTACCTCTTTGAGCACTAGATTTGGACCGAATTCAATCCAGCGAAGTCCCTTCGCGTCGGGCGGATCGTTCAATCCAACGAACATTCGTGCCTCCTGTTCGTAGCTCCAGCTCTCATGTTTCGTCTGAAGCAAACGGCTGGCAAGATCGGAGGTCACGTCTTCTTGGCGGAGTATTTGCAGGAGATTTGGTTGATAAAGGACATCGGTATCGTAGTTTACGTCGGGGGCGCCATCGGGGATATCAAAGCCCATACAGATTCCCGCATGTGAAGCACTGTAGTGACTCCAAAGCAGAAGATTATCCCAATTTCGGCTTCGCCGGATTCCCCACGTCTGTCTGAAGTGAGTGATAACGGCGTCCACAGCATTTGAGATCACGGGGTCAGTAGTATCGATCGGGCACAGGTGGGGATCGTTCAGATCGTCCACCGTTGAAAGTTTCAGCCGTGTGTTCTTCAGGTTGCTGATGCCATGGTTCGCCGATGTGAATTTGTATACACGCTTGCTCATTGGCATAGATCCCTTCCGTCGATGGATAGTGTTTTGGGCTAATAGGCGCATGATGAGCCATGCCAAAAGACCGAAGAGAAATGCCCAGGCAAGGTATCGCGGGATGCTCTTGGGATCTGGCACGAACGGAGTTTAGCAGTCATCGAGTTGGGCCGTGGGCGCCGGTTTCCCTATTAAGATCTGAAGGCGCCACATCCGGCAGACAATACTCTCAAAGGCAGGTTGCGCGCAAACCGATCTTGCGCCGCAAACAGTTGAGCCGCTTCTCAGGAGGGAGTGAAAGCCGATGGCGAATCAAATCGAGAAGCGCCCGCTCGGATTCGAGCTTCAATGCTGCTGCCGCCTCAACCGCGATTTTCTTTTCTTTCGGATCGCGCTTCTTCATCTCGGGTTTTCTCCAGGATATCAATCACGGCAAGATCCTTTCCCCGTCCCGCGGCCCGTTTGCTTCGGATGATGTCGTCCAGGCTCGCCGCCAGAATCTTCTGCCCGCCGATTTCATACGCAGCAGCATGGCTGCGCACGTTCTCATAAGATTTCACGCCGTCGATCTTACCCATGAAATCGATCTGCAGCCCATCGCGCTCCCGCTGCAATCGAAAAAGGGCCGATACCGGATAATAAGGGCGCAAAATCACGGCCTCAAGCACCTTCGCCACCCGCTTCAGCTTCTCCATATTCGCGGGCGTCTTTCGAAAGAACAAATCGATATCGACGGTGGAAACCGGTGCCCCATGCAGCGCCGCGGCCATGTTCCCGATCAGAATGGCTTCAAGTCGGTTTTCGTTCAGAACTCTTGCCAGCAAAGCAAGTTCCGGCTGCGCGTCCACTGCTGAATGATAGCGCTGGACGGTAGTATTTTGTAAATCGACGGTTGTCCCGGAGTGCGTAAAGCGATCACCCGGTTGAGAACCACCGGATCATGCAGGGTGGCTTCACGGGAGGCCGGGTTATTTGATCCGAGTAGGATGAAATGTCATACTGAGGTCATGGTGCGGAAAATTGCCGTAACTCTGGATCAAAATTCCGTCGCGGATCTCGACAGATGGGTCCGCGAGGGACGTTATCCAAATCGAAGCCGGGCACTCCAGTCCGCTGTTGACTATCTCGCTGAACGGGATAAGCGGAATCGCCTGGTGCGGGAACTGAACAAGCTTGATCGCGCTGAGGAAGGTCACCTTGCCGAGGAGGGTTTGGGTGATGAGTCGTGGCCAATCTACTGAGAGGGGAAGTCTACTGGGCCGACCTGAATCCGGTTCGTGGAAGCGAACAGTCGGGTATCCGTCCCGTGCTGATCCTCAGTAATAATCATTTCAATCGCCGATCCGGTACTGTCATAGCAATGGCAATCACCAGCCAATCGCCCAGGGCAGGCTTCCCCCTCACTTTGGAATTGCCGCCAGGTAGTCTCCCACGGGCGTCG
>Ga0182030_10015663_pt1 | contig 14841 bp, 10 predicted proteins | sample 812S3MmetaG_FD_121299 | JGI IMG/M metagenome (GOLD analysis project Ga0182030, IMG submission 121299) | Permafrost microbial communities from Stordalen Mire, Sweden - 812S3M metaG (Illumina Assembly) | ecosystem: Environmental > Terrestrial > Soil > Wetlands > Permafrost | place: Sweden... | reverse complement strand
GGGGACGCGGACCTGGGGACGCGGACCTGGGGACGTGGGATAACGGCCCGGCGGCGGACATTACGGGATGATCCCGGCTTGGTTACCTGCTGGTATTACGGGTAATCTCAGAGCGCAGGAGCCCCTGCCGCGCTTGCGCCCGAGCGGGGGCTTGATTATGCCAGGTCAGGCCGGTCCTCAGGGAGTCAAGGGCGCGCCGTGAGGGTCTAGCCGGAAACCTGTGCCAGCCGAAGGGATACGCCAATGCCCGCCATCGTGCTTGTGGGCGCCCAGTGGGGCGACGAGGGCAAGGGCAAGGCCACCGACCTGCTCGGTGACCGGGTGGACTACGTGGTCAGGTACCAGGGCGGGAACAACGCCGGCCACACGGTCGTCATCGGCGACGAGAGCTACGCCCTGCACATGCTGCCGTCCGGCGTGCTGTCACCCGACGTCGTCCCGGTGATCGGCAACGGCGTGGTCATCGACCCGCAGGTGCTCCTGGCGGAGATCGACGACCTGGCCGCCCGCGGCGTGGACTGCGGCAAGCTGCTGGTCTCGGCGAACGCGCACCTGATCATGCCGTACCACCGGGCCATGGATAAGGTCACCGAACGCTATCTGGGCAGCTCGCGGATCGGCACCACCGGCCGCGGCATCGGCCCAGCCTACGCCGACAAGATCGCCCGGGTGGGGATCCGCGTCCAGGACTTGTTCGATGCCGGCATCCTGCGCAAGAAGCTCGAACTCGTGCTGCGCGACAAGAACCAGGTTCTCGGCAAGGTCTACAACCGGCGCGGCATCGAGCCGGAGGCCGTAGTCGAGGAATACGAGCGCTACGCCGAACGGATCCGGCCCTACGTGGCCGACACCGGGCTCGTGCTCGGCCACGCCCTGGACGAGGGCAAGGTCGTGCTGCTCGAAGGCGCCCAGGCCACCATGCTCGACGTGGACCACGGCACCTATCCGTTCGTGACGTCCTCCTCGCCCACGGCGGGCGGCGCCTGTTCCGGGTCCGGCATCGGCCCGACCCGGATCACCGACGTCCTCGGCATCGTCAAGGCGTACACGACCCGGGTCGGCGAGGGCCCGTTCCCCACCGAACTCCGCGACGAACAGGGCGAATGGCTGCGTAAGACCGGCGCGGAGTACGGCGTGACCACCGGCCGGGCGCGCCGCTGCGGCTGGTTCGACGCCGTCATCGCCCGGTACGCGACCCGGGTGAACGGCATCACCGGGTACTTCCTGACCAAGCTGGATGTGCTGTCCGGCCTGGAGAAGGTGCCGGTCTGCGTGGCCTACGAAGTGGATGGGAAGCGGCAGGATGAGATCCCGATGACCCAGACCGAGTTCCACCACGCGGTGCCGGTCTATGAGTACTTCGACGGCTGGTGGGAGGACATCTCCAAGGCCAGCACCTTCGACGACCTGCCGCCGAACGCACGGGCCTACATCACGGCCGTGGAGGAAATGATCGGCGCCCCGGTGGTCGCGGTCGGCGTGGGTCCCCGCCGCGACCAGACGCTCCAGCTCCGCCCGCTGCTACCGCCTGCTGTCTGACCCCTGCTGTGTGACCCCTGCTGCCTGAGCGCTGGCGCGCGGGCCCGCGTAGGCTCACGGCGTGCGCATTCTCGTCATCGGGTCAGGGGGCCGCGAGCACGCGATCATCCGTGCCCTGAGCCCGGATAGCGACAGCCTGCACGCGGCGCCGGGCAATCCCGGCATCGCCGCGCTCGCCGACACCCACCCGGAGGTCGCGCCGGCCCCGGCCGGGATCCTCGCGCTGGCCCGCAAGCTCAGCCCGGACCTGGTGGTGATCGGCCCGGAGGCGCCGCTGGTGGCCGGGGCGGCCGACGCCCTGCGCGAGAACGGCATCACCTGCTTCGGGCCGGACGCGAGCGCCGCCATGATCGAGGGCTCGAAGGACTTCGCCAAGCAGGTCATGGCGGAGGCGGGGATACCCACCGCGGCTTCGTTCACCTGCCGGACGAGCGCCGAGACCGACGCGGCGCTGGCCGCGTTCGGCCCGCCCTACGTGGTGAAGGACGACGCCCTCGCGGCGGGCAAGGGCGTCCTGGTCACCTCCGACGCCGGCGCCGCCCGGGCGCACGCGCGCGCCTGCGGCACGGTCGTGATCGAAGAATTCCTCGACGGACCCGAGGTTTCGCTGTTCGCGGTCACCGACGGCACGACCGCGGTCCCGCTCATGCCCGCCCAGGATTTCAAGCGCGCCAGGGACGGTGACCAGGGCCCGAACACCGGCGGCATGGGCGCCTACGCCCCACTCCGCTGGACCCCGGCTGACCTGGCGCAACAGACGATGGACACGGTTATCTCACCGGCCGTGGACGTCATGCGCCGCCGCGGCACGCCGTATCGCGGCCTGTTGTACGCCGGCTTGTCCCTGACCGCCGCCGGCCTTCGGGTGGTCGAATTCAACGCCCGCTTCGGCGACCCGGAAACGCAGGTGGTGCTGGACCGGCTCGCCAGCCCGCTGGCGCCGCTGCTGCACGCCGCCGCGGCCGGCGACCTGGCCACCGCCGACCCGCTACGCTGGCGCCCGGGCGCCGCGGTGGCCGTGGTCATCGCCGCCGAAGGCTATCCGGAGAACCCGGTCAAAGGCGACAAGATCAAGATCATTGAGGCCGAACGGACGGTGGTACCAGTGTCCGTTCGGGATAATTCCGCGGAACGGGCCTACGTCCTGCACGCCGGCACGGCCACCGACCCGGCCGGTGACCTGGTGTCGGCCGGCGGCCGGGTGCTGAACGTCGTCGGCTCGGGCCCGGATGTCGCCGCCGCGCGCGAGGCGGCCTACGAGCTGGCCGCCACGGTCTCGATGCGCGGCGCCTGGTACCGCCGTGACATCGCCGCCCGGCCCCCCTCCGGGGGCCCCAGGGGGGCACGGGGGGAAGGGCTTCCCCCCGTTGGCGGGGGTCCGGGGGGACCGTCCCCCCGGTAAGTTATAGAGCTAGGTTAGACCTCATGATCGAGCGGTACACGCTGCCTGAGATGGGGCGGATCTGGAGCGACGCGCACAAGTACGAGCTGTGGTGCCGGGTGGAGGTGCTCGTGCTCGAGGCGCACGCCCGGGCGGGCACGGTGCCCGCGGACAGCATGGCGCCGGTGCGTTCGGCGCCGCCGCCTACGCCGGAGGCGGTGGCGCGGGTCGAGGCGGTGACCGAGCACGACGTGATCGCGTTCCTGACGGCGTGGGCGGATAACACCACGCCGCGGTCGGCCGCGGCCTATGTGCACTACGGGATGACGTCCTCTGACCTGCTGGACACCGCGCTCGCGCTGCAGCTCACCGAGGCCACCGACCTGCTGGTGGCCAAGGCCATCCGGCTGGTCGCGGTGCTCCGGGACCACGCGCTGGCGCACGCCGGGACGCTGCGGGCGGGGCGGACGCACGGCATCCACGCCGAGCCGGACACCTGGGGGCACCGAGTGGCGGACTTCGCGTTCGCGATGGCGCGCTCGCGGGACCGGCTTTTGCGCGCGCGGGAGGCGGTGGCCGTGGGCACGCTGTCCGGGCCGGTCGGCACCTACTCCAACATCGACCCGGCCATCGAGGCGCAGGTCATGCCGGCCCTCGGGCTGCGGGCCGCGGACGTGGCGACCCAGGTGGTGATGCGGGACGGCATCGCCGAATGGGTGAGCGCGCTGGCGATTCTGGTGACCGTGTGCGAAGCGGTGGCGCTGGAGGTCCGGCACGGGCAGCGGACCGAGGTGCGGGAGCTGGCGGAGCCGTTCCGTTCGGGTCAGAAGGGCTCGTCGTCGATGCCGCACAAGAAGAACCCGATCCGGTCCGAGCGGATCGCCGGGCTGGCCCGGGTCATCCGGGGGTACGTGACGCCGGTGACCGAGGGCATCCCGCTGTGGCACGAGCGGGATATCTCACACTCTTCGGTCGAACGGATCGCGCTGCCTGACGCCGCCATCGGGACCGATTACCTGCTGCATCTGACGATCGGGCTGGTGGAGGGGCTGACCGTCGACGCGGCGCGGATGCGGGCGAACCTGGACGCGACCGGGGGGCTGATCTACTCCTCCGCGGTGCTGCTCGAGCTGGTGAGCGCCGGCCTGGCCCGCGAGGACGCCTACGCGCTGGTGCAGGCCGCCGCCATGGAAACGTGGGACAGCGGGACACCGTTCCGGGACACACTACGCAAGCAGGCGGCGACACGCGGACAGCCGCTGCCCGAAGACCGGCTCGACGAGGCATTCCGCCCGGAACGGTACACAGAGCGGCTAGCTCCGGTATTCCAGCGCCTCACCCGGCTAAGCTGACACCCATGACTCAGGGACCCGAGACGAGCTACCGCGTGCGCGGCGGCGCTCCGCTGCACGGCACGGTTTTCGTGCAGGGCGCGAAGAATGCGGCGCTGAAGATGATCGCGGCATCGTTGCTCACGGCCAACGGCCACACCGTGCTGCGCAACGTACCCGCCATCGAGGACGTCCGCCGGGCGGTCGAGCTCGCCGAGGCGGTCGGCGCGGTGGTCGAGTTCCACGAGCCCGAGCGGACGCTGGTCGTCGACGCGTCCCACCTGACCAGCCCGGTGCTCCCGGCCGAGATCGCGCGCCGGTTCCGCAGCTCGGTGCTGTTCGTGCCGGCCCTGCTGCACCGGTTCGGCGAGGCGATCATCGAGGGTGTCGGCGGGTGCAACCTCGGCAACAGGAACCTGGACTTCCACTACCGCGGCTTCGCCCGGCTCGGCGCCATCGTCGACGAGGGCGAGTCGGTCATCCGGATCAAGGCCAGCAAGCTGCAGGGCGCGCACCTGTACCTGGACACCCCGTCGCACACCGGCACCGAGAACCTGATCATGGCGGCGTCGCTGGCGCCGGGCAAGACCATCATCGACAACACCGCGCAAGAGCCCGAGGTGCTCGACGTCATCGCGTTCCTGACCAAGATGGGCGCGCGGATCACCGGCGGCGGCACCGGCTTCATCACCGTGCACGGCGTCGACGAGCTGACCGCGGTCGAGCACACGGTGATGGCGGACCGGATCGACGCGGGCGTGTTCGCGATGGCGGCGGCTATCACCGGCGGCGAGCTGAACCTGGTCGGCGCGTCGCTGGACACCTTCGGCGTGGTCCGGTGGAAGCTGGAGCAGATGGGGGTGGAGTTCGCCACCAACGGCGCGGTGGTGTCGGTCCGGCTGGACCGGCCGCTGCGCCCGATCAACGTCATCACCAGCCCCTATCCCGGGTTCGCCACCGACCTGCAATCCCCGATCATGGCGCTCGCCTGCCTGGCCGAGGGGGCTTCCTACATCCGCGAGACGATCTTCGACGGGCGCTACCTCCTGGTCGGCGAGCTGACCAAGATGGGCGCCAAGGTCGAGATGGACGGCAGCGCGGTCATCGTGCACGGGCCTAGTTCGTTCCGCGGTGCGCGCGTGGTGGCGCACGACCTGCGCACCGGCATCGCGCTGGTGCTGGCGGGCCTGGCCGCCGAGGGCGAGACCCTCGTCACGCCCGGGTACCCGATCGACCGCGGGCACGCGGCCATCGCCCAGCGCTTCAACTCCCTCGGCGCGGACATCACGGCCGTACCCGCGGACGCCTAGCCTTCTCGCTACGCTAGCGAGATGCGGGTGCTCATCCTCGGCGGCACCCGGTTCATCGGCCGCCGGATCGCCGCGGACCTGGTAGCCCGCGGCGATGAGGTCACCCTCGTGCACCGGGGCCAGACCGAGACCGCGGAACCCGATGGCTGCGCTCACCTGCACGGCGACCGGGCGGACCTGGCCGGGTTGACCGGACGGCTGCTCGCGCTGCGCCCCGACGCCGTGATCGACACCCGCGCGCTGACCAAGGCGGACGCCGAGGCCGTGCTGCCGCACCTGCCGGACGCCCACCTGGTGCTGCTGTCGAGCATCGACGTGTACCGGGCCTACGAGCTGATCCTGGCCGGACAGGGCGGCGAGCCCGTGCCGATCAGCGAGGAATCGCCGGTTCGCGTTGGCCGCTACCCGCTCCGCGGCCTGCTCCCGGGTCTCGGCGAGCACTACGACAAGCTCGACGTGGAACCGGGCTACCTCGCCCGCGGCGGCACCGCGCTGCGGCTGGCGATGATCTACGGGGAGCACGACGGGCAGCGCCGCGAGGAGTTCATCCTGCGCCGGGTGCGGGCCGGCCGCCGCCGCATCCCGGTCGGCGCGGGCACCAGCCTCGCTACCCGCTGTTACGTGGGCGACGTGGCCGCCGCCGTGCTGGCCGCGCTGGACCACCCGGCGGCCGCGACCGGCCAGGTGTTCAACGTCGGCGACCTTCTTACCGACACCGTTCGGGATTACGCGCGCCGCATCCTGGCCGCGGCCGGGTACGAGGCGGAACTGGTCACCGTGCCTGAGGATGTTGTGCCCGGGGACATGGAGGCGACCAAGAGCGTGGCCCAGCATTTCCTGGTCGACAGCCGCAAGGCAATGGACCGGCTCGGCTGGCGTCCCACCGATCCGGCGCAGACCATCCCGGTCTCGGTGCGCTGGCACCTGGCCCACCCTCCGGACGACCCCGACCAGGACTTCTCCCCCGACGACCGCGCCCTGGCCGCCGCGAGCTGAGCCGTGGCGGGGCTGAGCCGCGGCGGGCTGAGCCGTGGCGGGCTGAGCCGGTATAGGGCCTGAGCATGTCCTCAGCCACGCTGGCCCCACCAATCCCGTTCTGCCACGGCGCCCGCAAAAGATCTAGGTTGATTCAGGCTTAATGGTTGCCTGAGTGTGCTATTGCACCCCAAATCGACCAACAAGCCTGAATCAACCACGCAAAGTCCGGATTTTGCTGAATGAATGTGGGTGACGAGACGGGTGAGGCCGACGGGTTAGGTGTTGCGGTGGGGGAAGGCGCGGGCCACGGCCAGGAAGGCGTCGTTGGCCTCCGCGTCGCCGATGCTGACCCGGGCGCCCTCGGCGCCGAACGGGCGGACCGCGATGCCTTCCGCCTCACAGGCCGCGGCGAACGCCCCGGTGTGCTCGCCCAGCCGCAGCCAGACGAAGTTGGCCTCGGTCGGCGGCACCCTCCAACCGTCGGCGACCAGCGCCTCGCGCACCCTGGTCCGCTCCTTGACGGTGAGCTCCACGCGTTCGAGCAGCTCGTCTTCGGCGGCCAGTGAGGCGATCGCGGCGGCCTGCGCGATGCTGTTCACGGTGAACGGCAGCATGGTCATCCGGACCGCCGCCGCCACCGGCTCATGCGCGACCAGGAACCCGGTGCGCAACCCGGCCAGGCCGTACGCCTTGGAGAAGGTGCGCAGGACCGCGACGTTCGGCCGGTCCCGGTACAGGTTCATGCCGTCGGGGACGGCTTCGTCGCGGATGTACTCGCGGTACGCCTCATCGAGAACGACCAGGCAATCGGAAGGCACCCGGTCAAGGAACTCCTCGAGCTCGGCCGCGTGAACCACGGTACCGGTCGGGTTGTTGGGGTTGCAGACGAAGATCAGCCTGGTGTGCGGGGTGATCGCGTCCGCCATCGCGGCTAGATCGTGCGTCTCGGCCCGCAACGGCACCCGGACGGATTCCGCCGCGGCCAGGTCCGCCAGCGGCGGGTACGCCTCGAAGGAACGCCAGGCGTATATCACCTGGACCCCGGGCTCACCGACCGCCTCGAGGAGCTGCTGCGCGACGCCGACCGAGCCGCACCCGACGGCGACGTGCCGGGGCGGTACGCCGAACCGGCCGGCGATCGCCTGGATCAGCGCCTGCGCGCCGTTATCCGGGTACCTGTTAACCGTCCGCGCCGCCTCGGCGATGACGTCGACCACCGAGGGCAGCGGCGCGAAGGGACATTCGTTCGACGAGAGCTTGTGCGTCTTCCCGGTGCCGCTGACCGGGGTCCGGCCTGGCCGGTACGCAGGGAAGCCGTCAAGCACCGAACGGAAACGTGGCGACGCGTCAGTCATGCCACCAGTTTGCATCACCACCGGTCAAACTAGGAAAGCGGCTCAGCGGCGTCCGCGTAAGCCTGGCTGGCCAGTTGCTTCGCCGCGAGCTGCGAGGCGTCGGGGCCGACGATAGCGGGCTCGGCGGAGGTGGGCCCGGATGTGCTTCAGCCCAGCTGGACGGCCTTGACGATCAGCAGCAGGACGGAGATTACGAGGTAGCCGCGTAGCAGCAGCAGGGCGATTTTCCTTCCCGACGACCACTCCGCCGGCTTGAGCAGCGCGAGCGGCGGCATGCGCCAGTTCATGCGTTCCTCGGCGGACATGGTGTCGCGCGGGTGCGGCGGGGGCGCCGGTCGCCGGTTCCTGGTGAGCCAGAACCAGCCTCCAGCCACGCCGGTCACGGCCACCAGCCCAATGGCTATCCAGATCGCGGTCTTCAGGGCGGGCAGGTTACTGAACAGCGTGTCGACGACCAGCGTGCCGGACAGTACCAGCAGCACGCCGATGATGAAGGCCGCCAGCATGTTCAGCCAGCGTGGGTTTATCCACGGGCCCAGCACCTCCCGGTCGTTGCACAGCAGCAGCAGGAACACGCTCGCGCTGGGCAGCAGGATCCCGGCCAGCGCCTGCACCGCCTCGGTGAGCAGGCCAAGCGGAACGCCAGGGATGAGCACGATGCCCGCCGCGGCCACGACCATCGCAGCGTAGATGGTGTAGAACGGCTTGGCCTCGCGGAACTTGCGGTGCAGCGAGTTCTTGATGCCGAACACGTCGCCGAACGCGTAGCTGGTGGACAGGGTGACCGCCGACGCGCCGATGATGGACGCGTCGAGCAGCACGACCGCGAACGTCGCACCGTACCACCAGCCGTGCACGGCGAGCGCCTCGGCCACCCCGAGCGCGCTGGTGAAGTGCCCGACCAGGTTCGTGCCTCGCACCGCGAAGACGCCTACCGCCAGGATCATCGCAGCCGAGATCACCACGACGAACGCGCCCAGCGTGGTGTCGGCGCGCTCGTACGGGATGAACCGCGGCGTAATCCGCTTGTCGATGACGTTGGACTGCTGGAAGAACAGCTGCCACGGAGCGACGGTGGTGCCCACGATCGCGATGATGAGCAGCACCGCGGTCGAGCTCGCCCCGCCCTGGATGCCGGGCACCACGAAGTGGTAGCCAATGGCACCCCAGTGCGGGTCGGAGAGGAAAAAGAGCGGGACCAGGATCACGCTCACCGCGATGAACGCGAACATCGCCTGTTCCCAGCGGCGGAAGCTGCCGCTCATGGTGATCGCGATCAGCACGAGCGCGGCGATCGGCACCGAGATGAACGGGGAGACGTGGAAATAGCGCAGGGCGAGCGAGACGCCGATGAACTCGGTGACGATGGTCAGGAAGTTGAGGATGAACAAGTCGCCGACGCTGAACCAGCCCCAGAACCGGCCGAACCGCTCGTTGATGAGCCGGGCGTGCCCGACACCGGTGACCGCGCCGAGCCTGACCACCATTTCCTGGTTGACGATCAGCACGGGTATCAGCAGTAGCAGCGTCCACAACAGGCTGTAGCCATAGTTCTGCCCGGCCTGCGCGTAGGTGGACACACCGCCGGCGTCGTTGTCGCCGACCATCACGATCAGCCCGGGGCCGACGATGGCCAGGAACGTGATCAGCTTGCGCTTGAGGCCAGCCTGCTGAACATCGCCGAGCTTGATATGGCCGAACGCGCCTTCGATGTCGCCCAGGTGGGCCTCGTCCAGCACCGCGCTGGCCGGGGCGGCGGGATGTCCAAGCTGCACCTGGCCGGGCCGTGGACCCTGGCGAGCCGGGCGGCCTTGAGCCGCCTCCGGAGCTTCTAGGGCTTCCGTGGCGGGCAGCGGCTCCCGAGTGTCCGGGCTCTTGTCGGGCTGGGCCTGCTGAGAACGCTGGTGCTGTTGGGAGGCTTCGGGTCGTTCGGGCGGGACGGGTCGCGGGGGCTCACCGGATGGCACGCGCTCACCAGGCTGGGCGCGCTCACCAGGCGTCGTCACTGCGCGTCTCCGTGACGGGGATTCGGCGGTTCTGCGGCCTCCCGGCGCCGCCAGTCCTCGGGCAGCGTGACCTCGAGCACGTCGTCGACGGTGATCACGCCGAGCAGGCGGCGCACGTCGTCGACCACGGGGATGGTGATGAGGTTGTAATCGGTCATCAGCACGGCGACGTTGGTGATGTCGGCGTCCGGGCCGACCCGGACCGGATCGGTGTCGGACACGTCGATGACGGACGCGCCGGGATCGGCCTGGACCAGAGTGACCAGCCGGGCCACGCCGCGCAGGCCGCCGTCGTCGTCGACGGCGTGCACGCTGGTCAGCGCCTCCGGCTGGAGCGAGGTGGACTCGCGCACCCGGGCCAGCGCGTCGCTGACGCTGGCCATGCAGGGCAGCGCGATGTAGTCCATCCCCATCAGGCCGCCTGCGCTGGTGCTGTTGAAGCCCATCAGGGTCAGCACCTTGGCCCGCTGGCCGGGCGGCAGCAGGTCGAGCACCGGCTGTCTGCGCCGCTGCGGCAATTCGCTGATCGCGTCCGCGGCGTCGTCCGCGCGCATCCTGGCCAGCACGCCGGCGATCTCCTCATCGGTGCGCGCGCCCAGCAGCCGGGTGGCCAGGTCCTCGTCGAGTTCCTCGAAGACATCGGCCTCCAGCTCGGGATCCGCGTGAACCCGGCCGAGGATCTCGGTCTCCTCTTCCTTGGAGGCGTTCTCCAGCAGGTCGGCGATCTGAGCCGGCTTCAGCCTGCGGACGCGCGCGAACGGCCCGCGCAGCAGCGCGCTGCCCGCGTGCCCGATAAGCCATTCGAAGTCGTGCCAGTCCCGGAAGACGGCGGCGTCATCCTGGGTCTGCGGAGCGAGCAGCCCGAACAGCCGGCGCGGGCGCCGCCTGGTATCGACTCCGGCCAGGACCCATTCCTGGCCGTCCCTGGCCAGTTCCAGGTCGGCCGCGCGAACCAGGCGGGCGTTCTCCACGTCGATGAGCCGGTGGCCGAGCACATCGGCCCGGAGCAGCACTTCCCCTTCGCGGCGGTCGAAGTGCAGCAGGCTGAGCCGGGCCGTCGACAGCCGCAGCGGATCACTGTCGAAGTCACCGACCTGGTCGATGGGCACGAAGATCTCGCGCCCGCCGACGGTGATCACCAGGCCGGTGACGAGCGGATAATCGTTGCCCCGCAGCCGGACGATGACATCGGCCAGCCGTCCGATCGACTCCCCGCCGCTGTCCGCGACCGGCCGTTTCAGCAGCCGGGACAGGCGCAAGGTGGCCTTGTTATCCGCCGGAGTGCTCGGCCCGGCCGCCGGTGTTGTCGTCATGAGACGCCCTCTTTTACTCGGGCGCTGACGTCTTTGCGTCAGGCCTGGCGTTATGTCGCTGCCGCCACCTTGGCACAGGCGGGTGAACAAGCTGTGTACCGGGTAGTCCTACCCAACCGGCAACCGCGGGCCCCTCGCCGCGGGTGCAGGGTCACCACCACACCGGGGGTGATGGTAAGAAGTCCCAGGCGCCCAGGTCCGGCTCCACGGCTCCGTCGGCATCCGGGCTGCCGGACACCCGGTCATGGTTAACCCAAGCCTACGAGCTGCTCTTCCCCACAGTCTGACCAGGCCGTTGCGCCGCCTGACCCGGCGCTCAGCCGCCTGGATCGCCTTTCGTGTCGGGCTTACTTCCCGGGACGACGAGCTCGTACGCGGGATTAGCCATGACCGGAGCGCCGTTCTTGATGCCGACCGGACCCCGCAACCGGACCTTGGCGCCGCACATCAGGCCCGGAATACGGGACCGGCCGTAGAACAGCGCGGTCAGATCCCCGGTGGAATCGGAGATCTCGCAGGCCAGCACCGAGTTCCGTTCCACCGACCGGATCTCGAGGACCCGAACGCGACCCTCGACGGTGGCCTTGCCGGGCTGGTGCAGTGAGCCGATGGGGGTGACCCCAGGCGGCGGTGTCGGCCGGACGTACCCGCCGGCGCCCGGCAGCGGCTCTGCTGTCTGTGCGGGCGGGCGGGCGCCCGCCACCGCCGTCTTGAGATCATGCTGCGTATCCGTGACCGGGTCGGACGGCCCGGGCACCGGGCTTGGCGCGGCGGGTACGTTCTCGTTCCTGGCGGCATGGCGTTCGGCCAGGATCTGCACCCGGTTCTGCACGTCGAACGGGATAATGGTGGCTGCGGCGTTCGGTACCCGGCTGACCACGCCGGCGATCTTGTCGGCGGTCCGGTCGTGCAGGAGGCGGCCGAGCAGCGGGGAGAAGCTGCGCCTAGGCAAGATCGCGGTCACCTGCGTGCCTGGCGTTTCCGCCTCGTGGCTGACCAGATCGGCGGCGGCCCGGGTCAGTCTCCGGTCGGGACAGTCGATGAACTCGAGCGAGACGCTGCGGTCCGGCAGCCAGGCGGCACGCAGCCGCTCGGCCTGCGCGGTGTCGATGACGAAGTGGACGGCCCGCACCGCTGTGGGCCGCAGGCTCTTCGCGTACCGGAGAGCGGCGACGGTGGACAAGTCGAAGTCGTCGACGAAGACGATGACCACCCGGCGGGTGTAGTTCGGCTGGTTCGGAGCCTCGCCTGACGCGCGGCGCTCCCCGAGGGTCTGCAGGACTCGCGCCTCGGTACCGTACTCCCGGTTCAGCCGGATCAGCGCGTAGACCCCCACCGGGAAGATGATCAGGATCAGCCAGGCGCCCTCTTTGAACTTCACCACCGCGAAGATCAGCACCACGATCGAGGTGAGCAGGCCGGCGGAGAAGTTGATGACCAGTTTGTGCCGCCAGCCCGGTTCCTTGTGCTCGTAGTGGTATTTCGCCATGCCGAACCCGGCCATCGAGAAGGCGGTAAACACGCCGATCGCGTAGAACGGGACGAGCGCGTTCACGCTGGCGCCGACGATCCCTATCAGCGTCGCGGACAACACGGTCAGCACGATGATCCCGTTGGAGAAGACCAGCCGCTGGCCGCGTTTCATCATCCACCGCGGCAGGAAGGAGTCCTCGGCGACGAAGCTAGTCAGGAACGGGAAGCCGTTGAAGCTGGTGTTGCCCCCGGTGTACAGGATCAGCGCGGTCGCCGCCTGCACCACGTAGAACATGAAATGCCCGGCGTGGCCGAACACCATGTTCGCTTCCTGTGAGATCACGGTCGGGTAGCCGACCGTATAAGGGGAGGCGTGGGTCAAGTGCGACAGCCAGGAGATGCCGGCCACCAGGGTGCCCAGGATCAGGCCTTCCGTCACCAGGACCCGCCGGGCATTGTTGCCCTCGGGGGGCTTGAACGCGCTGACGGCGTTGGAGACCGCCTCGATGCCGGTCAGCGACGCGCCGCCGTTGGCGAACGCCTTCAGCAGGATGAAGATCAGGTACAACGTCACATAGTAGGAGGCACCGCGGCCAGGGGTGACGAGCCCGGGCGTATGCAGCACGTTCTGCTGCGGCAGGTGGCCGACCGCCTCGCGAACGAGCCCGACCACGATCATCAGGATGACCGACCCGGAGAACAGGTAGGTCGGCAACGCGAATACCTTGCCCGCCTCCCGGATGCCGCGCAGGTTGCCGAAGCACATCAGCAGGATGATGCCGATGGATATCGGCGTCGCATATCGGCCGACAGGGGAAGCAGGAAACGCGGAGGCGACCGCCGCGGTGCCCGCCGCTACCTGTACCGCCACCGTGACCACGTAGTCGATCAGCAGCGCGACGGCGGCGACCTGCGCGATCCGCGGCCCGAAATTCTCCCTGGCCACTACGTAGGAGCCGCCGGCCCGGGTGTAGACCGAGACCACCTCGCGGTAGGACAGGACCACGAGCAGCATCACGAACAGGATCACTCCGGTCATCGGAATGAGCACGGCGAAGGCGGCCACGCCGAAGACCGGCATCAGCGCGATGAGAATTTCCTCGGTGCCGTACGCCGAAGAGGAGATGCCGTCCGGGGACAGCACACCGAGCGCGAGCGTCTTGGACAACCGCTGCTCACGCAGTTGCGCGTTGATCATCGGTGGCCCGAGCAGGCGGCGTTTGATGGAGTACCAGGTGGTCTCCGGCAGTTCGCCGTCCTGGCCCTTGAGCAGGCCTGCCGCCTTCCGCACCGCCACTAGGCTTTCCGCTCCGTCACTAGGCTTACAGCTCCATTCCGCGGGCTCATCTGCTGATCATGTCATCCGACGCTATTCGCGCCACCCGCGCGCCGCCGTATGCGCCCCGTCAAGCTTGCCCGGCCGGCCGTTAAGGTTCCGTCAAGAACACTGATATTGCCTGGTAGCGGGGCTGAAATAGGAAGAGATGACGGTTGGCCCCAGACAGCGCGCGATACCGGCGCCGTACGCGTTGCCGGTCAGCTTCGCCGTGTTCCTGGCGGTCGGCACGGTAGCGGCCGGGCCGTGAGCTGCGTGGCCAGCTGCGCACGAGCCTGACGTCTTAGCGTTTTTTCTTCTCCGCGGCTTCATGCTAGGCCGCGCCGTCTGGCGGGTAGGCATAAGAGGTGCGGCAATCCCTCCTCGGCGCCCCCCGGCGGGCCCGCAAAACGCGCAAGGCACCCCTGCTGTCCCGGCCTTCGGTCATCGCCGAACGCATCGAACGTGCCCACCTGCTCGATCCAGTGATCCAGGAGCTGTCCGATACCGTCGTGCGTGCGCTGCCCGCGGGGGCCAGGACCGACGCTCTGCACGGCGTGCCGTTCGGCCAGCCGGCCCACCCCGCGCTGGTGCGGCTGCCGCTGGGCTGCTGGACTTCGGCGGTCCTGCTCGAGGCGTTCCGCGGCACCGAGCGCGCCTCCGCCATGCTCATCGCGGCCGGGATCGCGGGCACCGCACCCGCGGCGGCCACCGGGCTAGCCGACTGGTCGGCGCTGCACCGGGACCAGCAGCGAGTCGGCCTGGTACACGCCGTATGCCAGGCCAGCGCGGCCACCTTGTTCCTCGGCTCGCTGGCGGCCCGGGCCGACGGCCGGGCCG
>Ga0182030_10015662_pt1 | contig 14843 bp, 10 predicted proteins | sample 812S3MmetaG_FD_121299 | JGI IMG/M metagenome (GOLD analysis project Ga0182030, IMG submission 121299) | Permafrost microbial communities from Stordalen Mire, Sweden - 812S3M metaG (Illumina Assembly) | ecosystem: Environmental > Terrestrial > Soil > Wetlands > Permafrost | place: Sweden... | reverse complement strand
ACCCTCAACGCCCTGCCGTTTTTCTATGGGTGGCTGCGGCGGGGAAGTACGCTGGCGCTTCTCAAGGGCGTAGCGCTAGCTTGGGCGGCGGCCGCCGCCCACCACGTCACTCTGCTTTTCGGCGCCGTCTTGTTCGCTATTCCAGTTCTGGTGCTGGCCATCCTTGACTGCAACGTGGATCGCGCCGGCGAAGAGCGCGCCTCGGTGAGCGGTGTTCTCGCGCGAGCGCTGGTGTTCGCGCTCGTCTCCATCGCAGGAGTGGCGATTGTCCTGTGGCCTTACTGGATTGCGCTGTTCAGAAACCCCATCAGCCAGATGCCGATTCCGCATGGCTCGCGCGACAACTACATTCTGAAGCCGTTCAGCGGAGTCAACTTCTGGATCATCCCCATGGGCGCAATGATTTTCGCCTTGCCGTTCATCGTGCTGCGCGGCTCGGCGGAGCGCCGCTTACGGCCCCTATTAATCGGCTGGTACGTCACGGCGCTTCTGGGCTTGGGTGGAACTACTCCCGCAGGCAAGATACTTCTGGGCCGCGCCTACCAGGTGTTGACCTATGAGCGGTTCACGTTTTGGGCCACCATAATGGCGCTGCCCTTCGTCGGCCTGTTGGCGATGGAACTCATCGCGCGCTTTCGCACAAAGGCGGTTGTGGGCCTGGGGATCGCCGCCGTCGCCACCATGGCTTCCGCCGTGGCGTGGATTGAAATCAATCCTATCGCCAGTTCGCCGTTCAATACCGACCAGGTCATCGCGTTCCTTAATCGCGACGATCATGCGAAGTTCCGTTACATCACGTTGGGCTTTGGCGCTCACTTTGCCGAGGTTTCAACCTACGCCAAGGCCGACAGTGTGGATGGCGATTACAATTCCGCCCGCTTGCTGCCGGAGATGACTTCCTATGGGGCCGGCCAGCTCTACAACGCCAAGTATTACGGCTTGTCGGGCATGGAATCTCTGCGCGCCGTGTTGAAGCACGCCAACCAATATGGTTTGAAGTACGTCTTTGTACGCGACCGCTTTTACGAGCCGCTGCTGGCCTTTGCCGGCTGGCGCAAGGCCGAGACCTACGACAACGGCAACGTAACTCTGTGGACGAAGGAAGACGTTCCTCCGGCAAAGCCGTTAGAGTTCGTGGGCTTCATGCCTACCGCGACGGAAGGATTGATGTGGGGAATTCTTCCCCTCGCCAGCAGCTTGTTAGCGTTGTTTCTGGTGCTGCTGGTGCCGGAACGCCGCCGCGTTGGCACCACCCTGGAGTTTCCTGCGCGCGCGACGGCTGAACCCATGGTATTGCGGGAGGCCAACTGATGAAGCGCGTTCTGCCCATCCTGATCATCGTTCTTACCGTGGTCTTGATCGCCATGGCGACGGTCCAGCCCAGCGAGCTGTCTCCCGCAAAGTCTCCCGACGGCGCAGTCCAGTTATTGCTCGCGCACGTCAAGGCTCATGATTACAAAGGAGCCTATTCCTACATTGCTCAAGCCGGCGGTAGCGATGAGCAGTCATTTGCCCGCGACCTCGCCGGGCGCGACGGCAGTCTGCGCACCTATTCGTCCTTGCAGCAGGCGGACACCAAAATCTTGCACGCGACCGATGATGAGGCCCTGGTCCGCGCCACCCTGGAGTACGCCACGGCGGTTGGAGCATCCTACGACACCCGCGACCTGAAGGTGGTTAAGGAAGGCGACCGCTGGAAGGTGGAATGGCCGGTGGTGAAGGAAGCCAAGGTTCCGCCACAGGTCATCCAGGAAAACTACTTGCGCTGGGACGTCATCACCCGCGGGTCTGACGATGATTGGGGAGCGCAGAACGTGGAAGCTCCGCGGGTGCGGATTGTGTCGATGAACGCTATCGCGCAGGGCAACAACACCATCGTCGTGGGCGAAATTGAGAACGAAGACACGGTTCCCGGCTTCGTTTCCGTAGGCGCGACGCTGCTCGGCAAGGATGGTAGCGTTCTGGGCGAAGAAACCAGCTTCGACAAGATCTCGCACACTTTGCTGCCCAAGGAAATTTCGCCCTTCCGCATCGACTTCCCCAAGGTGCAGCTGGGAACGATAAAGAGCGTGCGTATGACACCGAATTCGATTCTGGTGCCGGCTTCCGCCGATCCGGTGATCGGCGTGATGCATCAGCGGGTAGAGACCGATGCGCGCGGCCGTCACGTGCTGAAAGGAGATCTGGTCAACCAAAGCGGCGTTGTCGTAAACATACCCCACGTGCTGGCGACCTACTACGATAATTCCGGCAAGGTGATCTGGGTTTCAGATGGCTACGTGGACCAGGCCCTGCTGCCGCAGACGCCAGTGCCGTTCGCCGTCGACCTGCGTGACGACCTTGCCTCCAATGTCCGCAATTACCGCGTGACCGTGAACCAGTACATGTTGGAGCATGAAGACTAGTCCCATGACTAAAACATCCACCCAAGTTGTGATCCAGTGCGGTTGCATGATGGTAATCGCGTTCTTGCTGATGTGCTGCTTTGTGATTGCCACTCATGCGGCCGAACTCAACGTCCCGGAGACCGTCGCCGCGGGGTCAAGTCTCAGCATTCCTACTTCCGGCAGTGGCCATGCGACTTTATACGTTGCTGGTCCGGGCACTGCGATAAAACGAAGCGTTCAGCTTGGCCAGGAGATCCAGCTCACCGCGGACGATTTGCAGGATGCCGGCCGCTACGACGTCTCGCTCGACGGAAACAGTGCGACCTTCCTGGTAACCGCGGGCCCCGTGCAATCAATCGCGTTTCTGGCGCGCCCCTCGCGCGTCCCGGCCAATACTCCGAATGTCATCAGCGGCACAGCTCTGCTCTTCGATAAGTATCAGAACCTTGTGCTGCAACCGCAGCCGGTGAAGTTTGAACTCAGCGTCGACGGGCAGAGCGTCAGCCGCACCGAAATGACAAAATATGGCGTCGCTTTCACCAAGCTTGACTCCTCGAAGAAGGAGGGGCCGGCGCAGTTCGTGGCTTCCAGCGGCCCCGCTTCGGTGCGGCGCGTAGTGCAGGAAGTAGCATCCGATCCCTGCAACATTCGCATGAGTGCCGAGCGCGACAAGAGTGGCATCATGCTGCGGACCGACCCCATTCGCGATTGCGCGGGCAATCCGGTCCCCGATGGCACTATCGTCACCTTTACTTCAACAGATTCGCAGGGCAAGAATACGGTCGACGCCCGCATCAAGCGGGGAATTGCTCAGGCGCAGTTGCCTGCATCGACCAACGCAACCATCTCTGTAGCCTCGGGTGTAGTTGTTGGCAATGAAATCCAATGGCGAGGTGAGCGATGAAGTTGCTCCCGCGGATCAGCCCGGCTTTGTTGGCCCTGGCAGCGTTCGCCTTCGTTCTCCTAAGTCAGCGCGCTGATTCGGTTTTCGCCGCAAGCGTTCCATCGGTTGCGATCAATGTCGCCAAGGCCGGTCCGCGCCCGGTCGAAGACACAACGCAAAAAGCAGTGGCTCGTGATTACGCTTCCGCATGGCAGGCGATGGCCGACGCGCTGGACCAGAACCGCGCGGATCTGCTGGGCGCTAATTTTGCCGGCACCGCCAATGACAAGCTGATGGCCACGATCCAGGCGCAAGGCAGGACGGGCCTGCACCAGCGCATCATCGACCGAGGTCACACCGTCGATGCGGTGTTCTATTCTTCCGAAGGCTCGGCCATGGAGTTACACGACACCGCCCGCCTTCGACTCCAACTTATGGACGGTGACAAGATTGTCCATTCCGAAGATGCAACCCTGCATTACGTTGTATTACTCACCCCTGCTGAGAACTCCTGGAAGGTCCGGGTCCTGGAAGTAGTTCCCGCTTTTTGATAGGGCTTGACCTTTCGTCCTCCGCTACGTCCAAACAAGGTATTCACCACAAATTTCAGCAGTGTTGAATCATCCTCCAGCGGTCTGCGAATCGTTCTCCCGCAATTGGGGAATAACGGCTAGAATATATGTAGACTCCAGTGTGAGGCGCGGCATCCAATCGCTGTTGAGAGTGGCTGGTCCTGAATGATCCTAAAACGTATCCGTGTCTCTATTTTGGCGCTGTTGTTTGCTGGTTCCATGGTCGGCGTCGCCCAAAACTCCCCCGCTGGTTCCACGCCTGCTGCTCAATCGGCAACCCCTAAGACGGCCACCGGCGCACAACAGGATAATTCCGCCGCACCGCCTGGCGCTGCGCCACAGGCATCACCAACCGCCCCGGCGAAGGCCCCAGACAAGGCTGCCGCTTACTACCACTTCATGATGGCGCACACGTATGAGGAGATGGTCTCGATGTACGGACGCTCCGACTACGCCAACAAGGCCATCGAAGAGTACCGGCTGGCCATCGCGAATGACCCCAGCTCCGATTACCTGAATGCTGGGCTGGCCGAAATCTACGCCAAGATGGGGCGCATTCGTGATGCCGTCCTCGAGGCCCAGGACATCCTGAAGCGCGACGGCAACAATCTTGAAGCGCGCCGGTTGTTGGGCAGCATTTATTTGCGGTCGCTAGGCGACATGCAGGCGGGCACACAATCGCAGGACATTCTGAAGCTTGCCATCGAACAGTATGAGCAGATCGTTAAGCTTGATCCCAAGAGTATTGAGGACCATCTGCTGCTGGGGCGTCTGTATCGCCAGAACAACGAGTTATTGAAGGCCGAGAATGAATTCAAAGCGGCAGTCCAGATCCAGCCCGATTCCGAAGAAGCGGTGAGCACGCTGGCTTATCTCTACAACGAAGAGGGCGACTCCAATCGCGCTTTGCAGGTACTGAACGCAATTCCCGAAAGCGCGCGTACGGCGAAGCTATACTCCGCGCTGGGCTACACCTACGAGCAGCAGAAGGAGTACAAGCAGGCGGTTGAGGCTTATCGCAAGTCCACGGAGATGGACCGCGACAATCTGGATGCGGTGCGCGGCCTGGCGCAGAACCTGATGAACGACGGCCAAAGCGAAGCTGCGCTCGAGCAGTACAAAGCGATCGTCGATGCCGATCCTTCTGATGCGCAGACCTACATGCTGATTGCCGAGATCGATCGCCGTGACGGCAAGTTCGACGAGGCCATGGACGCGCTAAAGAAGGCCAGTTCGGTGGTCCCGGATTCGCTCGAAGTGCAGTACAACATCGCCACCGTCGACGAAGCTCAGGGCAAGTACGACGAGGCCATCGCAGTCCTGAATCAGTTGCTTCAGAAGACCCAGCATGATGACGCCGACTACACCGCTTCGGACAAGAATAACCGTGCTCTGTTTCTGGAGCGCCTGGGCACCATCTATCGCGAAAGCAACAAGAACCAGCTTGCGGTCGACACCTTCCGCAAAATGCTCGCTCTCGGTGACGAGAACGCCGTGCGCGGTTACCAGGAGATCATCGAAACCTATCGCGACACTAAGCAGTGGCAGTTAGCAACCAACGTCGCCGAGGAAGCGGCCAGGAAGTATCCCAACGACCGCGATTTGCAGATGGTTGCGGCCTCACAACTGGCCGACATGGGCAGCACCGCTCCAGCCATCGAGCGGGTGAAGTCCCTGCTCAAGGGTAATCCGACAGATGATGAGAAGGTCTACGTTGCCTTGGCGCAGATGTACAGCCGCGTGCAGGATTGGAGTAACGCGGAACAGAACATCAACAAGGCAATTGATATCGCCGTTAAGCAGGAAGACAAAGACTACGCCATCTTTGTGGCCGGCTCCATTTACGAGCGTCAGAAGAAGTATGACAAGGCCGAAGAGGCTTTCCGCAGAGTAATAGCCGACGATCCCAAGAATGCCATGGCGTTGAACTATCTTGGCTACATGCTGGCCGATCGCGGTACCCGCCTGGATGAGGCGCTGGGTTACATCCGCCGTGCCGTGGCCCTGGAGCCGCAGAACGGCGCTTACCTCGACTCCCTTGGTTGGGCCTACTACAAGATGGGCAACTACGAGCTGGCGGAAGAAAACCTGCGCCGCGCCTCAGAGCGGACGACCGACGATCCCACCATCCACGAACATCTTGCCGATCTTTATCAGAAGACCGGCCGCCTGAAGCTGGCTGCGACTTATTGGGAGCGCTCGCTGGAGGAGTGGAACAAGACCATCCCCGCCGAAGTAGACGCCGACAGTGTCGCTCGCGTGCAGAAAGAATTGGAAACCGCGCGCGTTCGCCTTGCCAAACAGAACGCGGCTGCCCCGGCCCCGGCCAAGCCGTAAGAACTCGGTTGCAATCGGTTCGGAAGCGGCACAGCTTTGGCTGTGCCGTTGCTATTTCTACTTCCCTGCATCCACCGTCCTCTCTATCGCCTCGCGGAGTGACACGCGCGGCGCCCATCCGGTTTGTTCGCGAATGCGGCCTGTGTCGTACCGGCGATTCTGGAGAGAGCGACGCAGCTGATGTCTAGAGAGGCGAAGATCGCCCATGGGAACGATTGGGCGCACCGCTTCCATGATCGGCGATGCGAGGTACAGCGGCCACGGGGACGAGAATTGCACCTTGGAATGGTCGACTGCGCTTCTCTGTTGGTGATACTGCCCCAGCGTCAATTCGTCATCGTCCAAAACGTTGAACTCTTGCAACCCCTTGCCCGAGGCTGCCGCTGCGATTTGCAGGGCATCGATCAGGTTCTCGACATAATTCACCGGAAAGCGATTTTGCGGATCGCCGAAGACGACATCCATAGTGCCCAGGCGGAATGCGAAGATGCCGTTCGGCAGCGGCCGGCCAGGGCCGAAGATAATTCCCTCGCGCAGGATCACTGTGGGCAGGCCGGTTCGCTGGGCAAAGGAACTCACGAGGCGGTCCGCAGCAATCTTCGATTGCGAATAGGGATCGCGCAGCTCAGGCCTGTCGTCGAAAGGAGTGTCTTCATCAATGTGTGCGCCGTCCTCGACCGGGCCGTAGACCGCCAGCGAGCTCGCATAGACGAACTGTCCAACGCCTTGCTGTTCGCAGGCGGCCAGGACCCGCTCCGTTCCGGCAACATTCGCTTCGAAGTAGTCCTTGCGCGCCGCGGCGCCAACCTTGGCGGCGAGGTGATAGACGATGTCGGCCCCGCTGACGGCGCGGGAGATCGACTGGGCATCGCCCAGATCGCCGCGAACAATTTCGACGCCGGCGGCCTGCAATGCATCCGCGCGCGGCGATGGGCGAGCCAGCACGCGCACCGCCTCGCCCTTCGCGAGCAGGTCGCGAACCAGAAAGCCGCCCAGAAATCCTGTACCGCCGGTCACGCAGACGCGCATGATAAGAAGTCACTCCGGCAAACATCTCGAACTTTGAAACCAGCTTGGGTGCAGTGTCCTCGACCGAGCTTTGTCCGTGTGTTAGATTACACTTTCGTTTTCCAATCGAGTTGCGGTGCTGGAAAATCACGCAGTTCTTCTGGCCACTCTGGTTCATTCAGTGAAGCAGCTTAACCCCATACTCCGAGAGAAAAAGCATTGCGGATCGCGGGCTACATAGTCCTGATGGTGGCCGCCATTCCTGGCGTGTACTACCTGCTGGCGATCTACTGCTCAGCGCGCTACTTCCGTGTGGCCCGGCGCGAGAATCCGCCCAATACCGACTTCACGCCGCCGATAAGTTGCCTGAAACCGATTCGCGGCCTGGACGAGGACGCCTACGAGAACTACGCCAGCTTTTGCCGCCAGGATTATCCGGAGTACGAAATTGTCTTCTGCGTCGATGCTAACGATCCGGCGCTGCCGGTACTGGAAAAATTGATTGCCGACTTCCCCGAGCGCAAGATCCGCCTGCTGTTCGGTTCCGGCCGCAACGCCATCAACGACAAGGTAGCGCGGCTGGTGCGGCTGGTGAGCGAGGCGCAATACGAATTGTTGGTCATTACCGACGGTGACATTCGCGTTGGTCCCGACTACCTGCGGGCGGTGGCGCATCCCTTCCGCGATCCCAAGGTCGGCGGCGCGACCACCCTCTACGTTTCCACCGAAGAGACGTCCTTTGTCCAGGAGTTGCAATCCATAGGGATGATCTCCGACTTCTTCGCGGGAATCCTGGTGGCCTGGCAACTGGACGGCATCAAGTTCATGTTTGGGCAATCGATTGTGACCACGCGCCAGCGCATCGCCGGATTTGGCGGCTACGAAGTGATCGAGAACCGCCCGGCGGACGACCTCAACGTGGGTCGCCTGGTTGCGGCGCAGGGCTATGAGGTCAAGCTGCTGCCGTACATCGTCAAGACTGTCGCCGACTTTCAGTCTCTGAAGGACCTGTTCTACAAGCGTGTGCGCTGGATGACGGTGATGCGCTTGATGCGCCGGCGGGGACACCAGGGTCTGATCTTCACCTGGGGCCTGATCTGGGCGCTGATCGCGGTGGCCGTCCATCCCACGCTGCCAATCGCGATTGGATACTTAGGTGGTTACATTGTGATGCGCGTTGTGCTGACCTGGCTGATCGGAATCCACGGAATGCGGCAAAAGGGACTGTGGCCGAAGATGCTGCTGATCCCGCTGTGGGACGCAGTGGCGTTCATGATCTGGGTCGCCAGCTTCGGCCGGAGCGTCATCCGCTGGCGCGGTTACGAGTATTACATTCGCGACGGAATTCTGGTACCGGTGAATCCTGCGAATACGCCGCACGGGAAGTAGCTGCGAGCTTCGAGCCCCGAGCTTCTAGGTTCGAGTTTCTCGGCTCGCAGCTCGAAGCTCGGAGCTTACAGCTTCAAACTTAATCATGACTGACCACAAAGCCAAAATCGCAATTGCCGGCGCCGGAATCTACGGCGGCGCCACGGCCATCCGCCTGGCCGAACAGGGCCACGATGTTCATCTCTTCGATCCCCTCGGCATTCTCAACGCCGCCTCGGGGATCAACCAGTTTCGCATCCATTCCGGATACCACTATCCCCGCAGTCCCGAGACCATTCGCGAGACCATGGGAGCTCGGGCTGAATTTCTCCAGACCTTCGCGCCCGCCATCGTGCGCAACAGCAGACACTATTACGCTATCCCGCACCAAGGCTCGCAGACCCCGCCGGAGCTGTTCGAACACGTGATGGCCGAGCACAACATCTTCCTCCAGCCCTGCCGGCCGGAGTGGATGAACTTTGGTTTCATCGACAAGTGTTACCAGGTCGAGGAGCACATCTACGATCCGGAGATCCTGCGCGATGTTCTCACACAACAGATTCAGTCGCTCGGCATCAGCTTCCATCAGCAGGAATTTCTTTCCTCAATGCGGCCTGAATACGACTTCGTGGTGTGGGCAACCTATGGGCTCGGTCCTTCGCGGGGATTGTTCAAGTCGGTGAAGTATCAGGTAGCGGAGAAAATCCTCATTCAGTTGCCGCCGCAGTTGCGCGGCATCGCGCTGGTAGTTGTGGATGGGCCTTTCACGGCCTTCGATCCCTACGGCAGTTCGGAGCGTTCGATGTGGGGCTCAGCGAAGCACAGCAACCATTGGACCACAACCGATCCCACCGAACCCATCCCGGAGCAGTTTCGTTCCCTGCTGAATGGCCCGGGTTTTGAGCCAATCTCCTGGACCAGATTCGAAGCGATGCGCCAGGATGCGACACTCGCGGTGCCTGCCTCAGCCGAAGCGGCCTATCTGGGATCGCGCTTCACCATTCGCGTGGTGGAGAACAACCCCGAGCAGGACCGTAGGACGTTGTATGTGCAGGAGACGGCGCCGGGCGAGATTCACATCTTCTCCGGTAAAGTGGTGAGCGCGGTAAAAGCCGCCCGCCTGGTGAGCGAACGAATCGCCCAGGGCTGAAGGCCAATAAAGCGAGGACTTGCTGGAACAGCGGCAAATTATCTAACAGGATGGATTTGTATCAAGGGGCCGACTTTGGAGTCTGCTCTGCGTGAGGACGAAGTTTGATCGTCGGCACTGGAGCATGACTCACGAAAAGAGAACCCCGAAGGGGTGGACGCGCCGTTAGCCCAGGACGGAGCGAAGCGGAGTCCTGGGTAGGATCTGAGTCCTGTTGGGACGGCACTCTCACGCACTCACTTTTGCCGAGCCGCCAGGTCGCTATATAAATCGGTGCCTTACCCGCATCACGCCAGCAATCTTGCCGCTTCCTTGGCGAAATACGTCAGGGTAATCGACGCACCCGCGCGCTGGATGCACAACAACGATTCCAGCATCACGCGCTCATAATCGATCCAACCATTGAGCGCGGCGGCCTTGATCATGGCGTACTCGCCGCTCACCTGATACGCCGACAGCGGCACATCGAAGCGCAGGCGCGCTTCGTGCAGTACGTCCAGGTAGGGCATCGCCGGCTTCACCATGATCATGTCAGCGCCTTCGTCCAGGTCGAGCTCGATCTCGCGCATGGCTTCGCGCAGGTTGGCCGGATCCATCTGGTAGGAGCGGCGATCGCCGAAGTGCGGCGCCGAATCGGCGGCCTCGCGGAACGGTCCGTAGAAGCCGCTGGCAAACTTCGCGGCGTAAGAAAGAATGGGAATATTCTGGAACCCGTTTTCATCGAGCGCGGTGCGAATCGCGTCCACGCGGCCATCCATCATGTCCGACGGCGCGATGATGTCCATGCCCGCCTTCGCCTGTGAAACCGCCGTCCGTGCCAGCAACTCAAGCGTGGGATCGTTCAGTATTTCGTACTCGTCGGCAGCTGTCGCAACCACGCCGGTCGCGGCCGCTATGGCCGCCCCCAGCGATTGCGCGCCGGGCGAGATCACAACCTTGCCCTTCGACTCCAGTTCGCGGACGAACTCCATGGCCTCGCCACGGGCTTTTGCGGTGGGATCGGAGGTATCGACCAGGCCGCAGTGTCCGTGCGACATGTACTCGCAGAGGCAAACGTCTCCCATCAGGAGCAGTCCGGGCACTTCGCGTTTGATGGCGCGCGCCGCCTTCTGCACGATGCCGTCCTCGGCCCATGCGCCCGTGGCGACTTCATCCTTCGCCTCCGGCAGCCCGAAGAGGATGACGCTGGGGATGCCCAGCGACTTCACTTCGGCACACTCCTTCACCGCTTCGTCGATCGACAAGTTATACACGCCGGGCATCGAGCGAACCTCTTTGCGAATACCTTCGCCGGGGCAGATAAACAGCGGATAGACGAAGCCTTCCGGGCTGAGCCGGGTTTCGCGAACGAAGGAACGCATCGCTTCCGAGCGACGCAGGCGGCGAGGACGATCAGTTGGAAACGGCATAACAGTAAAATTCTAGCACCGCGGGACTGGCCCGATGTCGCGAAAGTGGCGCCGGCACGACCCTTGCAGGTTTGTGATGGAAGCCACTGAGGGAATTGGAAGGGTTCGCCAATGCAAGGTCACGCGAACGCCCGCCCGCCGGCGGGGCGGGTATCGGCCGCTAGCTCCGCCATCTGTGCGATGTATTTTCCGGCGTCGAACTTCTTTGCTGCTGCCTGACCTGACATGTAGCGAACGCTACCGAAGATGGGCCGGTCAAACCACGGACGGTCGAACTTGCCGGCGATGGACCATGCAATCCCCGCATACCCGTTGGGATCGCGGCCATCCAGCAGGTACTTGTCGTTGAGATAGACAGCCGTCTGGTAGGCTACGGCTGGCGACGGGCTCCACTCCAGTATCTTCTTCGCCCAGTACATGCGCATGTAGTTATGCATCCACCCTGCATGAAGCATCTGTAGTTGGGCGGCGTTCCACAAGTGGTCGTGCGTTTCTGCGCGCTCCAGTTGCTCGCGCGAGTACACAACCGGCCTCTGGTCATGGGCATGCTTAGCCAGCGTCCGGTGGGCCCAGTCGGGTGCGCTCTCTATAGAGTCGTAGAGCGGATTGTAGTGAACGAAGTTAATAGATAGTTCGCGCCAGGTTATAAGTTGATCCAGAAAATCATCTTTGGCTGAGCGTGGTGCACGGCTCTTCTCGACTGCCAGGGCAACTGTATGCGGGCCGATATGTCCGAAGTGAAGATAAGGTGATAGCCGGCTGGTTCCATCAGTTTCCGGCTTACCATGTCGTTCGGGATAGTGCGCCAACTTATGCCTGATAAAGTCGTGCAACAGCTTGAGGCCTTCGGTAGTTCCACCCCGCAAGGAGTCGACCGGTTGCACCGATCTATCCAGGTCCTTCCATCGTTCCGTTATGTCGATGGAACCATCGTCTGGCAGAACCTCAAGACCCCGCGGCTTCTCCCACGCGATTTTCGCCTTAGCATTCGATGGTTGCGTGAGGAACTGTTTCAGGCGCTTTTGCAGGCGCGGGCGAAGGACCCTCGCTGCGTATTGTTCTTTCTCCAGTAGCTGCGAAGGGACGATAACATCAGCGTCGACTGTCCACAGCGGCACACTCAGTTTTTTCGCCGCGAGCGAGCGCCAGTGGTTTGGCTCGCGCATCGGGTTCTCGTCGCCGACCACGAGGGAGGCCTTCACCTCTTCACAGAACTTCAGCAGTGAATGGTCAGGATACCGGCGCAGCACGAAGCCGATGCCGCGCTTGCGGGCACGCTCGGCTGTATCCGGGACCGCCTGCGCCAGAAACGTATAGTGCCGCAAATTGGCATGTGGATAGAACGGTACCGGTGCGAAGAAAATCACCACTGGCTGCTTGAGGGCATTGGCGGCCTCGACTGCTACGTCGAGCGCAGGATTGTCCAGCGCGCGTTGGGCGCGCTGCATCCAGTAAACAACGCAGCGGCCGCCGGGTGCAGGTGCGCCTGGACGGCGAACCGTGACGCGCGGGTTGGAGGCAAGATCGTCGAGGCGGAGCATGACAAAGGAGACGGCAGTTTGAATTGAAGCACGAGTTGGATGCAATCGGGAAGGCGGAAGATTTTCAGGTCGGCAGCAAAAGGAAGGCCGGCGTCCGCTAGAGCGCCGGCCAGTCCCTCGTCAGTACTAGCCGTTACTGAGCGATCTCCCAGACCACACCGCCCTCGCCCGTACCGCCGGCGCCGGTGGTTCCGAAGAGATTGCCGGAGGCGTCGATGGCCACCCAACTCCAGGGTAGGTCGGCACCATAATTATGGTAGTCAAAGTCGTAGAGGTCGGTCGGCGTCCATGTTCCGCCGGAATACGTTAGCTTGAAAATGGAGCCGTCTTCATGTGCGCCGCCGAAGAGAGTGGTGCCATAGAGGTTGCCGGCGGAATCAAAGGAGAGGCTCTGCACGATGGAGCCGTTGAAGCTGGCGATCACGGAGTAGTGCCAATTGTTGCCGGCGGGCGAGAGCTCGAAGGCCACGCCGTCTAGAGTGCCGCCATTGGCCGAACTGGTGCCTCCGAAGAGATTGCCGGCGGAGTCGAAGATCAAGCTGCTATAAGGATTTCCGCCGTCGCTATCGCCAGTGAAGTTGTACAGCGTGCGCTCCGTCCAGCTTGTGCCGTTCTTCACCAGTTCGACGATGGCGCCGTAGCCCTCAAAGGCCTCGCTATAGTAAGTAGCGCCGTAGAGATTGCCCGCGACATCCATCACCAACCCGGCATAGGGTATAGAGCCGTCGCTCCCGCCGGTAAAGCTGTAGAGGACAACAGCGCTCCAGCTGGCGCCGTTTCTGACTAATTCGTATATCGTTCCGCAGCCATTGGACGAATTAGGACACTGGACGGTGCCGCCGTAAGAGGTCGTACCGTACATGTTGCCAGCGGAATCGAAGATGACGCCAGCCCAGGGGTCACTGAGCTGCAATCCGGCGTCGTAGAAGTTGTAGAGAACGGTCTCGTTCCATGGACACGAGGTGTGTTGGCAGACGTTGGCGGGCGGGGTGACCTTGTACACCGTGCCGCAGCCGCCGGCACACGCAGGAGCGCCACGGCCGCCGCTGGAGGTGGTGCCGTAGAGGGCGCCGTCGGGCCCAATCGTCACTCCCGCATAGGGAAAGGCTCCGTCGTTGCCGCCGCGGAAGGAATAGATGGACGAGAAGATCCAGCTGCCGTTGTGTTTCGCCAGCTTGAAGACCATGCCTTGACCGTTGCTGCCGCCTTCATACGTCGTTCCATAAAAATTGCCGGCGCGATCCATGGTCAGTCCGTCGTAGGGATAACTGCCGCTGGTGCCTCCGCCGAAATTGTGGAGGACGGAGTAGGTCTGCGCGTGGAGCGACGCCGCGAGCGCGAGCATGGGAATTATGACAGCCAGGGCGCGCGCGACTTTCGCTGGGTGTCGGACTCGAGATTGATTCTTAAGGATCACAGGGGCTGCTCCTGGTTGCAACCGGCGCTGCAACTACGAAATTGTCCCACACTGTATCCCCGGGGCGACTGCTGGTCAAATTGATTTCAGTAGAATTTGCTGAGGAAGTGCTCCGGTCATTTGCGGCGGGAGGTTTTGAATATTGCGATGATTGAAAGCTGCGGCTGGGATGGGCGCGGATTTGGAGATCCTCGCTACAGCTGGTCTGGAGACTGCGCAACGGTGCGAAGGTGTGGTGTAAATCTCTTCCAACAGAGTTCACAGCGACCTTGGCATCGAGCGTCTCAAGCACCAGAAAGCCCCGGAGCAGGAGGGACCTCCGGGGCGTTTGAGTTACCGCTCGATCTATGTCAGGAAGAATTCGCGCGTGATCTTGGTCCACTGCTCATCCGGCATGGTGCTGGCCAGGTCGTCGATCGCTACTCCGCCATCCTGCGCCAGGGCCCCGAGGGCACTCGGCATCACTCGTTGCAGTCGCATCGAAGACTCCTCGGTCCACCAGCGGGCCAGTGCTCCGCCCAGCAGGTTGCGGAAGTTGGTCTTCGAATCCGGCGATTGCACGGTTATCATCCAGCCGTCGCCGTAGGGGTCCTTCGTCGCCAGGGATGGATCGTTGACTACCGCTTCGTTGATGTCGGACACGCTGCCCTCAATCGGCGAAACCATGTCGACCTTCACGCCATTGCGGATGACGCTCCACACCTTTTGCCCCTGGCGAATCCACTGACCACGTTGTGGCAGCGTGACATGCTCCACTTTACCAACCAGCTT